>JAEIGA010003675.1_pt1 | contig 23914 bp, 14 predicted proteins | sample 9270691 | NCBI WGS metagenome assembly JAEIGA01 (sample SAMN17057246, study PRJNA624740) | gut metagenome | biome: biome; isolation source: fecal sample | host: Bos grunniens | place: China: Xizang | collected 2019 | reverse complement strand
TATCAGTACATTTCCGCCTCCCTGAGTATTGGTGTCGGAAATCTTGTTGTCGCAGGCAGTAAAGAGAACAGCTGCCGCAATCAGGTGCAATAGGATCTTCTTCATTTAATATGTGACTTTAAGTGTAATTCTATAGTTTCTTCCCGGCATAGGGTAGTATCTTATGACTTCATAGTTGACCCCGGAAAGGTTCAGGGCTTCTGCGCTAAGATGCAGCCCCACTTCCCTTATCTTGAACGATCGGTTCAAGGACAGACTGTGGTCACGATATCCCTCGATCATGTTGGACTGTATATTCTGAGCAAGCGCATATCTTTTTCCTACGGCATTCAAAGTGTAAGTTACTGTAAACCAATGCGTCTGTGCGGAAATGACCGAGTTTGCCGTGAATGTAGGTGTATATGGGATCTGATGTTTCCAGTTCTTTGCGGCCGGGTCGGTGATATCTATCGCCCTCTGTAGCGAAGTATTTCCCCTCATATGAAGGCTCATCCATTCGTTAGCCTTCCACCTCAGGTTCATGCTGAAGTCAAGGCCGCTCATCCGCACCTTTCCGATGTTACTCATTTTCCATATGAACATGGTAGGAGTCGCAACGATCTTGTCCTTTATCAGGTTCATATAGCCGTCGGCAGTGAAGCTGATGTCAAGGATATCCTTGTCGCTGCTGTACCATGTGGCTCCTATATTGAATTGTCTGGCCTTTTCCGGCGAGAGCGCAGTATTGCCGACTCGTGCATAATAAAGGTCGTTGAAAGTCGGCACGCGGAATCCATCCCTGTATGAAGCCCTGATGTGCAGAAGATTTCTTATAAGTCCATATGAGGCTGATAATGATGGACTTAATCTGCCTCCCTCCGGTGCCTCGGCTCTCAATATGTGGTCACGGAAGTATGTGCCAAGTAGGGAGCCGGTCGCCTTCAGTCGTCTTCCGATATACCGGGCAGACAATGCTGTCAGGTTCGACAGACGTCTGGGGAAAGGACATTCGGGAATATTCGAGTCAAGGATGTTTCCGAAAAGGTCCTCTGCCACTGCTATCTTAAGGCTTGCAAAAGGGGAATATTGCACCACTGCGGAAAGGGATATTTCCTGCTGGGTATATCTGTGGTCCTGTGGTTCTGAATAGGCAGCGGAGACGTCCGTATATCTGTTCCAGGCATTGCTGTAGGAGAGGGAAGTCTCTAATTCCCAATTGTTTCCGAATTTGTTTTCATATCGGGATGAGGCCAGTATGTTCCTGTCCCAAAGCCGTTCCGTCGGTTTCTGGGTGTACAGTACGACTGATCCGGGAAGACCTCTTTCGCTGCTGAGCACATTGATCTTGCCGCTGAATTTTCCTCCTTTCATATGTGACGTCTTCTCTTCTTTCCCACCGAATTGCCCGTAGATGTTCACTTCTGCATTCAGTATGGCAACATCACTGTTGAGGCGTATCTCTTCTGAAACATGAGAGCCATTCCTTAAGGTAAAAGGGTAGTTGCCCTTGCTTGATAGCCATGCCGCTCCGCCGCTTAAAGACCATAAGTCGTTGATTTTCTGTTCATATCTGATTTTAGGATTGTATGTTCCGAATGAGCCGGCTGTCATCCCGACCTTGACTCTGTTTCTTTTCCCATCATGGAATTCGGGGACCTTGCTGCGGATATGAAGTGAGCCTGCGCTGCTTAGAGTCCTTGCGCTATGAAGAATGTCGTCTTCCTGACCTATGGACACCCTGACCTCCTCCAGGTCCTCCGTAAAGAACCTGCTTATGTCGACCTGGCCGTTCTGTGCATCGCTTATATTTATGCCATCATAAATGACTGCTGTATGTGCGCCGCCAAGATTTCGTATGGAAACAGTCTTAAGGCCTCCGAGACCACCATAGTCCTTGACGCTCACACCGGCTAGATTTCTTATGGCCTCATTGAGGTATACAGTTCCTGAGCGTCTCAATTCTTCTTCGTCGAGACGCTGTACGGGAGAGGATGAGGCTGCCTCTGCCTTTGTATGGACAGAAATGACAGCATGATCCAATGTGTCGGGCATAGCCGATGCGGTCAGCATCGACGCCAGAATGATGATGGCTTCAAGCATGGTTATACGTCACTACGGAAACCTGACCCCGGATTTCCTTTGTGGGACTTGACTATGGCAGGTCTTCTGACTCGTCCTTTCCGTAGCGCCTTCCCGTCTTTTGACAGTGGCACCGAATGCTACGGAACAGTCTGTTCTTACGCGAAAGATATCTGGCATGACCAGTTTCTCCGTGCAGACTGACGGACATACAGCTGCGGGCACAGTTCCGGACTTCCACCGGATTCCCTTTTCAATCCCTTCCCTGAATCAGGAACGGATCACCATAATCCGTTACAAAGATATAATTTATTTTCTACGCCAGCACATTCTGAAAACGTGAAACCTTTCTCGCAATCGTCATTTTCTTCGAATAAATGGCAGAAAAGTGAATTTCTTTGATTAATATTGTCTGATAATTAATATGCGTATGAAAAAGTTCATCATTTCTTTGGCAAGTCTCATTATCCTTGCACCATTCTTTGCTGCTGCTCAGCCGGTAAAAGGGCTTAAGCCGGCTCAGACTGTTCTGCTGTATGCAGATTCTTTTGAGGGTAACATTGATCCTGTATACGGAAAGGAAATCATCTATGGAGGTTTCGAAATGCAGGATTCCAATGGCTTGACAGGGCCTGAAACAATTGATGAAAGGGGAATTCTCAGAAATGTGTCGGATCTGGCCAGAGTTGACCTGTATTTTCCTAAAAAGCCAAACGGACAGATGGTGATTGTATGTCCAGGCGGCGGCTATGTCAAGCTTTCTACATATGGTGAAGGCCAGTATGTCGCAGACTGGATGCTTTCAAAAGGCATCACAGTCGCTGTGGTAAAGCATCGCATTCCTAACGGACATTGGACAGTTCCGCTTGAAGATGTACACAATGCTTTCAGATACTGTCGTGCACATGCTCAGGAGTGGAAGGTCAATCAGATCGGAGTCATTGGATTTTCCGCTGGAGGACACCTTGCGGCAAGTGCCTCTAATCTATATGTTGATGCAGTCACAAGGCCGGACTTTTCTATCTTGATCTACCCGGTGACCACATTTGACTATAATATCTACAAAAGCGGCACGCGTCCAGGCCTGATCGGTGCTGACGAGAAATGGGCAGGAAATCAGGAAAAACTTAATGAACTCGTTGAATGTTACTCGATGGATAAGAGGGTGACCCCTGAGACTCCTCAGACCTTCATATCTCATAGTACGAATGACAAGACTCTTGTGGATAACAGTCTCATTTATTATAAGAGCCTTATCACCCACAAGGTTCCCGTAGAAATGCACTTATGGAAGACAGGTGGCCATGGCTGGGGATTTGGAACAGAAAAGCATCTGGGCAAGGGAAAAGATAAGCTTTCGGCTCATAGAGAGGAGTTCTTCAATGTGCTTGAGAAGTGGCTTGAGAACATAAGGTAGGCTCAATGATGATATGAAAATGGACCGGCTGATATTTTATCGGCCGGTCCATTTTGTATTGTGAATGCTTGCTTGCCTATGGGGTAACTAACTGATAGGTAGCAACAGGGAGGTATTTGCCATTTTTAAGATCTACGCCCAAAAGCATCACGTGATTGTCATATACCTGTATCATCGCGCCTTCAGATGAGAGAGGGTTATTGACTCTTGTAGTGCTGTCAGATGTGATAGGACAACCGCAGCCTGGCACGTGCACAGCCCAGCCGGATGTCGCTTTTCCATCTTCATGGTCTCTATGGATGTTCGCTGTGTCCTGATATTTCTGGAGCTGCCACTCCCAATGAGAGTGACCGCTGAACCACAATGTATTGACATACTTCTTGCAAAGTCCCTCAAGCCTCTCGTGCTGAGAACCTCTAAGCCAGTTCTTTGGAGGGTATATTCCATTAAGGTTGCCTGCTCTGTCAGGGAAGAAAAGGTGTGTGAACACGAAACATCTTTCTCCCTTATATTCTTCAAGCTTTTCTTCCAGCCAGTCTATGTGCTCTTCAAGATATGCCTGTTTGAAATTCCAACATGACATTCCCAGGAACAGGAAATGATCGGTCTCTCCATTTACTTCAACAGACTTTTCGAATACAAGTGGAAGGCCGGTGTACTTTTTCCAGACTTCAGGATTGATTCCCTTCTTTGTGCAGTCGTGGTTTCCTGTCGTGGTGTAGACAGGTAGTTTTGCTTTAGCGGTGAGTTCCTTGTATACAGCGAATTCTTCCTCAGTTCCATATTCACAGAGGTCTCCGCAGATGCATACCATCTCAGCGCCTTCTGAGTGGAAGAAATCCAGAGCTTTGGTGTAATCGGATTCCGCATGAATGCCAGGTACGCACAAATGAACGTCAGTCAATACACCGAAACTATAAAGAGGAGCCGACTTGGACTTGACTTTAAGGTGCGAGAGCCTGATAGAACCCTTACGCTTTCCCTCTACATCATAGATGCCGATGGACTTCGCACTTGCCGGAGCAGCATTGTATCCGATGAAGTCCTCATAAAAAGCTGACCCATCGACATTGATCGTGCATATCGTAGCATAGTCAGGTAAAGGCTTGCCGGGGGCTGTCTCATATACCAGTGTATAATTGCCCGGCACATCTGCTGTGATTTCAATACGGGTGTCATTCAACACTTTGCCCTTTACTCTCGCTGGTACGCTATGAAGGGCGATAAGAAGCAGGAGAACTGCTGACAGTAATCTCTTCATGTGATGGTTTCAATTTAGGATTATTCTGCTAATATACGATTTTTTATTGAGTTCCCCCAATTACGTCAATTCCGTTTCAAATGTGCTTCAAGGTAGTGCATTTTGACCTTCGAGCACAAAAGAAAACCGCATCCTAGAAATCTAGAATGCGGTTTCTTGTGACTCCGACAGGATTCAAACCTGTAACCTTCTGATCCGTAGTCAGATGCTCTATTCAGTTGAGCTACGGAGCCGATTTGCAACTCAGTTGCTGTATCTTTAGTTGTTGCTCTTTGTAGCAACCTTCTTCTCCTTGATACGTGCCTTCTTACCAGAGAGCTCTCTGAGGTAGAAGATGCGAGCGCGACGAACTTTACCAACCTTGTTGAGCTCGATTGACTCGATGAATGGTGACTCCATTGGGAAGATTCTCTCAACACCTACACCACTTGCAACCTTGCGTACAGTGAATGTTCTTGTTGCTGCTGAAGCTCCGCGAAGCTGGATAACAGTACCTCTGAACTTCTGAAGTCTCTCCTTGTCACCCTCCTTGATTCTGTAAGTAACGGTGATTGTGTCACCGGCCTTGAATTTTGGGTAGCTGGCTACTTTGTCGTTAGCAAATGCCTGCTCTACTACTTTTATAAGATCCATTGTCTTTTCAAATTTAAATATTTGGCAACATTGCGTTTATTTTCACCCAGCGCAAGAGGTTGCTTTGATTTTGGGATTGCAAAGGTAGGAATAAAATCTAAACCTCCAAACTTTTTTCGAAAAATATTTCAAAAAAATGCGGTTTTCAATCAAAATCAGTCAAAAAGATCCTTTATCTTGTCAAAGAAACTCTTGTCTTCCTTGCTTGGATTAGGTTTAATGGACTCCTTGTCCCTCAAAGATTCGATGATTTCCTTCTCCTCCTTGTTCAATTTCTTCGGAATCCATACAGCGATCTTTACGTAAAGGTCACCTGTGCTTCCGTATCCATTGACTCCTGGCAGACCGCGGCCACGAAGTCTCACAACTTCGCCGGACTGAGTGCCGGCATCTACCTTTATCTTATATTCTCCATCCAGGCATGGTACAGTAACCTCAGCTCCCAGCATTGCGTCTACCACAGAAATCACCTTTGTGTAGAAGAGATTGTTGCCCTCGCGCTTGAAGTGTGCGTGCTCCTGCTCCTCAATCACTACGAGAAGGTCTCCGTTGATTCCGTTATTCTTGGCTGCGTGTCCCTCGCCATTGAGGGTGAGCTGCATTCCGGACTCGACTCCAGCCGGAATCTTTACCTTGATAGTTTCGCGCTTGCGCACGAGGCCGCTTCCGTTACAGCTGCGGCAAGGATTTGTAATCACTTTGCCTTCTCCGCCGCACTGCTGGCAGGTCGAGTATGTCACTGTCTGGCCAAGGAATGAATTTACAACTCTCTGTACCTGGCCTGTTCCGTTGCACGCCGGGCAGGTCTTGATGTCTGAGCTGTTCTTCGCACCCTTGCCTCCACATTCGCTGCAAGGCACGTTCTTCTCGATGCTGATTTCCTTCTCAACACCTTTGGCGATTTCCTCGAGGGTGAGTCTCACGCGTACGCGGATATCTCTACCTCTATATACGCGTTGCTGTCTCTGCTGTCCGCCACCGAATCCGCCGAAGCCTCCAAAACCACCGAATCCTCCTCCGAATGCTCCTCCGAAGATGTCGTTGAGGATGTCGTTAAGGTTTCCGAATCCGCCACTGAAGTCAGGACCCGCACCTTCTACTCCGGCATGACCGAACTGGTCGTATCTGGCCTTCTTGTCGGCATCGCTAAGAATAGAATATGCCTCAGCCACCTCCTTGAACTTCTCCTCGGCTTCCTTGTTGTCCGGATTCTTGTCAGGGTGGTACTTGATGGCCATTTTCTTATAGGCCTTCTTGATGTCTTCTGCCGATGCGTTCCTGTCAACGCCCAGCACCTCGTAATAGTCTCTCTTTGCCATATTAAATTCCTACGACCACTTTTGCGAAACGGATCACTTTTCCGTTGAGTGTATATCCTGTCTGAACCACGTCAAACACCTTTCCTTTCTTCTCCTCTTCCTGAACAGGGAACTGTGCTACAGCCTCGTGGAGGTCGGTGTCGAAATTTTCTCCAAGTGCTTCAATCACAGCAAGTCCCTTGCTCTGCAGATATGTCATCAGCTTGTGGTAGATGAGCTCTGTTCCTTCTTTTGCGGCATCACTGTCGCTCGATTCCTTGAGTACGCTCATTGCTCTCTCGCAATCGTCAAGAACAGGAAGCATTCCCTTGATTGTCTCGGTAGACGCCATGCTTACCAGCTCGAGCTTCTCCTGCGAGGTGCGTCTGCGAAAATTGTCGAATTCCGCCATGAGTCTGATATAATCGTCCTTATCTTTAGCGACTTTCTCGTTGAGTGCCTCTATTTCTTTCTCCAGCTGAGCGATTTTTTCTTTTTTCGCGTCTTTCTTCAGGAAACCCTTCTTTTCCTCCTTCTTCTCCTCCTGCACGGGAGTCTCCTCTACAGTCTCCTGTGGTTCCTTGATCTCTTTTTCCTCTGCGTTTGTAGACATGTCAGTTATATCCTTAAATGTTTATTCTTCTTAAAATCAATTCTTTTGTCACGGTCTAGTCCGTTCTTCCGGGTCATTCGGGCCGTCTTGCCCCCTCCCGGAACGGCCGGCAAAGATACAAATATTCTGCCATTGGGAAAATACTGACAATATGTCATATCCGGTGTGACAAATCTAGATGTGAGGTTATGAAATGCACGATGGGGTCCCATAAATGTTTAAAATACGTTAACGCAATGCGTGGATTTGCCGATAATTTGTGTATCTTTGTAAGTTATTATTTGCGAAATCATAAATAAAAAGATATGGCTAAATTCTTTGATCCGCCACAGGCGAAGCCTCTGATTGCAAAAGAGAAGATAGACAAAGTCTATAAGTCCATGAGATTCAAGGTGTTCATGGGCTCGTTCCTCGGCTATGCCGCTTATTACCTTGTACGTAAGAACCTTTCACTGGCATCAGCTGACATGATTGCGGAAGGTCTTATTGACAAGCAGGGCGTCGGTATCGCGGCTTCGGCTGTTTCGATCGCGTATGCATTCAGTAAGTTCATCATGGGAACCCTTTCCGACCGTTCGGATGCGAGGAAGTTCCTCTCTGTGGGTCTTGTGATTGCTTCTCTGGTGATGATGTCGGTGGGATTCCTGCCTTTCTCTGCGACAAACATGGCCTTTAATGTGGCGATGCTCTTTGTGATCATGCTCTTTGTCGGCGTTCTGTCGGGTATGGGCTGGCCTCCATGCGGCCGTATTATGGCATATTGGTTCTCGAACAATGAGCGAAGCTTCAAGATGTCGCTCTGGAATACATCGCACACCATCGGCGCGGGTACTCTCGGAATTCTTGCGATTTTCGGTGTCGGCATGTTCATGGACATGGGTATCGACCAGGCGTGGAGGGCGAACTTCATCGTTCCTTCGGCCGTCGCTCTGGTCATTGCGCTTTTCTGCTGGTGGGCTCTCCGCGATACGCCGGAGTCTTGCGGACTTCCGTCTGTAGCAGACTGGAGAAATGACCATTCGGGAGTGAAGACTAAGGAGAAGGTGGGCGAGAAGGTGCCGTTCAAGACTCAGCTCTTTGATTATGTCCTCAAGAACAAGTGGATCTGGATGATCGCTCTTGCCAATGCTTTTGTGTATATGGTGCGCTACGGTATCGGTGATTGGTGCCCTACCTATCTTCAGGAGACCGGTATCATGACCGGATCGGAGTGCAAGATGGCTTTTTCTATCCATAATTATGTCGGCGCTGTCGGCACTATCGTGTGCGGATGGATCTCTGCCAAGTTCTTCAAGGGCAAGTGCGCTCCTCCTAACATCATCTTCATGGGCCTCGTGCTTGTAGGCTGTGTCATGTACTGGCAGGTTCCTGCGCTTGCGGCTGCTACCGGTATCGACGCGAAGGTATGGGTATATGTGGCGCTTATCCTCATCGGATTCTGCATCTACGGCCCTGTGGCCCTTGTAAGTATTCAGGCGCTTAACCTTGTTCCTAAGAATGCGGCAGGTACTGCAGCAGGTTTCGTAGGTCTTTCGGGTTATCTCATCGGTGACTCGCTTCTCTCCAAGATCATCGTCGGTGGTATCGCTGACAAGAGCTGGGACGCAGCTAACTTTACAATGGTGATCGGTGCAGTTGTCGGTATCATCCTTTGTGCGCTTACACTTAAGTCTGAAAAGAATGCATAAGCATATGAAAAGAATTTATAACATTTTCCTTCTGGCAGTCCTTTCTGCCATTACCCTTATCTCGTGTGGGGAAAAGCCTGAGGATGCGGCGTTTGATGTGCAGTTCTCGGTGCCTGCGACCATGTCTGTCAATTATGATGCGACTGAGATGGAGTTCCGAGTTATGTTTGGCAAGGCTCCGCTCAAGTCTGATATTGTAATTATCGGTGACCCTACCGGAAAGCTTCATAATTGCGCCATCACATCGGTGTCTGAGAAGTCCTTCAAGATCGCCGTTTATGATAATCTAGTCTCAGGAATCCACAATGTGTATATCCAGAGAGGTACGCAGAAGAAGCAGATGGGCTCGATGGAGCTCACTGTGACATATGCCAGCAATCCTGAAGGAGGAGAGGAAATCGAGGTCAAGGAGGGGAACAATGTATACGGAGTTGTGTCATGCGGCGGCAAGGGTATAGCCGATGTTGTCGTGTCAGACGGCTTCGAGGTAGTGAAGACTGACGCAGATGGCGTTTACCAGTTCAAGTCCAATAAGACCCATGGTTATGTCTTTGTTTCTGTACCTAGTGGATATGAGGCTCTCTCGGAGGGTGTTATGCCAAAACTTCATCAGCATCTTACCAAGGCGAAGTCTGAGGTGGAGAGAGTGGATTTCCCTCTTGTGCAGGTGAATGGCCAGGATAATCATACCATGCTTGTCTTCGGTGACATCCATCTTGCAAACAGAACCAGCGATGCACGTCAGTTCTCAGAGTTTACTGAAGATGTCAATGAATATCTGGCGGCGAATCCGGGAAAGAAGACTTACGCTCTTACCTTGGGAGACATGACTTGGGAACTCTATTGGGTTTCGAACAAGTATTCGTTTGATGAGTATATCAGAGATATCAATAAGATCAAGGGAATCCAGGTCTTCAATACGATCGGTAATCACGATCACGAAATGGCCAAGGGTGTAAAGGGTGATTTTGATACCGTAATCAAATACAAGAAGACCATTGCGCCTACCTATTATTCATTTAATATAGGTAAAGTGCATTATGTCGTTCTTGACGATATACACTGTAAGAATACCGGTGCAGGAGATTCCGGCAGCCGCGTATATGACGATTTCGTTGTTCAGGAGCAGCTTGATTGGTTGAAGAAGGATCTCTCGTTTGTATCTACTTCAACACCGCTGGTGATTACAATGCATGCACCTTTATATAATGATTCGCAGAACGGCAGTCTTAATAATACATCTGCTTTTGAGGAGATCGTCAAGCCGTATACAACTCACGTTTGGACAGGACATACTCATAAGATGTATAATGTCGACAAGACTTCTTCAAACAAGATATTCGAGCATAATGCCGGTGCAGTATGTGCAACATGGTGGTGGACAGGACATTGGACTTCAGGTCTCCATCTCGCTCAGGATGGCGCGCCGGGTGGATATTCTGTAATCAATGTTTCGGGTACAGATTTCAAATGGAAATTCAAGGGTACTGGACGTGATGCCGACTATCAGTTCAGAACGTATGACCGCAACGAAATCGCTCTTACTGGCGATGCCTATGTGGCTTCAGGAAAGGATAAGGCGAAGTTTGAGGAGGCTGTTGGAGATTGGAAGAATGTCAACAAGGGCAATTACGTATATATCAATGTATGGAACTATGACCCTGCGTGGGAGATATCTGTAACGGAGAATGGCAACTCACTTAAGGTTGAGCGTGTGTCTGCAAAGGATCCGCTCCATCTCATCGCCTACAATGGTCAGTCTCCGACCGGAGGCTTCGGAACTTCCGTGACCAAGCATCTCTTCCGTGTTCAGGCATCAAGCGCAACGTCGACACTTGAGATTAAAGTGACTGACCGTTTCGGAAATGTGTATACGGAAAGCATGAAAAGGCCTAAGGCATTTTCTCTCAAAGCATACAAGTAATTAAATACAATAACTACTATTATTAACTAAAACTTTTTTTATGAGATTGATTAAATCAATAGCTGTTTCTCTGCTTTTGGTGTACGGAGGTCTTGTATCTCTATATGCTCAGAGCAGGCAGGTATCGGGAACAGTTCTCGATGAACAGCAGCTGCCAATCATTGGTGCCGCGGTTATGTTGACTGGTGGTGGCAATGTAGGTGCAGTGACAGACGTTGATGGTAATTTCGTACTCAATGTGCCATCAGGAGATGTCACTTTGGACGTTACTTGTCTTGGTTATGAATCAAAGACAGTATCAGTGCCAAAATCACAGTCAATGATTACCATTGTTCTTAAGGAAGACTCAATGATGATTGAGGAGACTGTCGTTGTCGGTTATGGTGTCCAGAAGAAGGTAAATCTTACCGGTGCCATCACAACTGTAGACAGCAAGGAACTGCAGGACAGAACTTCTCACTCATTGACTAACATGTTGCAGGGATCTGTTCCAGGACTTAACATTTCAACAAGTTCAGGAACTCCAGGCTCATCAGGATCTATCAATATCCGTGGTGTCACTTCTATCAATGATGCTGAACCTATCGTTGTGATTGATGGAGCCATCGGTGATCTTAGTCGTGTCAATCCTAATGACGTAGCTTCGATTTCAGTCATCAAGGATGCCGCAGCGGCTGCCGTTTATGGTGCTCGTGCCGCTTATGGTGTAATCCTCATCACAACCAAGAGCGGTGGTGACCAGGATGGCAAGGCGACAGTTCGTTATAGCGGAAAGTTCGGTTGGGAAGAGCCTACAACTTCAACTGATTATGAGACAAGAGGTTATTGGTCAGTTTATACTGTGGATAAGTTCTGGCAGGCTGATGCCGGTAAGAAGTATACCACTTATAACGACTATGACATGGGTCAGCTCCTTGCTCGTGTAAACGATAAGACTGAGCACCCTGATCGTCCATGGGTTGTCGAGGATGTACGTAATGGTAAGAAGCAGTGGGTATACTATGCAAATACAGACTGGTACCATGAACTTTACAATGACAGACACCCTGTACAGAAGCATTCGGTTTCTATCAGTGGCGGTAATAAGGCTGTCAGATATCTCCTCTCAGGAAGCTATGACAAGCAGGTAGGTCTCATCAAGCAGAACCCTGACGTTTATCAGAAGTATAATCTCAGATCGAAGATCGACTTCGATATCAACAAGTGGTTCAAGATGTCTAACAATACATCTTACTTTGCTTCTTCATACTCTTTCCCTGGTGTAGGTGATGTTCAGAACGCATTTGCTTATGCGGCTCGTCATGCCCTCGCTGCGTTCCCACTCAAGAACCCTGATGGATCATGGGTTTATACAACTCCTATGATTTCAGGTAGCTATAACGTTGCGAACGGTCGTCATATCGTATATGGTAACGACAAGAACTTCAACATGGACAAGTATAATGACTTTACCAATACTACAGAGTTGAAGTTTACTCCTGTAAAGCAGTTCAATGTAACAGCAAACTTTACATATCGTAACTACTCGACATCATATACTAACCGTCAGACCAAGTTCGATTATAGAGTTTATCCTGGCGCTGAGATGCAGTACTATACTTCAGGTGCTGGTGAGGACAAGCTTACAGAGACTATCAAGAGATATAACTATCTCTCAAGCAACATATTCGCAACTTACGAGGAGACTTGGAACGATGCACACCATTTCACAGCAATGGCCGGTGCCAATGCCGAGACATGGAACTACAAGAACGTGAAGGCCCTTGGAAAGAACATTCTCAGCGAGGAACTTAATGACCTTAACCTCATCGCTCCTGACGCTGACGGAAACGTGCTTACAGAGGTAGGCGGAGGACAGAGTGCATACTCACTCCTCGGTGTCTTCGCTCGTCTCAACTATGACTACAAGGGTCGTTACCTTTTTGAGGTTTCAGGACGTTATGACGGTACTTCGCGCTTCGCTGCAGGTAGCCGTTGGGGTCTCTTCCCTTCAGGATCCCTTGGTTGGAGAATTTCAGAGGAGCCTTTCTTCGCTCCTGCCAAGAAGGTTGTGAATAACCTCAAGCTCCGTGCTTCATATGGTAGCCTCGGTAATCAGAATGTCGATTATTATTCACACCTTAGAACTATCAGTTCTTCATATTTCAGCAATTATACTTTCGGCGAAGGATCTACAAAGCCTAAGTATACTTCACTTTCAAACCCTATTTCTCAGGGTCTTACATGGGAAACATCTCAGCAGTATAACGTAGGTCTCGATATGGCTATGCTCAACAACAAACTCGAGTTTACAGCAGAGGCTTACATCCGTGATACCAAGAACATGCTCACAGACGGTGATGCTCTTCCTGGCGTATTCGGTGCTGACCCTCCAAAAGCTAACTCAGCAGACCTCCGTACTAAGGGTTATGAGCTCTCACTCAGCTGGAGAGATCAGTTTACTCTCGCAGGACATCCATTCGGATATCATGCAAGAGCTACCCTCAGTGATTTCCGAAGCCACATCACTAAATTCGACAACCCTACAAGGACTTTCGGTAAGTCTTACTATGAGGGTATGAGAATCGGTGATATCTGGGGCTTCGTTGTCGATGGTCTTTTCGCTACTGACGAGGAAGCTAAGCAGTACACATCTGAGGTACTCGATTGTAGCTATATCAACGGTCGTATGACTGGTGGTTTCCTTGCCGGTGACCTTAGGTACATAGACCTTGATGGAGACGGTGTTCTCGGTATCGGATCAAATACAGTAGATAAGCCTGGTGACCGTAAGATTCTCGGTAATAGCCTTCCAAGCATGCAGTATGGTTTCACACTCGGCTTTGACTGGCTTGGTTTCGACGTATCTGCATTCTTCCAGGGTACAGGTACCCACTATTGGTATCCACACGGCTTCAATATGAACTTCTGGGGATGCTACTCTTACTCATATGTATCATTCCTCCAGAGAGACTTCATCCAGAGATGTTGGTCAGAGGAAAATCCTGATGCATACTTCCCAAGACCTCGTTCATATTCTGCTACAGGTGGTGAGCTCAGCAAGGTGAATTCACGTTACCTCCAGAATGTACGTTATCTCAGATTCAAGAACCTTACTGTAGGTTACACTCTTCCTAAGAAGTGGCTTGACAAGGTTAACGTAGATAAGGTTCGTCTCTACTTCACAGGTGAGAATCTCCATTACTGGTCACCGCTCAAGAAGAACTGTCTCTATGTTGACCCAGAGTCAGCTTTCTCAAGAAGTTCAGACGTGGACAATCATATGAGCTATACATGGCAGAAGACAATGATGTTCGGAATCGATATTACTTTCTAATGATGGAGGAAAAATAAATGAAAAAAACTATAATTGCATCTTTGTTTGTCCTGCTTGGATTTACTGCTTGTGACTTTTTGAATGAGGTTCCGCAGGACCGACTCAGTCCGGAGAGCTATTTCAAGACTGAAACAGATCTCCAGCTGTTTACAAACCCGCTTTATGACAACCTTCTTGATAAGGATGCATATGAGCATCAGAGTGACCACTGTGTGCATCTGAATCTTTCAAATGAGCTTCACGGTGGAACATTCAGAACAGTTCCTGCTACAGGTGGTGGATGGTCATGGGGTAACCTCAGACGTATCAATACATTGCTTGGCAACTCTTCTAACTGCGAGAATGAATCTGTCAGAGCTCATTACGATGCTGTAGCAAGATTCTTCCGCGCAATGTTCTATTTCGAGAAGGTTAAGAGATTCGGTGATGTTCCATGGATTGACGTAGAGCTTGGTTCAGAGTCTGAGCAGCTTTATGCACCGAGAGATTCCCGTGAGCTCGTTATGCAGAACATGATCAAGGATATTGACTATGCTATCGCTAACCTTCCTGATAAGGTCTCTACTTTCCGAGTAAACAAGTGGGCGGCTCTCGCACTCAAGGCTGAGTTCTGTCTTTACGAGGGTACTTTCAGAAAGTATCATGCCGGTCATGTGACTCTTCAGACTCTTCCTGCAGATGCAACTCCATACTCTGAGTATCTTGATATGGCAGCTGCTGCAGCTAAGCAGGTAATGGATTCTGGCCTTTATAGCCTTGCCCCTGATTATCAGTTGCTTTTCGCTGCTGACGATGCTGATGCAAAGGAGTATATCCTTGCAATCAAGAATGATCAGAGCCTCAATATCCGTAACAACACTACTGCATACGGTACAATGCCTACTCAGGGTTGCCCTGGTCTTACAAAGAAATTTGTCGACAGCTACCTCATGAAGGACGGTTCAAGATTTACCGACAAAGAGGGTTGGGCTACTATGCAGTATAAGGATCAGATGGCTGATCGTGATCCACGTCTTGCTGCTTCAACAATCGCTCCTGGTTACATCAGACTTGGCGCTACAGATATTTCAGCACCGGACCTTTCATGCTCATCAACAGGTTATCAGCTTGTAAAGTGGGTTATGGATATCAATCTTCCTGAGGTTGGCCGTGTGGATATGTCATATAATGATATTCCTGTATTCCGTATTGCAGAGATGTATCTCATTTATGCTGAGGCTTTGGCTGAGAACGGCAAGCTTTCACAGGGTGACCTTGACATTTCAGTTAACCTTCTTCGCAGGAGAGTCGGCATGCCTGATATGAACATGGAGGCGGCAAACGGTGATCCGGACTGGTATCTTCTTTCTGAGGAGTATGGTTACCGTAACGTAACAGGTACAAATACAGGTGTAATCCTCGAGATTCGTCGTGAGAGAGCAATCGAGCTCTTCAAGGAGGGATTCCGTTGGGATGACCTTATGAGATGGAAAGAGGGTCTTTGCATCAATCAGGTTATGCACGGTCAGTACTTCCCTGGTCTTGGAGAGTACGATCTTACAGGTGATAACAAACCGGATATCGTTCTTTATGAGGGTAAGAAGCCGGCAGAGAAAGCAGGTGTTGCTGCATTCGAAGTAGGTAAACTTACAGGTGTGATGCTTACTGAGGGCACTAAGGGTTATATCAACCCACAGCCACAGGAGAATCCGCAGAATGAGCACAAGTTCGATGAGAGCAGAGATTACTATTATCCTATCCCATCAACAGAGCGCTCACTCAACCCTAATCTTACTCAGAATCCAAACTGGAAGGACGGTCTTTCTGAATAATAAAAGTATCTGAATTATGAAATTTGACAATATTAAGAAATTTGCATTGGGACTTTTCCTGGCATCTGCCGTAATGGTGGGTTGTAAGGAAGAGATCGATCCGGCCGCAAATGCTGTACAGACAAAAGATCCGTCAGTGACATTTGCTGCTACAAATGCAGAGGAACAGGTTGTTCCTGTATATGCAGACGGCGAGTGGGCTGCAGACTGCGAGGCTGATTGGATTACAATCTCTCCTATGTCAGGTAACGGCTCAGTTGACGTGACTATTTCTGTTACTGATAACCTTGCTTCAGATGGTACAGTGGATGCTCCTCGTGAGGCACGTGTCATCTTCCGTGGCAAGTATGTCGAGAGACAGGGTGAACTCGTTGTTTACCAGAAGGGCGATAACTATCGTGATGCTGTAGAGGCAACTCTTGCACAGACCGCAGCTCTTCAGGATGGTAAGTATACAAAGATTGCTGAGGCTCAGGTAGTTGCTGCTACATCAGATGGTTTTGTCGCAACTGACGCTTCTGCTTCAATGTATGTATCATACAAGGGCAATGTATCTGTAGGTGACAAGGTTTACATCGCTGGTGAAAAGGTGACACTTAACGGTATCGCATCAATCAACGCAGGTCAGGTAGATGTACTTTCGACAGCAGCAGTTGAATATCCTTCTGCTCTTGATCTTCTCGCTAACCTTGATCCAGCCAAGGCTGATAAGGTTGTATACGTCAAGACAGAGGCTGGTCTCCTTGGAAGCACGCTCAGTTATCCTGTATCAGTTCCTGTTACTGTAAACCTCCTTACTCCTAAGGCTGGTACTATAGATCTCGAGGCAGTGAATATGCATAACATCAGACTCGAGGGTTACTTCGTAGGACTCAAGGGTACAACTGTGAATCTCGTTGTAACAAAGGTTGAGGATCTCGGAATCAACGATGATCTCAAGGCATACTTCTACGATGACTTCTCATGGATGAAGTCGTTCCTTGATGTATATAACGCAGGTGCAACACCGGTAGGTGATGCAGTCGGCACAGATAACCCAAGTGCAGAGGCACCGAACCTCAAGACCGCAGGTGGCCTCCAGCTTCTCGAAGATGAGTTCTATGCTCGTGGATATGAGGATCTTAACCCAGGTGCGAATGTGATTTATCCACAGCAGTACTACTGGAAGTTCGGTAAGACCAGCAACCATGGCGGTATCAAGCTTCCTGCAATGGAACTCGAGGGCAGCACTCTCATCAATGCTGAGTTTGACTTCGACTGGTCTCCACATATGACAGGTTCAGGTAACATCGACAAGGTTTCTGTCGTTGTAGAGCTTGAGGGTAGCGGTTTCTTTGACAATGGTACAAAGATCAGTGATCCTTTCGTGCACTCTCTCCAGAAGGGTGACCTCGGATGGCATCATGTAAACGTACTCCTCAAGGGAGTTAACAATTCTACCAGAATCATTGTTCGTCCGCTTGAGTTTACTGCAGCTACACCAGACCAGCAGCGTTGGCATATCGATAACCTCAAGGTATCTGATTCAGATATTCCTTATAAGGATCCTGTATATGCAAATGTATCTGTTTCTGAGGAGATTGTGACATTTGAGGGTACACCTGCAGGTCCGGTTGAACTTAAGATCAAGTCTGACAAGGACTGGACTCTTACAAAGGGTATGGATTCTGATTGGTTTACTGTTGATGTACTTGAGGGTCTCGCTGAAGAGGAGGTTACCGTTAAGGTGACTTGCCAGCCAAGCACAAGCATAACTATGCGTAAGAGCACAATCGTACTTGCTTCTGCTGACACAAGAAAGACAATCCATGTAGTTCAGTCTGCAGCAGGTGGAGAACTTGATCCGCTCATCAGCGTCGCTGGAGGTAATCTTATCAATGTTGATGGTCTTAGCGGTGAGTTTACTGTAGAGGTACAGTCGAATGTCGACTACACAGTCTCTACGGATGTGGATTGGCTTACAGTTGTAGAACAGCCGGCTACAAGAGCTATCGTTGAGAAGCGCACAGCAAAGTTTGCTAAGACAAACAACCTCTCAGGTGCTGTAAGAACAGGTCATATCATTTTTGCAGCAGCCGGTTATACACTTGCTGTAGAGGTGAAGCAGGATCTTTTCGAGCCATATGTAATCGCAGCTCCTGTATATAAGACAGCATTTGTCAGCGGTTATGGCTGTACTCTCAACTACTCGATCAAGGCTAATGTTCCATATACTGTGACAACTGATGCTGACTGGGTTAAGCTCCCTGCAGCTCAGGGTCCTGCTCAGGATATCACTCTTCCTATCCAGTTCGTTGCAAACAGTACTGATGCAGTAAGAACAGCAACCGTGACATTCACTAATGAAGAGTATAACTATTCAGCAGAATACACTATCAACCAGTATCCTTCGGGTGTGGTATTCCAGGAGGACTTCTCATGGATGTCACCTATGATCGCTGAATATAATTCTAAAGTTTCAGCATCTATCGGTGATACAGTAGGTTCAAACGGAGCTGATGGTGAGGCACCGAATGCTTATACAAAGGCTGAGTGGCTTGCAACAGGCTTCTGGGATACATTCAACGCAATGGGATATGAGAATACCAACGCAAGTGCTAAGGTTCTTTATCCTCAGGATGCATATCTTAAGTTCGGTAAGACAGGTGCTCACTCAGGTCTCTATCTGCCTTCTATCGAGCCAGAAGGAAGCGATGTAGTTCTTACATTCAACTGGTGTGCTCAGGTTCAGGGTTCAGGTACAGTTGACCCAACCATGATGCTCGTGGAGCTCGAGGGCGACGGAGTATGTGCTGATACTGATTCAAAGATCAGTACTCCGACTGCTTCAACTCAGGAGAAGGGACAGTATGCATGGCAGACTTACACTGTAACATTGAAGGGTGTTAAGGCTTCTACTAGAATCCTTATCAGACACAATGACATGACTTCAGGTAAGGCTATCCGTTTCCACCTTGACAACATCAAGATTGTGAAATAATCAATCGATGCTTAATGATAAGTCGGTACAGTCATTCTGTACCGACTTTTTTTATGCGCTCACAGAAATAATACTTAACTTTGTGTCAGGCTATTCGTAAGCAAACAGGAAAATTATAAATAAAGAAAGCATGAAGAAAATAATCACAACTCTTGCAATAGCGGCTCTGACGCTGAATCTTGCAATAGCGCAGGAATACCTCCCTAAATGGCAGGAGGGTTATATGGATATCCATACGATCGCGACAGGTAGAGGCGATGCTACATTCATCATCATGCCGGACGGCACGACTCTCATGATCGATGCCGGTGACAATGGAAAGGAGAAGGACAAGCAGCATCCGAATGACAGCAAGAGGGCGGCTGAATGGCAGTCTATCTATATGCGTCATTTCATGGCCGGTCTTCCTGGTAACGGAAAGGTCGATTATGCCATGATCACGCATTTCCACGATGACCATATGGGCAGTGTGAGACAGATGCTTCCGGGCAAGAATGGTTACGGACTTTCAGGCATTACTCTCGTAGGAGAATATGTCGGATATAATAAACTGATAGATAGAGGATATCCTCGTTATGACTTCCCTTCAAAAAAGAATGTCGCTAATGCCAACAAGGGCTTTATGGACGAATATCATGCTTTTGTGAAGTATCAGATGTCCAAGGGTATGGAGATGGAGCAGTTCAAGGTAGGTGAACTCAATCAGATAGAAATGCTCCATAATCCGAAGCCGTACAAGAGGAAGTTCGAAATCCGTAATCTTGCGGCAAACGGTCAGGTGTGGACAGGCAAGGGTGAGAAGGCTGAAAAGCAGTACAGCGGCGACCCGAAACTCTTTGACGAGAATGTCAATTCATGTGCTCTCCGTATTACATACGGAAACTTCAGATATTTCAACGGAGGTGACCTTAGTGGCGGAAACTGGGACAGTTACAAGTCAAAGGAAAGGGATATGGAGACTCCTACTGCCAAGGTCTGCGGCCAGGTTGACGTTATCAAGGCCAATCATCATGGTTATTATGAGACCTGCAACGGCTTTTTCATGAATACCTTGTCTCCTGATGTGGTGATCATCGACGCACGAAGCAATAACCATCCCGTACCTTCTACAATGACCAGAATGACTGACCCTATGGTATGGACGGAGCCGGGCGAGTTCTACATTACGGTAGATCAGGCGCGCAAGAAACTCGGCGAAAATCTCTGGCAGCACTTCAAGCCTTGGGGCCATATAGTAGTGAGAGTTTATGAGGGTGGAGAGAAATATCAGGTCTTTGTGCTTGATGCCGACAAACTCGACTATCCTGTAATCTACAAGTCGGATCTTAAGACTGCAGGAAAATGATGAGATATCTTTCATCTCTTGCACTGTGTGCGCTTCTTCTTGTCTGTGATCTTTCCTATGCGAGAAAGGTTACAGGCAGAGTTGTTTCTGGGGATGACAGACTTTCAGGAGTCATAGTCACAGACGGATACAACTTCGTTCAGACAGCAAAGAACGGACGCTTCCGCTTTGACATCAGGGATGATGCTGAATTCGTTTATATCGTTACTCCTGCAGGCTACAGCGCAGACTGGTCATCCGGAGTGCCGGCCTTCTATCAGCAGGCGGCGGGAAAGGACAAGTTCGTCTTTGATCTCAAAAAGACAGGAACATCAGAGGATTATTCCATCATTGCGGTGGCTGATCCGCAGACCAAAAACAGGAAGCATTTCGCTCAGTTTGCCGCAGAACCGATGGCGGACCTCTGTGCTACAGCGCAGGAACTTGGCAGCAGTGCTATCGGACTCGTACTCGGTGATGTGTGCTGGGACTCCCTTGATATGCTTGACCCCTACAAGAAGGAGATCGTGAGGACAGGCATTCCATTCTATCCGGTTGCGGGAAACCACGACCATGAAAAGGAAGCGAAAGGCGATATCAGCACGACAGCCGCATACAGAAAGATAATGGGCCCTGAAAATTATGCCTTCCGTCTTGGCAAGGATGTGGTCATCGTGCTTGACAACATCATTTACGATACAAACAAGAAATATGTGAACGGCTTTGCCCCTCATGTGCTTTCGTGGGTGAAGGGACTGATGCAGTACCTTCCGAAAGACTGTGCCGTCTATGTTGCCCAGCATGCTCCTCTGAAGGTCTGGGACAAGGGCATAAAGGCAGTGAACGCCGCTGAACTTATATCTATGCTTGAGGGACATGAATACCGTTTCCTTTCGGGTCATACCCATATCAACAACTACCTCGAATATGAGGACGGCACCGTAGAACACAATATTGCAGCCCTCTGCGGTTCATGGTGGGATACAGAGCATTGTGCGGACGGAACTCCACGAGGATATAAGGTCTTCACACGTAAAGGCGGCGAACTGACCTGGTATTACAAGTCGGTAGGAAAGTCCAAGGACTATCAGTTCCAGGTGTTTGCAAAGGGTGAGAGCAAACTCTTTCCTGACAGCATCCTTCTCAATCTCTGGGACTGGGATCCGGAATGGACAGTCACATGGTATGAGGATGGTGAATATAAGGGGGAGCCGGATAACGTGATGGCTATATCTCCGTTATATAAAAAGGAAATAAAGCAGGCTGCAAAGGGGGAAGAGGTCAAGAAGTTCAAGAAGCCAAGAAAGAACTATCATTATTTTGCAGTTTCTCCTGCAGCGGACACAAAGGTCGTCAAGTTCCATATAAGGAGCCGTTTCGGCCAGGAGTGGGAATATGAAGTGAAATGCAAGTGACAGAAATATGAAGAAATCTACAGTCATATCTGGAGTAGGTGCACTTGCCGCAATGGCAGGATGCACATCTGAACAGTCGCAGAAGCCGAACATCGTCTTCTTTTTTGCGGATGACATAGGCGTCGAGTGTTTTGGCTGCTATGGCGGAGCGGAATACGAGACACCCCATATAGACTCTCTGGCAAGCCAGGGCATAATGTATACCAATATGAATGCTATGCCCCTCAGTTCGCCAAGCCGTGTGCAGGTCATGACCGGTCTCTATAATGACCGCAACTATGTGTGCTTCGGCTATCTGAACGACGATGAGAACACATTTGCCCATCTTGCCCAGGACGCTGGCTATTCGACTGCTGTTGTGGGAAAATGGCAGATGGGACGCAGCCGTGAGATGGTGCCTAAACTCGGATTTGACGAATCCTTCCTCGCCCAGGTGGAACTCTATAAGGAAAGCCGTGGAGAACATCAGACAGACCGTTATGCCAACAGTTGGTTCGATGACAACGGACAGGAATACAAATACTGCCCGTTCGGCCCTGATGCCATGGAGGATTATGCCTATGATTACATAGACCGTCAGGTTGAGGCAGGAAAGCCTTTTATGCTTTACTTCACAGAGCCTCTCGTGCATACCCCTCACGTTTCTGTGCCGGGAACACACGATTGGGATTGGGACTATGACAGCCGCTTTACCAAAGGCGCAGACACAACCTATTTCCCTGATATGGTCAAGTATCTTGACAAGCAGGTGGGAAATATGGTCAGATATCTGAAAGACAAGGGAGTATGGGACAATACCATCTTCATCTTCTCATCAGATAACGGCACATCGACACGTATCGTGACAGAACAGAAGGACGGCTCTCAGTTGAGAGGAGGAAAGGGAGCTCCTAACTATAGGGGATCGCACGTTCCGCTCATCATTACCTGGGGAGACAGGTTGGCGGGCAAGACAAGCGACAGGCTTGTTGACCTTACAGACATACTCCCGACCATTGCGGATGCGGTGGGAACTCCGGTACCGGCGGAATGGGATATAGACGGAGTGAGCCTCTTCCCTGAAATCAATGGAGAGGAGCCTCTCGACAAGGAACTCATACTTATGCATTTCAATCCTTTGTGGCCTACCACGGCCTTCCCGAAGGCTTCCAGATATGCTATGGACCATAAGTACGCATATTTCTGGGACGGAAGGATATATGAGTACAAGACAGATAACGAGTTCAGGAATCCTATTATGTACGCAGACGCTTCAGACGAGGTCAAGAAGGCCGTCGAGCCTTTGAAGAAGCGCGTCGAGGAGGTGGACTTCTACCCAGATATGCCGGGACAGCCACGTCGCAGTCCATATGGCACATTCTACGATTTCGCACCACCGCAGAATCCATTCTAAGATGGCAAACCACCGCGATACCTTGACATTCCAGGACGCTGTAAGGCTTTCGGGCCCTATGGCGTTCAACATCATGCTCAAGCCTGCCGGTTCCCTCTGCAACCTCAACTGCAGTTACTGCTACTATCTCGATAAGAGCGAGATATATGGTGGACATGAGCCTCGTATGACAGATGAGATGCTCGAGCATTTCGTGAAGGAATACATACAGGCCAATGAGGTCAAGGAGGTGACTTTCAACTGGCACGGAGGTGAGCCTCTACTTATGGGATTGGACTTCTATAAGAAGGCTTTGGAATACGAAAGGAAATACGCGGATGGAAAGACCATAGGCAATACCATACAGACTAATGGTATCCTTCTTGATGAAGACTGGTGCAACTTCCTCCGAGATAATGGCTTTCTTGTGGGAGTGTCCATCGATGGACCTGAGGATATACACGATGCCTACCGTCGCGACAGGGGAGGGGCTCCTACCTTTGCCAAGGTCATAAGGGGAGTGGAGAAACTCTACCGCCATCGCGTCGAGTACAATACGATGACCACCGTCAACAAGGCGAGCGAGGGCAGGGGACTGGATGTATATAGGTTCCTCAAGAGCATAGGAAGCAGGTTCATGCAGTTCATGCCTGTGGCCGAGCACATAGATGCGCAGGGCCGTATCTGCGACCCTTCGCACGAGAAGGCTGCTCTGGCACCCTGGTGTGTGGGGTCGAAGGAGTATGGACAGTTCCTGTGCGACATATTCGACTATTGGGTGCGCAATGATGTGGGCAGTTACTT
>JAEIGA010003674.1_pt1 | contig 23918 bp, 19 predicted proteins | sample 9270691 | NCBI WGS metagenome assembly JAEIGA01 (sample SAMN17057246, study PRJNA624740) | gut metagenome | biome: biome; isolation source: fecal sample | host: Bos grunniens | place: China: Xizang | collected 2019 | reverse complement strand
TAATCGCTGGAGATGCTACGATAGAGCAGCTGTACAATCAGTCGCTAGTATGGAATGTTGCCGATTTTTATGAGCTCAAGAAAGAGCATCTTCTTATGCTGGAAGGATGGAAGGACAGGGCTGCCGAACGATTCCTCAGAAGTATTGAAGAATCAAGGAAAGTACCTTTTGAGAGAGTGCTGTATGCATTGGGAATCTGATATGTCGGAGAATCGACAGCAAAGTCAGTTGCGAGACATTTCGGTAATATTGACGCAATTGCATCCGCCTCGACAGATGATCTTCTCAAGGTGGACGATGTCGGGCAGGTAATAGCAGAGAGCATCCATGATTTCTTCGCTAACGAAGACAATATGGCTGTGATTACACGCCTCAAACTTGCTGATCTGAGATTCGAATTGGAAGAGATCAAGAAGGCTGAATCGGATATTCTTGCCGGTATGACTATAGTTGTGAGCGGAAACTTCAGTGTTTCACGCGATGAGATCAAAGGACTTATAGCTGCGCATGGCGGCAAGTCCAGTGGTTCTATAAGCGGAAAGACAACCTATCTGCTTGCCGGCGAAAAGTCCGGACCGGAAAAACTGAAGAAGGCTGAAGCGCTGGGCGTCAAGATAATAGACGAGAATGAATTCAGAAACATGATAGGAACAACCTCTTCACCTGTTGAAGAAGGAACTTTATTTTAATTGATTGATTATGAATACAGGAGAAATATTTGTTCTGGAACGTATTGTATCAGAGACTGAAACCGCTGCTTTCCTAGGTTCCGGCGGGCTTGATGTATATGCAACACCTGCAATGATATGCCATATGGAACTAGCTGCTTTTTCGCTTGCTGAGAAACATGGTCATCAGACCGTGGGTACCAAGGTTGACATATCTCACCTCAAGGCATGCAGACCAGGAACACATGTGACCGTTACAGCAGAACTTCTTGAAATAGATGGAAGAAGGCTTGAATTCCATGTTAAGGCTGAAGATGCGTCCGGACTTCTTGGTGAAGGTAAACACCAGAGATATATAATTGATCCGGAAAGATTCATGTCAAAACTCGCTTGATAGATGAAGGGCCTCAGACATAATACGACCAGGATGAAGCGGTTCCTGAATGATGAAATCTGGAACCTTGACCTTGAAGAACTTTCAAAGGCCAAGGCTAGATTCGTCAAATACATGAAGGTCCTGCTCATTACAATAAAGACTTTCTCAGGAGAGAAGATCGGCTTCCAGGCTGTTGCATTGAGCTTTTTCAGCACAATGTCAGTAGTACCATTTGTCGCGGTCATATTTGCAATAACTGGCGGATTTGGTCTTGCAGACAAACTTACAGAATTCCTCTACAGCTATTTTAACAACAGTCAGCAGATAATCGATACGATTCTCGGATTTGCCCAAAACATCATCAGCACAGCACAGAGCAGCGCAATGGGACTTGTCTCTGCCCTATTATTCGTATGGATTGTCATATCGATGATGATGAACGTGGAACGAGTCTTCAACAATGTCTGGATGGTACAGAAATCCCGCAATCTCATCAAGAGGCTTTCGATGATTATTGCGATGCTTATCGTCACCCCATTTGTAATCATGGTGTTCTTCGGCGGATCATTTGTATATTCACATGCACTGAGTTACTTTGGACTCGATGTAGATACATTAAGCACTTTTACGGCAATTTTCTCATGGACTTTATTCGGTGCCGTCGCAGTATTTACATTTTCTGCGATGTATAAATTTATTCCGAATTCATATGTTGAGTATTCAAACGCATTGAGAGCTGCCGCTTTTTATGGAATTGCCTTTACCATCATGCAGTACCTATACCTTGAGACTCAGGTATTTGTAACCCGATTGAACGGAATCTATGGTGCCTTTGCTGCTGTTCCGCTTTTTATGGTATGGATTAATATCGGATGGTTCATCATATTGATTGGTGCAGAGTTATCATATGCTTTCCAGCATGTTGACGACTATAATTTAGAGGACTGATTATGGGAAAGATATCAGAATTTTCACAGCATGACATCGAGGTCATCGCGCGAGACTATGCCGATCTGAAGGAGGCTGCAAGAAAGAGATGTGCAGATGCTTCGGAACTGGCTGTTGTGCAGAAAGCATTTGATTTCGCCAATGAAGCTCACAAGGGCGTCAGAAGACGTTCAGGTGAGCCATACATACTTCATCCGATTGCAGTCGCCAAGATTGTCGTAAGCAATATCGGACTCGGTTACAAGTCTATCGTAGCCGCTCTGCTTCATGATGTGGTAGAGGACACAAGCTATACCGTAGACGACCTCAGGAGCCTCTTCGGCGATAAGGTCGCGACGCTGGTAGATGGACTTACAAAGATCAAGACAGTGCTGGATAATGAAGACAAGGCCGAGCAGAAAAGCATTCAGGCAGAGAACTTCAAGAGAATCCTCCTCACGTTGAATGACGATGTAAGAGTTGTGCTTATCAAGCTTGCCGACCGTCTTCACAACTGCCGCACGATCGAATACATGCCTGAGCATAAAAGAGACAAGATTCTCAGCGAAACCATGTATATCTTTATCCCTCTTGCACACAGACTCGGTCTTTATGGCGTCAAGTCTGAAATGGAGGACATCTGGTTGAGATATAAGGAGCCTGACGCATTCAATGAAATCTCATCCAAGATCAACAGGAACATCACCGATAAGGAAAAGCAGATCAACGAATTCATCGCTCCGATAGAGGCAGCTCTGAAGAATGCCGGTTTCAAATTCGAGGTCAAAAAGAGGGTAAAGACACCTTATTCCATCTGGAATAAGATGAATACCAAGCACATAACATTTGATCAGATATATGACCTTTATGCTGTCCGTATCATATTCGATCCGGACGCAAATGCATCAGAAACCGAAAGGGACCAGTGTTATCATGTCTTCTCGATAATTACCGGAATTTACAGGTACAAGGCTGACCGTGTTCGAGATTGGGTTAATTATCCTAAAAATAACGGATACGAGGCATTGCATTGTACCCTCATGAGCCATTCCGGAATATGGATTGAAGTCCAGATCAGATCCCGCAGAATGAATGACATTGCAGAGAAAGGTATCGCTGCACATTGGTCATATAAGAAGGACGGATTTGCTGAGGAGAATGAAAGCGAAATGGACAAATGGATCGTCAAGGTCAAGGACATCATCGCAAATCCTGACGTCAACGCGCTTGAGCTTCTCGATATGGTACATAATGACCTTATCAAGACTGATATTCTTGTCTTTACGCCAAGGGGAGAACAGAAAAGCATCGAGAAGGGTGCGACAGCACTTGATTTCGCATATTCGATCCATACGGAAATCGGAAACAAGGCAATTGCAGCCAAGGCAAACCTCAGGCTTGTACCGCTGTCATATGTCCTGAAGACGGGTGACCAGATAGAGATCATCACAGCTGAAAACGAAAAGCCGAAATATGAATGGCTTCAGTTTGCCAAGACGAGAAAGGCAAGAAGCATAATCATGGATCAGCTGAAAAGCGAGAGACAGGTTAATATCAAGGCAGGTAAGAAGATGCTTGAAGACAAGCTCTCCGAATTGGGATATGAGCTTAACGATAAGACTATCAATGTGTTGATGGATGGTCTTGAGATCTTCGATTCGAAGCCTGATGAGATGTATTACAAGATCGGCATAGGTCTGATCAAACTTGATGTAATCAAGGACATTCTCCGCAAATGGCATGAAAGGCCAAGGACTGTATCCAAGGAAAGTGACAGCCACTATTATATTATAGCATCATGCTGCCACCCTATTCCAGGCGACAGTGTCATTGGTTTCAAAGCGTCAGACGGAACAGTAACCGTACATAAACGCACATGCAAGACAGCCAACAATCTTGCGGCGAAATTCGGCGACCGTATAGTGATACCGAAATGGGATGACCATGCAAAGAGTCAGAATCTGGCATTCCTTGTCAGACTTTCGCTTAACGGATTCGACAAGGTCGGCATGATCAACGAAATCACAAGGTACATTTCCTTAGTGATGAATGTAAATATACGCAGCTTCAGCCTCAGCACCGAAAACGGCGTGTTTGACGGCCATATAGAGCTTTATGTCCATGATATGGGCGACCTTGATACATTGATAAAACAGCTTCAGAAGATTGAAGGAATACAAAATGTAGTCAGAACAGATTTATAAGAATGATGAAGAAACTGTTAAATATATTCGTACCGGCAGTACCGGTAGCTTTGATTCTTGGTGCAATGATGTTTTCGCATTCATGTGCCAATACAACGACACCTCCGAGCGGTGGTCCTAAGGATACCATCCCTCCCCTTTTGACGGAAATATATCCTTTGCCAGGTGCTATAAATGTACCGGTCAACAAGACCGAATTGAAGATGAAGTTCAATGAGTATGTCGTTGTCAAGGATCAGAAGAGTCTTTTCCTCTCCCCTCCTATGGAGAAAGCTCCGAAATACAAGATTCAGGGCAAAAGCGTCATCGTATATTTCGAGGAGCCACTTGACAGCGGCAAGACATATACTCTCGACGTCACCAATGCCATTGTGGACAACAACGAGAGTAACCCATTCCCGGGCTATACAATGGTATTCTCGACTGGAGACAGAATCGATTCAATGCTTGTAACCGGTATCGTTCAGGACTGTAATACGCTTTTACCTCTTAAAGGCGCAACTGTGATGCTGTATAAGGATCAGGCAGACTCGGCGATATTCATGAGACGTCCGGATGTAGCAGTGAAGACTGATGACTGGGGATTCTTCTGTCTTAGAAACATCCAGGATACAGTTTACAGAATGTATGCTATTTGGGATGAGAATAACAACAACAAGTATGACCCTGAGTCTGAGAAGGTTGCATTCATCGATTCTCTGATCAGACCTGTTTCTGTAGTTGCGGATTCACTTCCGGAGCTGCTCAAATATGACATGAAGGATACTGTCAACTGTCTGGCAAGAAAACAGGAATATGAACTCAACATATTCAAGGAAAAGCCAAGCACACAGATGATTGTAAACAAGGAACGTGTCGGTGAACGTACAGCCTATATTACATTCATGGCTCCATATGCACAGGTTGATTCCATCTGGATTAAGGGCGTCCCTGCAGAAAAACTTATCACACAGTTCAACCTTAAGCAGGACAGCCTTGAAATCTGGGTAAACGATCCGAAGCCACAGCCTGACACAATGTATCTGAATGTCAAGTATATGAAGACAGATACACTCGGTCTGCTGAACAGTTTTGTTGAAGAAGTCAGACTTCCAAAACCTAAGAAGAGTGCGGGCAAGAGCTCTAAGAAGGACATCAAGAAGGAAGATACTACAGCTGTAGTAACAATCACAGCAAAACCGGAAACAGTCGAGCAGTACGGTTTTGTCATGGAGTTCAAGTACCCTCTTGTAGAGGATGCATTTGACTCCCTTACATTCAGATATCTGAATCCTAAACAGCAGGAATTCAAGGTGAACTATAAGGTTGAGCAGGACTCGCTCAATCTGAGGAAATACGTAGTAAGACCAGATCTGGAGATGCTCCCTGGATATGAATATTTCCTTAAGCTCCCGCATCGTAAATTCAAGGATATCAATGGATTCTACAATGACAGTACTGAGGTAAAGGTTTCACTTCCAAAGGATGACAAGCTCAGTATGATGTCACTTGCGCTTTCAAATGTACACAACAAGTATATAGTCGATCTTCTCAATGAGAAACGAGATAAGGTCATAAGATCTTATATTATTGACAAGGATACGACATTGCCGTTCCCATATCTGAAGGCAGGTAAATATTCTATCAGAATCACTGAGGATATAAACCGCAACGGAATGGTTGACACCGGTATTCTGCTTGAGCACAAGCAGCCTGAGAAGGTGAGATATTATAAGCTTGCTGACGGAACATTCCTGATTGATATTCCGGAGATGACAGAGCTTGAACAGAATATCGATTTGGGTGAAATGTTTAAATGATGACTATGAAGAAAATCGCAATAATATTTTCGGTAATTCTCTTCCTTGTACCTTTCTGTATGCATTCACAGAACAGGCGTAAGGAAATACGCAACACCAAAGACAAGGTTGTGGAAGTAATCGAGGATACCGTTACCAATGAATATCTTGATACTCTGAATATCGGAAAAAATGTCATGATCAATGACTACAGTCTGATCGGACTTCAATATGGTGTAGGACTTAGCAGGGTTGCCTGGAATCCGACTCAGAAGCAGGATATGCTCATGATGCCGTACAACATCGGTATTACATACACAAAGTATGGCAAGATGTTCGGTTTCATGCCATATTTCGGTATGCAGGCCGGTCTTTTCCTCACACAGGAAGGATATCAGTTCACTTATGACAAGGAGGAAGATTACACCAATAAGATCGAAGGAGCGGAAAAGGCGGTGATGCAGGTGATCGAGCTTCCTGTACTCGCTCATATCCACGTGGATTTCTGGAAAATGAAGCTCCTGTTCAATCTGGGATGCTATGCCGGATACAGACTTAACATACATCGTTATCCGGGATTTACGGGCAATGTAAATGAAAACGTTGCGAATTCCTTCCTTGAAACAGACAACAGATTCGATTATGGACTGAAAGGCGGAGTAGGCTTCGGACTCATATTCGATCCTATCGAAATTCATATTCAGGGGATGTACAAGCACTCATTCTCATCGCTTTATCAGCCGGACTATTATAGCGAATACTATTACAGATACGCTTATCCTACCAATTTTATCATATCAGCTGGAGTTCATTTCCAGCTTACCAAAAGAACAGGACAGACAAAATCACAACTCAAGAAGTTAGCAAAGGAGATGGTTTATGAAAACGGAATCAGTAAAGATCGGAAGTAACCTTATAATAGGCGGAGAATCCCCTATTGTTGTCCAGACAATGTGTAATACACATACATCTGATGTAGAAGCATCTGTTAAGCAATGTGTAAGATTATATGAGGCTGGTGCACAGATGATACGTCTGACTGTGCCATCCATGGCTCAGGTAGATGCGTTAGCCCAGATTAAGGAAGCATTACGCGCGCAGGGCATCATGACACCGCTTGTTGCAGACGTTCATTTCTCTTCAGAGATAGCGATTGCTGCAGCCGCTGTTGTAGAAAAGGTACGAATCAATCCAGGAAACTTCCATAAGGATCATGAGAAGGCTCGCGAGCAGTTCGCAAGACTCGTAGAAGTCTGCAAGGAACATGGTACAGCGATCCGTATCGGTCTCAATCATGGATCACTCGGTGAAAGAATAACCAATCTTTACGGAAACACACCTCTTGCCATGAAAGAGGCAGTCATGGAATGGCTGGATATGTGTGTTGAGAACGAATTTACTAACGTTGTTGTGTCGCTCAAGGCAAGTAACACATTTGTTATGACAGAGGCTTATCGTCTGTTAGCCAAGCAGATGGAAGAGTCTGGACATATGTTCCCTCTTCATCTCGGTGTGACTGAGGCCGGTAATGGTGACGGTGGTAGAATCAAGTCTGCAGTAGGTATTTCAGTGCTTCTTTCTGAGGGAATCGGCAATACGATAAGGGTGTCACTCACTGAGGATCCTGCGAACGAGATACCGGTTGCACAGTATCTTGCTGACAGATATGACCATAAGATCACATCATCTATGACAAGCCTTTCACTCGAGGGTAAGAAGGCTGTCGCAACATATCACGCCCCTTCTAGAGAAAAGCTTCTTCTCGATTTTTCATGCGATTTCGGAAAGAGACTCCTTGACAAGGAACTTGACGAAGTGGTACTCTGCGGTACTTACATGGATGGCGAGAATCAGGTTCTTCTTGATGACAGCGACTACGCAAGATATCTTACTGATGAGTTGATGCAGGCTGCAAGAAGAAGATTCTATCGTCCGGAGTATATCGCATGCCCTGGTTGCGGCAGAACAATGTATAATCTCGAGGGAACATTCGAGGAGGTGAAGAGAAGAACTGCTCATCTCAAGGGAATGGTGATAGCAGTTATGGGCTGTATCGTCAACGGACCTGGTGAAATGGCAGATGCTGACTGGGGATACGTCGGCGAAGGCAACGGAAAGGTCTCTATCTATAAAGGCAAGGAGCCAGTGATGAGGCATGTGCCTGAGAATGAGGCGATTGACAAGCTTCTCGAACTTATTGAGAATAAATAAAGAATCCCCTGTAACTAATTTGTTACAGGGGATTACTTTTTTGTTTTAGGCTTTCAGGATATCTTTCTGAGCCTTTTCCCATTGCTCTTTTGCATATTCCTGCATATCTACAACCTCATCAGTCTCATCTACAATCTCCTGACCGAGCATTGTTTCGATTACGTCTTCCATTGTAACAATACCGCGGAATGTTCCGTACTCGTCAATGATTGCAGATACATGTTCCTTCTTTTCAAGGAATTTTTCCCAGATATTTGCTACCGGCTCCTCTTCAGGGAACGATAGGATCGGACGGGAAATCTCGCGAATCGTAGTAGTGAATTTATCTTCAGCCATCTTCTCAAGCACTGTCTGTCTGAGTACATATCCGATTACATAATCGCTGTTGTCCTCATCATATACAAGAATTCTTGAGTGAGTAAGGTCTGAATTATAGAATTCCTTTATAGTCATAGCTCCTTCTGCCATTTCTACGACAGAGCTAGGAGTCATGATCTCGTGAGCTGTCATTTCATCGAGTCTGAGAAGATTCTGAATCATCTTCTTCTCCTCTTTCTCAATCACCTCTTCCTCTGTGGCGACACTCACCATTGCTGAAATATCTTCGCGACTGACGCTGACCTGCTCAGATTTTGATGAGATCAAGCGTGTAAGGCGCTCAAGAATCCACACCAAAGGAAAGGCGATGACGATCAATCCGTTTATAATGACAGATGCTGGTAATGCCAATGATCTCCAATAGCTTGTTCCGATTGTCTTAGGTATGATTTCAGAGAAGATGAGGATCATCAGTGTGAATACTGTAGAAAAGACACCCACAATTGCATCTCCGTATACCTCATATACAAGTGATCCGACAATTGATGCACCAACTGTGTTGGCGATTGTATTGAGACACAGGATTGCCGAAATCGGACGATCCGGATTCTGTTTAAGCTTTTTCAGTCTGCCGGCACCTTTGACTCCCTGATCTTCGAGACCGGTGATGAATGACAAAGGCGTAGAAAGAAGCGTTGCCTCCAACATTGAGCATAAAGCTGACAATGCGATGGAGACAAGCATTATAACATATATAAGTTGTTCTGCCATAATTATTTAAGCTCTGCGATTACTGTTTCACAAGCACTGACGCAATCCCCGAGCTTCACCTTGATATCCGCGTCAAGAGGGAGATACATATCTATTCTTGAACCGAACTTGATGATTCCACACTGATCTCCTTTTACGACTGAAGTTCCTGGCTTAGCATAGCATACAATTCTTCTTGCAAAAGTTCCTGCGAGCTGCTTGAAGAGAATTTCTCCATGTTCATTCTTTACGCCGATGGATGTATGTTCATTAAGCTCAGAAGCTTTTGGCATGAATGCAAGCATATATTTGCCCGGATGGTACTTGAAATATGTACAATCACCGGTAATAGGCCAGTAGTTTACATGTACATTGAAGAAGCTCATGTAGATAGAAACCTGGATGCACTCTCTGTTAAGATGCTCCTTCTCAAACACCTTCTCAATGACAACGATCTTACCGTCCGCTACTGCTGTCACTACATTGCTGCCTTCAACTGCAGTTCTATTCGGAACACGGAAGAAGAAAAGAATGAAGCCCATCATGTAAAGAAGGAATGCTGCCAATGGATACTTGACAAAACCCCATGGGACAAAAAAGAAAAGCAGGAGCATAAGTCCAATGCAAATGCCCCAAACAGTCAGTATAGTCTTATAACAGTCTTTGTGTATTATCATAGTGGTTGCAAAAATACGAATTTAAAGCAAGAAAGACAAATGACTTTCCATTAGATGACGTTAATCAGCACGAGGTATATGATTCCAACTGGAATCGCGATAAGCGCACTATCAAAGCGGTCAAGGACTCCGCCGTGGCCAGGAATGAGATTTCCTGAATCCTTCACTTCATAGTGGCGTTTCCACTGTGATTCTATAAGGTCACCATATACTCCTGTCACACAGAGAAGTACGGCCATTACGATACAATGGATGATATCAAACTGGAAAAGTCCTACTTTGTGAAAAATTACAGCGACCAGGATTGAGGTAAAGACACCTCCCCAGAATCCGATCCATGACTTCTTAGGTGAAATTGATGGGAACAGCTTCTTGCCGTATTTCTGTCCCAATGTTATTCCGAACATGTATGCTCCTACATCAGTGCCCCAGATGATGGCAAAGAAGCAAAGCAAGAGGATTCCATTGAATTCACCTGCAGAATTGAACGCTGCGAAGTTCATAACAGACCAAGGTATTGCGATGTAAAGAATTGACGCATACAGGTTCGAGAACTTGTTGAAGCGACTTTTATCCTTGACATACAGGGAGTTGATCATAAGTATGAATACCGGAACCAATGCCAGTATGACATACTTTGCCGGACAGCAGAAGCCCTTGTACAGGAATGCCAGGATAAAAAGGGTGGCTCCCGCAAGAATCGAAAGAATCTGCGAGAACCAATAATCCTTACCGCATGTCATCTTGAGGAACTCATGCATCATAGCGACAAGCGCCCCTAACATAACAATACCGAAAATATATTTATTTGTGAGTAAAGCCGCCAGCATCACTGCAAGAAAGCATATACCCGAAATAGTTCTTTTAATGAAATTGGTCATGGTTAATCAGGTTAGTATCCTGCGGATTTTACTGTTCCTCAGCTTTCGCTCCAGCTCTAGGGCCGAAAATCCTCTCAAGATCTTCTGCAAAGATAACTTCTTTCTCCAATAAAAGAGAAGCTAAAGCACTAAATCCTTCAAAATTATCGTTTAATATCTTCTTGGTCCTGTCATGAATAACTTCAATAAGCTCCTTGACCTCCTTGTCGATAAGTTCTGCTGTCTTTTCGCTATAAGGTTTGGTCAGATCGTAGCCACGTGCTCCGGTAGAATCGTAGAATGAAAGATGACCGATCTTATCACTCATGCCATAGTATGTAACCATACCGTATGCCATCTTGGTAAGCCTCTCAAGATCATTAAGGGCTCCTGTCGAAGGCTGGCCGTTCACGATTTCTTCCGCTACCCTACCACCGATGAGAGAGCACATTTCATCAATCATCTGCTCCTTGGTTACAAGCTGTCTTTCCTCAGGAAGATACCATGCAGCACCGAGCGCCTGGCCTCTTGGAACGATTGTAACCTTGAAGAGAGGATTTGCATTTGGCAGGAGCCAGCTTACTGTTGCATGTCCGGCCTCATGATGTGCAATCGATTTCTTCTCCTCAGCAGTGATGATCTTCGATTTTCTTTCAAGACCACCGATGATACGGTCTACAGCATCAAGGAAGTCCTGCTTGTCAATCGCAGTCTTGTCTTTACGTGCAGCAGTAAGAGCCGCCTCGTTACATACATTGGCGATGTCAGCACCAGAGAATCCAGGAGTATGCTTAGCGAGGAACTCAAGGTCGAAATTCTCCTCAAGCTTAAGTCCGCGAAGGTGTACCTGGAAGATCTCTTCTCTCTCCTTCAGGTCAGGAAGCTCGACATGGATCTGTCTGTCAAAACGACCTGCACGCATGAGGGCCTTGTCCAGAATATCAGCACGGTTAGTCGCTGCAAGTATGATCACACCTGAGTTTGTGCCGAAACCGTCCATTTCTGTAAGGAGCTGATTCAGTGTATTTTCCCTTTCATCATTTGATGAAAAGCCTACATTCTTGCCACGTGCTCGTCCGACTGCATCGATCTCGTCGATAAAGACAATACATGGTGCCTTCTCCTTTGCCTGACGGAAAAGGTCGCGTACACGAGACGCACCTACTCCGACAAACATTTCCACGAAGTCTGAGCCGGAAATAGAGAAGAACGGAACATCTGCCTCACCTGCAACAGCTTTGGCAAGAAGGGTCTTACCGGTACCTGGAGGACCGACAAGGAGAGCACCCTTCGGAATCTTACCTCCAAGAGTAGTATATTTCTTAGGATTCTTGAGGAAATCCACAATCTCCATCACTTCGTCCTTTGCACCGTAAAGGCCTGCAACGTCCTTGAATGTAACCTTGATGGAATCCTTCTCTGCAAGCTTGCCTGTAGCCTTACCAACATTGAAGATTCCGCCAGGACCACCTGAGCCGCCACCCATGTTTCTGTTCATACCTCTGAACATAAACACCCACATAAGGATAAGAAGCAGAGGGAAAATAAGCCATTCAAGCACGCCCCAGAGGCTCTCATGAGTCTCTACGACAACCTTGACCTGCTCATCTGCGGGCAGAGTCGAGTTCAGTTCCTCGAATGTCTCTTCTGCGTTGAAGCTTGGTGTAACTGAAAAGAAGAAATGCGGCGATTTCTTCGGAACATTTCCGCCGAATTTATCCGCATACTTTTCAAGTCTGTCCGGACGGATGGTCACCTGACCATCATATTTGTTTCTGACGAATACAATTTCCTTGATATCTCCAGCAGCCCACTGTTCCTTTACTTCAGCCCATTCCTCTTTCTGCGGATTTGCTCCACCCTGATTAAAGAACATCCAGCCGATGCCGAACATCAGCAGAATATAAATCCATGAAATGTTGAATCTGACCTTTATCGGCTTCTTTGGAGGGAAATTATTCTTTTTGTTTTCTGCCATTTGGGAAGGGATTAGTCTTCAAATACGGTTTTTTCAGCATCTGCCCAAAGATCTTCGAGTCTGTAGAAAGCACGATACGGAGTCTGGAATACATGTGCTACAATATCACCATAATCGAGGATTACCCAGAATGCATTTTCCTTACCCTGAGTACGGGTTACCTTCCTCTTGCACTTTTCAATCATTCTCTCCTCAATGTTGTCGGCAATAGCAACTACATTTGGTGTAGAATCTGCATTACATACTATGAAATAATCTGAAATAGCTGTTCCGATCGGTTTGAGATCAAGAGATACCACATCCTGTCCTTTCTTTTCCAGCATCGCATCTGCAATGACCTTGATTTCGTTGTTGTTCATTATCGATTAATTGTTAAATTTGTAAAAATCATGCAAATATAATCAAAATCTGCACCAATGAAGAATGTGAGTGACATTATATGGTTAGATAACGTAGATTCTACCAATGAAGAGGCCAGAAGGCGCTTTGGTATATGTGACAATTTGTCAGTGCTGTCAGCGTTGTCACAGACTTCAGGCAGAGGACAGATGGGGAATGTGTGGCTAAGTGAGACCGGAAGCAACCTGACTTTCAGCATAATTCTGAAGCTGGATGACGGGCCGATGAAAAGGATTCAGGCATATGACCAGTTCGCCATATCCGAGATTGCAGCCCTTGCCTTAAGTGATTACCTGAACAGCCTGGATATACCGGCCATGATCAAATGGCCAAACGACATATATGTGCATGACAAGAAGATATGCGGCATCCTTATCGAGAACATGATTCGAGGAGAATGGCTTTCAGGCAGCGTCATCGGTATCGGTCTTAATGTGAATCAGGACGCATTTGACCCTTCACTTCCCAACCCTACCTCAATGTGCCTCGAGACATCCAGAAAGTATGACATCCGCGAATGTCTGGAAGACTTCATGCATATCTTCACAGAATATTACGAAAGGTATCTTAACATCAAAGGCGGTCTGAACAGGCTTAGAACGCTTTATCTTGCACAGATGTGGCATAAGGGAGAGCCGTACAGATATCGTGCAGACGGCAATGAATTCACCGGAATCATCCGCGGCATATCCGATATCGGACGCCTGGTTATAGAAACAGAAAAAGGCGAACTCAAAGAATTCGCCTTCAAAGAGATAGAATATATCATCTAAATTATGCCTTCATATCTGCGATGACCTGTTCCGGATTTTCAGAATGGAATACTGAGCTTCCGGCAACAAGTATATCTGCACCAAGATCAAAGAGTTTTCTGGAATTCTTGGCTGAAATTCCGCCATCTACCTGAATCATGCAGGTTACCCCCTGTCTTTGAATTTCTTCCTTGACTGCAGAAAGCCTCCTGTAGGTTGCTTCTATGAATTTCTGTCCGCCAAAACCGGCAAATACGGACATGAGGACAACATAGTCACACTGGTCTAAATAAGGGAAAAGTCTTTCTACCGGTATATCCGGATTTATAGCAAGTCCCGGTTTCATGCCAGCTGCACGAATCTGTGCCAATACCTGGCCTGCATTTTCTACTGCATTCAGATGAAAGCTAAGCATGTTGACTCCTACTTTAGCGAAACGGTCAACATATTTTTCAGGATGCTCAATCATCAGATGTGCATCCAACGGCTTGGTCGCAACTTTTCCGATTGCTTCAACAATTGGGAAACCATATGAGATGTTGGGAACAAATGAGCCATCCATTATATCAAGATGAAACATATCTGCATACTCGTTCACCAACATTACGTCTTTCTCTAAATGTAGAAAGTCTGCAGCGAGCATTGATGGAGCAATAAGTGCCATATCCTCTTATTTATCAATATATAAAACAATCCTGTTATTTAAAATTTACAACTACATCAAGAAGCAGGGCGACAAATTTGTCAAGTGAAGCGAGATCAAGTCTCTCGCCTGGCGCATGCACTCCTCTCAAAGTAGGGCCGAAAGACACCATGTCAAGACCAGGGAACTTCTCAGTGAAAAGTCCGCACTCCAATCCGGCATGGATAGCCTTCACTTTCGGAGCAACTCCAAAGAGTTTGATATATGATGCAACGCATGCATCTTTGATCGGAGAAACAGCTGCAGGAGCCCATCCCGGATACTCGCTTTCGTGTCTTACGATTGCACCTGCGAGCTCAAAACATGCCTCCATTTTTGCTGCTGCCGCCCTTCTCGCTGCAGTAACACAGCTTCTCTGGCTTGAACCGATACGGATCACACCTGGCTTGGTCATCTTTACAGAAGCAAGATTTGTAGAAGTCTCGACAAAATTCTCGATCTCCTGGCTCATTGCAAGAACTCCATGTGGAGAAGCGCAAAGTGCAGCGACAAGATTCCATGCTGTCATTTCATCAATAGCCACATTTCTTTCGCCAGTGTACTCTGTATACCCTACCTTGATATCCTTCTCGATTGCGCCATATTCTTCCTTGACCTCTTCGTAATATGCCTCGAGACGCTCGTTGATGATATCGAGAGTATCCTCCTCTGCAGCAATCGCAGCCTTAGCCTCACGTGCAATCGCATTACGCTTGTTACCGCCATTGATTGCAATCAGCTGCCAGTCAAGGTCCTTGATACTGTAAAGGAAGCGTCCAAGCAACTGAACTGCATTCGCTCTTCCCTTGTTGATATCATCACCGCTATGGCCACCCATAGCATCCTTTACATATATTTCCTCTGTTGTGAAATCCTCACAAACCGGTTCATCAGTATAATGGAATTCCGCTGTAGTGTCGAGTCCACCTGCACAGCCGATGAAAATCTCACCCTCATCTTCTGAATCAAGGTTGAGAAGCACCTTTCCTGTAATGAAATCAGGCTGAAGAGCCATTGCTCCATCAAGTCCGGTTTCTTCAGAAACAGTAAAGAGACACTCGATCTTTCCGCACTGAACATCTGATGCAAGGAGGGCAAGCTGGGCAGCGATACCGATACCGCAGTCAGCTCCTAATGTAGTGTCTGGAGCAATCATCCAGCCATTCTCGATTACATATCTGATCGGATCTTTTGCAAAATCATGCTCAACACCTTCATTTTTCTCACATACCATATCAGAGTGGCTCTGGAGAACGATTGTCGGTACTGATTCATATCCGGCTGCAGCTTCCTTTACAATGACGACATTGCCTGCTTCGTCAGTACGGCAATACAGATTGTGCTCTGCTGCGAAATTCTGCAGATATGCAATAATATGCTCTTCATGGCCGGATTCACGAGGAATCTTGGTTATTTCCTTAAAGAAGGAGAGTACATTTTCAGAATTCATGCTGTAAAAATAAAATTCCCCGCAAAGGTAACTCTTTACGGGGAATATATCAATCTTAATGTCTTACCGGAACAAGAATCTTTTCAATATCATTTACATATTGTTTGAATGTCTTGTCTGTTGACATAAGGTCATTCACTGTTGTACAAGCATGAAGCACTGTTGCGTGGTCTTTTCCACCTGTCTCAGCACCGATTGTAGAGAGTGAGCAGTTAATAAGGCTTCTTGACATATACATTGAAATCTGTCGTGCCTGTACGATCTGGCGCTTTCTTGTCTTTGAAAGCAGTTCTTCACGTGTAATATTGAAATAGTCACATACTACCTTCTGAACCATATCAATCGTAACTTCACTCTTCTGCTCTCCAACGATCTTTTCAGTGATCTTTTCTGCAAGAGACACTGTAATCTCTCTCTGAGCAAGTGTCGCATTTGCGATCAATGAGATAAGTGCTCCTTCAAGTTCGCGGAAGTTCGATTTGATTCTCGATGCGAGGAATTCAAGTACTTCTTCCTTGAGCTCGACACCTTCTCTGAACGCTCTTGCCTTAAGCATCGAAAGTCTTGTACTGAAATCAGGCTTGCTCAACTCTACTGAGAGACCCCATTTCAAACGTGACAAGAGTCTGATCTCAAAATTCTGAAGATCTGCCGGAGCGCGGTCTGATGTAAGGATAAGCTGTTTTCCAGACTGATGCAGATGATTGAATATGTTGAAGAACGCATTCTGTGCACCTGGACCGTTGAGATCCTGAATATCATCAATGATGAGGACATCCATCTTGTTATAGAAAGCGAAGAAGTCTGTAAGTTTGTTCTTCACCACAGCATCCATATACTGTGTCTTGAAACGATTGGCCTGAACATAGAGGACAACCAGTTCCGGATATTTCTGCCAGATTGCATTACCGATAGCCTGAGCAAGGTGTGTCTTACCGAGACCCGGACCTCCGAAAAGGAAAAGCGGATTGAATGCAGTCTTACCTGGAGCACCTGAAATTGTCTCTGCTGCAGTGAATCCCATCTTGTTACACTCACCTACTATGAGGTTATCGAAACAGAATACCGGATTGAGCTGCGGATTTACCTGAAGTCTTGTGATACCAGGGTAAACGAATGGACCAGGATTTCCTGCCGGCGAATAAGTCGTGATTGAAATCGGCTTGTTGACAGGTGTCACACCTGGAGCTGCAGGATACTTGAGCGCTGGCTGAGTCTGTACAGGCTTTACAACGTATACAAGCTTTCCTCCTACACCGAGTTCCTTCTTTATCGCAGCCTTGAGAACTGTAAGATAAGTATCCTCGAGATATTCGCGGAAAAACTCAGAAGGAACCTCTACAGTAAGTGTGGACTCAACCAGTGACAGCGCCTTGATCTGGCTGAACCAAACCTTGAACTGCTGCTGGTCGATATTGTTCTGAATGAAGTTCAGACAATTGTTCCATACTGATATGTGTTTCTCCTGTGTCATTCGTTGGATTGTAGTTAAGAAATAGTCCGTTTTTCAAATCGGGACCACAAAGATGAGGAAAAAAATGTAATAAAAATTTCAAAATCCTATTGTTTATTAATTTTATTTTACACTCCTCAAAACTTTTTACATTCCGCAAATGACCTTTATAAAACCCTAATTATCAAACACTTACAAAAATTAAAAATCGCTAAATGCCACAAATACAAGCGCTTTACAATTTTAAATAATTCCAAACAAGCGAAATCGCGTTTTTTCCTTAACAGACGTAACTAGAATACGGAAATTTTAATATACTTCTTAGGATTTTCCTGTATTTTCTTGACAAGTTCATCAACATCAGACAAAAGTTCATCTACCGAGTTATACACAGAATCGTCTGTCAATAACTTTCCGATCGAGCCATCAGGGTCGTTAATATTTTCAAGAAGATGTCTGAAAGATTCAACAAGTCCGACGATGTCTGCTTCGTTTACAGACTGAACGATTGTGCCGACTCCGGCAATTGTTGTATCGAGTTTATCAGTTGTGTCAATAAACTTGCCTGAAATTGCTGCAAGATTATCCATGAGGGCCTCAATCTCCTTAGACTTTCCGTTGACAGATGATGATATGCTGCGAAGGTTAGCCATAGTCGCATCAATATGCTTCAATGTGCTGCTGAGCGTGGCAATATTTTCTGTAGAGAGGAAGCTGTTTATTCCAGAAACGGTAACATTGAGACTGTCGATAGTGTTATTTACCTTCTCAAGAAGCGGCATGACCCCTTCAGCAAGACCATCCATAAGGCCTTTTTCGAAAGCAGGTGCAAGTGCTTCACCGTCATTGACATATTCTGAAGATGTACCGAAATCGATTCTGATACCCTTTCCACCCATGATATCTGTGCTGAAAATAGTCATTTTCGAATCAGCCGGGATGCGGAATTCCTTAAGGATAGAGCAGATAACTTCAAAATCCTCTTTCTCTGCATTATACGACACTTCTGTAACCTTTCCGGCCTTATATCCCTTGACGAATACAGGAGCCGACGCTACAAGTCCTTCTACGGTTTCAAAACGTGAAGAGACTTCAATCTCTCTGTTGAATATATCCTCTCCCCTCAAATAATTGATAAGAAAGAATGAAGCCACAAGAATCGCGACGACAAATGATCCAATCTTTACTTCCTTGCTCATAATTATAGATATTATTATAATCGTTCAACATTGCTTCCCGATACCTTCACCATAAAGGAACCTGGGAACTTCTTCTTTATTTCTGTATATTTCTTAGCAGTCTCTTCCCTGCTGGAACTCTTTCCAAGTATATATTTATATATGTTGCCGGTCTTGACAGCAACAGCCTTATATCCTTTGAAGTTCGGATCGTTATCCGCCAGTTTTCTACCCAAAGCCATTACCTGGACGCCGTAGAAAGCACTTTCATCTACGTTCTTCGGTTCGGTTGAAGTTGCTGCAGGAGTTTCTTCCACCTGTTCTGCAAGCGCAGTAAGATCAGGTGCAATCGGCTGTGACGTGATATTTACGCTTGCATCGAACTTGGTCTTATACGAGCAGAATGCGTCAAACAGATGCTTGGCAATCTGTTCCTGTGTCTCTTTAGTACTCAGAGCCTTGAAATCTGACGGATTGGACATGAAACCGAGCTCAATCAGCGCAGAAGGCATGTTTGTAGCCCAAAGCAGATAGAAGATATCCTGATGGATACCTGTATAATAGCTCTCCCTGAAAGGAGCTTTGGTAAGCTTGGAATCGATTTCTGCAGCAAAGAGAAGGCTGTTCTCATAGTTGGCATTCCACATCAGATTGTGGCTGATCACAGACTCTGGAGCATCCGGATTGAAATCCTGATATGTTGTCTGATAATTATCCTCGAGGAGCATTACCGCATTCTCTCTCTGAGCAACGGATTTGCTCTTTTCGAAATAATCGCTGGTATTCTTCTTATTCTTGGACTTAGGTCCGAGGATATGGACAGACGCTCCGAACGGCTTAGAGGAATTATTGGAGTTGCAGTGTACGGAGATGAAAAGGTCTGCATTATTCCTCTTTGCGATCTTTGCGCGCTCGTTCAGCTCTACAAAGACGTCTGTACTTCTTGTATATATGACCTTGACATCCGGATATGCTGCTTTGATCTTGTTTCCGAGCATCTTTGATATGGTGAGAACAAGATGCTTCTCGCTTGTGGATGATGTCTTTCCCGGCGCACCAGGATCCTTTCCGCCATGTCCCGGGTCAATTACGACGGTCTTCAAGCCTAAATGATTGTTGTCCTGAGCCGAGACAGACACGGGCGCATCTGTCAAGAATGCAGCTACCAGAAACACATATAATATATATAAAGAGTGTTTTCTACTCATATATCCAACTCAATTTGGTAATGATTGAAATTAATTTTAAATTTGCAGTTTGCAAAAATAACAAAAATTTGCGTAATCAGGATATTATTGATGTCTATATATAAAAAGGAAAGGATAAAGTCATGGTTCGACAAGTGGGGGTTAGCTATTCTCCTGCTGTTGTTTCTATGTGGTCAGAATGCGTTTTCGCAGGATGACCGCAGAAACAGACGTATCCGCAATAAAGACATCAGCACCATATCTTTATCCGACTCCCTGAAATCAAATTTAAGGGACACAGAAACTCCCATAGATTCTATTCCTGTAAAATCCGATTCGATAGCACGTGTAGATTCGATTTCCAAAGCGGATTCTGTAGACCTTCTCAAGAAGAGTTCCCTTGACGCACCGGCATTCACCGCCGCAAGGGACTCGATTGTAGAGGATTTCAGCAACGGTAAGCGCATGATATATTATTATGGCGATGCATCCGTAACATACGGCAACCTCAAGCTTACTGCCGACTACATGGAGTATGACCTTAACTCCAACACTCTGTACGCCAGAGGTACAAAAGATTCGACCGGAGTGATCACAGGAGCCCCTGTAATGACCCAGGGAAGCAATTCTTATGAGATGGAAGAGGTAAGGTATAACTTTGCCACCCAGAAGGCCCGAATCACAAATATGCTCACTCAGGAGCAGGACGGTATCCTTCATGGTAAGAACATCAAGATGATGCCTGACCGTTCCATCAACATCACTAAAGGAAAATATACCGTATGTGATTGCGAGCATCCTCACTATTATCTTCATCTTACTGCAGCCAAAGTTATGACAAAACCATCGCAGAAGACCGTATTCGGTCCAGCATGGGCTGTAATTGAAGATGTGCCGATGTTCCCTATCGTACTTCCATTCGGCTTTATTCCTGAAAGACCGGACAGAGCATCAGGTATCCTTTTCCCTACATTCGGTGAAGAGGCATCCCGAGGATTCTACTTGAGAGATCTCGGTATGTACTTCGTCATCGGTAACTATTTCGACATCGCAGTAACCGGTGACATCTATACCCTAGGATCATGGGCAGTTGACGTAAACTCCAGATATAAAGTCAATTACAAATTCAATGGTAATTTCTCGCTTACTTACTCAAACGACCAGACCGGTGAGCGAGGCAGTACCGATTTCTTCCAGACAAAGAACTTCAGTGTAAGATGGAGCCACTCGCAGGACTCCAAGGCAAGACCTGGAACAAGTTTCTCGGCATCCGTAAACTTCTCCAGCCCGTCCAACAACCGATACAACTCTACATCCGTTACTGAAGCATTGCAGAATCAGATTTCATCATCTGTTTCATATTCAAAGAACTGGAACGGAAAGCTGAACCTTTCGATCAACGCCTTGCATAGCCAGAACTCAAAGGACAGTTCATACTCGTTCACATTGCCTAACGTAACTTTCTCAGTCAACAGATTCTATCCATTCAAGAGAAAGAATCGTGTAGGCAAGGAAAAGTTCTATGAGAAATTCTCATTGGGATACAATACATCACTTCAGAACAGGATCAATTTCAAGGCCTCTGAATTCAGCCAGCCGGGACTTATCGATAAGTTCCAGAACGGAATGGCTCATAATTTCCAGATCGGTCTTCCTAATTTCACGGCTTTCAAGTATATCAACATCACTCCATCGGTTTCGTATGGAATGAACTGGTTCTTCAGAAAGACGGAGAAGGTTTACAATCCTGAAACCGGAAGAGTTGAAGACATCAAGGGCAAGGCATTCGGTGCTTTCGGTGCGACACACAACTATTCCGGATCCATTTCTATGAGTACCCGTATATACGGTCTCTTCAACTTTGGAAAGCATCGTAAGCTTCAGGCTATCCGACATGTCGTCTCCCCTTCTATCAGTGCTTCATTCAGCCCTGAAAAAGGAACATATTTCAACGGTTGGAGAACATTGACCTATACTGATGCCAGCGGCCAGGTAAAGACCCAGGATTATAACATCTATGCGGGTCAGGTGAATTCGTATCCAGGAAAGGGAAAGACAGCGGCTCTTAACTTCTCGTTGGGTAATAATTTCGAGGCTAAGGTAAGGGATCTTGCCGATACTACCGGAACAGGTTCAAAGAAAGTGAAGCTGATTGACCAGCTGAACTTCAATACAGGATATAACTTCCTCGCTGACTCATTGAAGATGAACAACGTGGGAGTCACAATGTCTACTTCGATATTCGAGAAACTCGGTATCAGTGCAAATGCCAACTTTGATCCTTATGCGATACTTGTAGACAAGCAGAATCCAAGCGGTCGAAAGATCAACCGTTTCGCACTTCAGGAAGGCCAGGGTCTGCTCAGACTCACCAATGCAAGCGTGTCAATGTCTTATTCATTGTCAGGCGATGGAGCCATCCAGGGAAATGACGGAACTGGCGAAATAGGCGGCGGTGGTGCCAAGGGAGCGGCAAGCTACTATCAGAGAATCTATTACCATCCTATGACAGGTGAATATATACCTGGAGGATGGCTATACTATACAAATCCGAATGTTCCGTGGTCGGTAAACTTCAACTATTCATTCAGTTACAGGAAGTCTTACCAGTATTCGAACGGTCAGGCAATCAGCAAGAAAGACTTCACACAGACTCTTGGTCTTAGTGGAAACGTAAGGTTGACTCCTCGACTCATGCTTAACATGACCACAAACTTCGACCTTATGGCAATGAAGATGAGTACGACACAGATCAGTGCGTCATACGACCTTCACTGCTTCAACATTGCAGTTTCATGGATCCCTACAGGTCAGTGGGAGTCATGGAGCTTCAGAATCGCAGCCAATGCAGCAGCTTTGGCAGACCTTTTGCAATTCAAGAAGAGCAGCAGCTACTGGGATAACAATTATTAATGGAATAATTGGCACCTCGTTGCAATTAGTGTTTTTTTTGTTAAATTTGCATAGTTCTACCATTTCTGGTGGCAATTTCTACATAATTGGTTTTCCCGTTCACAGAGAAAACTATACAAATCATCTATTTAAATAATATGCACAAGATTTTCGAACTGAAAGGAATGGACCTGGAAAAACTCCAGTCACTCGCTTCAGAACTCGGTATAAAAGGGTTCAAGAAGATGGAAAAGGATGATCTGGTATATGCCATTCTTGATGAAGAGGCTCGTCAGAACGCACAGAACATGCCTGACAAGCCGGCCCAGAAGAGAAGGGGTCGTCCGAAAAAGGACGAAGAGAAAGCGGTAAAGAAGGAGGCAGAAGAGTCCGAAAACAAAGTTTCTGCAGAACCTAAGTCAAAACCTGCAAAGGAGCCAGCAAAGGAAGCTGTAGCTGAGCCTGTAAAAGAGGCTGAAGTGACTGGTGAACCTGCAAAGGAGAAGCCTAAGGCACAGCAGCAGAAAAAGAAGAATAAAAAGGCTAAAACCGAGAAAAAGGCAACAGAAGAAGTTGTGACAGAAGTTGCACCTTCAGATGTTCCGGAAACAGTCAAGGTTGAAGAGGAAACTGAAGACAAGCAGAAGCACAAGAACGGTAAGCAGAAGCGAGAAAGAATACAGAAGCAGGAAAACAAAACTGTTTCAGAGCCTGTTTCAGTGGAAGATACCCCAGCAGAAGAGTCTGAAAAGAAAGAAGAGACTGCACAGAACCAGCCTCAGAAGAATCAGAACAACGGACAGCAGAACAACAAGAAGCAGCAGCGTCCACAGGAGCCTGCAATTGAGTTTGAAGGCGTTGTAGAAGCTACCGGAGTACTTGAAATCATGCCAGACGGATATGGTTTCCTCCGTTCATCAGATTATAACTATCTCAACTCACCGGATGACATTTATGTCTCTCAGTATCAGATTAAGCAGCATGCCCTTAAGACAGGAGATACTGTTACAGGTGAGATCAAGCCGCCTAAGGCTGGAGATAAATATTTCCCTCTGGTAAGAATCAAGTTCATTAACGGACGCACTCCGGAATTTATCCGTGACAGAATCCCATTTGATTTCCTTACACCACTTTTCCCTGAAGAGAAATTCAATCTTCTTGGCAACGGACATAATGAT
>JAEIGA010003673.1_pt1 | contig 23920 bp, 14 predicted proteins | sample 9270691 | NCBI WGS metagenome assembly JAEIGA01 (sample SAMN17057246, study PRJNA624740) | gut metagenome | biome: biome; isolation source: fecal sample | host: Bos grunniens | place: China: Xizang | collected 2019 | reverse complement strand
ACCTACCGTAATAATAACGGAGGCCGCCGTTTTGGACATAATATCATTGAGGTAATCGGCACTCAACAACGACAACCGCACCCGTTCGTCATCCGGCCGTTTATCCGCCATAATATTAAGGAGTAACGGCTGACCGGATTTTAATTTTTCTCTGGTGTTTGCCAACGTTTCGGCAAACGTAAAGACCTCAAACCCTCCACCCTTATCCGTTGCCGAAATAATACCGAAACGATTGCCTTTTTGAGAAATTTTTTCCCGAACATCTGACACAATCGCCGCCAGAGAGACTTTAGACGCACCCGCCATTTGCACCAATTTATCCAAATCGGATGAAGAAGACACGCGCAACCGTTCAAACACAGATTCAAACGCATCTAACGGATGAGCCGACAAATAAAAACCGATAGCCTCAGATTCCATAGTCAATTTTTCCAAATGAGGCCATTCCGGTACTTCGTCCATTTTGAATTTGGTCGCTTGAACCGTATCGCCAAACAAACTGATTTGCGAACTGTTGCGTGCCTGTGTTTCTTGGGCAGAAAAGGCAATAATTTTTTCAACATTGCTATACACTTTCGCCCGATTTTTATCCAAACACTCAAACGCTCCGGCTTTGGCCAAATTTTCAATATACCGTTTATTGAGTACGGACGAATCCATGCGTTTGGCAAAATCTTCAATAGATTTAAACGGCCCGTTTTTATCACGTTCCGCCACAACAGCTTGCATACCGGCCTCACCCACATTTTTAACGGCAGACAAAGCATACCGCACACAGCCGTTTTCCACCGTAAAATCCACACCGGATTTATTGATATCCGGTGGCAAGACCTTAATTTTCATTTGGTCTAAGTCATTTTTAAAGAATGCCAACTTATCCGTATTAATTTTATCAAGCGTCATTGTGGCGGCCATAAATTCCACCGGATAGTGTGCTTTTAAATAAGCCGTTTGATACGCGATATAGGCATAGGCGGCGGCGTGCGATTTGTTAAATCCGTATTCGGCAAACTTTGCCATTTTATCAAAAACGTTCTCGGCAACCTTTTTATCAACGCCTTTGGCGGTAGCCCCCTCAATAAAGATACCACGTTGACGAACCATTTCCTCTTTAATTTTTTTACCCATCGCCCGTCTGAGCAAGTCGGCCCCGCCCAACGTATAACCGGCCATCACCTGAGAAATTTGCATCACCTGTTCTTGGTAAATCATAATACCATAGGTTTCTTTTAAAATCCCCTCTAACATCGGGTGCAAGTAATCGGGTTCTTCCGTTCCTTTTTTACGGGCAATATAGCTGGGAATACTGTCCATCGGCCCCGGTCGATACAAAGACACCAAAGCCACAATATCTTCAATTTTATCGGGTTGCATATCGTGCAAGATTTTACGCATACCCGCACTTTCCAATTGGAACACACCCGAAGTATTCGCCGATTTTAATAACTTAAATGTTTCTTCGTCATCAAGCGGTAAATCGTTTTCATCAATTTCTATCCCACGCAACCGAATAAGATCGGCCGTCTTTTTAATCGTAGTCAGTGTTTTCAGCCCCAAAAAGTCAAACTTAATTAAGCTGGCATCTTCCACAAACTTCATGTTATATTGTGTAACCGGCATATCGGATGACGGATCTTTATAAATCGGCACGATTTGGTCAAGCGGTTTATTTCCAATCACCACACCGGCGGCGTGCGTTGATGAATTTCGGTTGAGCCCCTCTAATTTCAGAGCAATTTCCAATAAATGCTTAATGCTTTCTTCCGAACGAGCTTGATTTTCAAATTCGGGTTCTTTTTCAATCGCCTCTTTCAGTGTAATCCCAAGTTCATTCGGCACCAACTTAGACAACCTGTCCACAACCGGATAGGGAATTTGAAGTACTCGGCCGACATCTCGGATAACGGCTTTGGCTTGCAACTTACCGAAGGTAATAATTTGGGCCACATGGTCAAAGCCATAGTTGTTTTGCACATACTCAATCGTTTTACCACGATTTTCCTGACAAAAGTCAACGTCAAAGTCGGGCATGTTCACACGTTCCGGATTTAAGAAACGTTCAAACAACAAATTAAACCGAAGCGGATCAATGTTGGTAATCGTTAAACACCAAGCCACCACAGAACCGGCACCGGACCCACGCCCCGGACCCACAGGCACACCGTTTGCCTTTGACCATTGAATAAAGTCAGCCACAATTAAAAAGTAGCCAGGAAATCCCATTTGTTTAATAATACCCAACTCATAATCAAGGCGTTCTTTATACTTTTGTCTTTCTTCATCAGAGCGTCCCTGCATCCGCATTTCAAAGCCTTTATAGGCCATGTCCTGCAACGCTTCATCTTCGGTTTTTCCCTTGCAATCGTAATTCGGGAAGGCCGGTTTTTTCTTTTTGGCCATAAAAAAGCAACGTTTGGCAATTTGAACCGTATTTTGAATCGCTTCGGGCAAATCAGCAAACAGCTCTTTCATTTGTTCAGCCGTTTTTAAATAATGTTCCGGCGTTTCTTTACGTCTGTCATCCACCGATACATACGTTTTTTCGGCAATACACAACATAGCGTCATGTGCCTCATACATATCGGGATCCATAAAGTAGGCTTCATTTGTGGCCACCAACGGAATATTGTGTTTATAGGCTAAATCCAAAAAGACCGGCTCGGTTTTATTTTCTTTTTCGGTCCCGTGACGTTGAATTTCCATATAGGTTCGCCCAGGGAAAGCCTCCTCTAATTTTTTCAAAATTTCTTCGGCAAATTCCGGATGACCGTTCAAAATCGGACGCGCTAAAATACCTTCCGCCCCACCAGTCAACAAAATGAGTCCTTCGGTATTTTCCATTAACTCATCTAGTGTTAAGTGTGGCTGAGATTGTTTATCTGCACCCATGTAATACGGCGTAAAATGCAATAACAAATTTTGGTATCCTTGTTCGGATTGAACCAGAACAACAACTTTGTCATACGTTGGCTTTTCCACTTTAAACGCATTTTTTTCACGCTCGGGAGATTTAATCAACAACTGACATCCCAAAATCGGTTGGACACCTTTACTGGCGGCCTCCTTAGCTAACGCCATCGCCCCGTAAATATTTCCACTATCGGCCATACCAATCGCCGGCATATTGTTATCAAGGGCCCATTTTGCCAGTTTTTCAACCTTAATGGCACCTTCCAACAAAGAATAAGCCGTATGTACACGCAAGTGAATAAATTCGGGGGTCATCATGTTAATTTAACTCTTTCAAAATTCCGTCTTCTACTGTAATTCTTCTGTCCATTCTGGCGGCCAGTTCCGGATTATGTGTCGCAATCAAAGCGCTTAAGCCCGTTTGCCGCACCACATCCAATAACATCTGAAATACCGTTTCGGCCGTTTTTGGGTCTAAGTTCCCCGTCGGTTCATCGGCCAACAACAATTTAGGATTATTCGCCAAAGATCTGGCAATTGCCACCCGTTGTTGTTCGCCACCGCTCAGTTGCCCCGACCGATGTGTCAACCGATGAGAAAGTCCCACCATATCCAATAATTTTGAGGCACGCTCTTTAGCCTCATTTTCCTTAACACCCGCCAACAACATCGGCATCATCACGTTTTCCAAAGCACTAAAATCCGGCAACAGTAAATGGGCTTGATACACAAATCCCATATAATTTTGACGCAAACTTGTGCGTTTTTTATCACTGGCCTTTGAGGCATTTTCGCCCGCCACAAAAATCGTTCCACCACTGGGTGTATCCAAAAGCCCTGCGATTTGAAGCAGTGTTGATTTGCCCGAACCGGATGGGCCGATTAACGCCACAATTTCACCGGCATTAATTTTTAAATCAATGCCCTTTAATACATTGGTAATTGTTTCACCCTTACCAAAATGACGCTGAATATTTTTAAGTTCCAAAACCGCTTTATTCATATCTTAACGCCTCCACCGGATCTGTACGACTGGCTTTCCAAGACGGGTACAAAGTGGCCAGTAAACTCAAAACCAAAGACATCACGACCACAACCGTTACTTCGGTTAAATCTACTTTGGCCGGCAAATGGGATAAGAAATAAATTTCGGCCGAAAACAATTCCTGACCCGATAATCCTTCTAACCATTCCTTTATCGCATCAATGTTATAGGAAAACAGCAAACCCAAGATTAACCCTGCAAAAGTGCCGGCGAATCCAATAATCAGGCCAGCCATTAAAAATACGCGTTGCACGGCCCCTTTGGTCATACCCATCGTGCGCAAAATGGCGATATCTTTTCCTTTATCTTTTACCAACATAATCAAACCGGAAATCATGTTAAACGCCGCCACAACAATAATCAATGTTAAAATCAAAAACATGACATTGCGTTCCACTTCAATCGCATTGAAAAAGGCTTGATTCGTATAACGCCAATCATACACTTGAGCATCTTCACCCGCCACATCAAAAACACCCTTTAAAAGGGTTTCAATATCGGCGTTTTTATGGGTAAAAATTTCTAAATGAGAAACACGATCCTTTGTCATAAAAAACTTTTGAGCCTCAGACAAAGGCATAAAAACAAAATTACCGTCATACTCAAACATACCGGTATTAAATACCCCCAGCACCCGATATGATTTCATTTTCGGAATTGTACCAAAGGCGGTAATATTTCCCTTAGGCGAAACGAGCGTAATTGTATCTCCGGTTCTAACGGCCATTTTAGAGGCCAACCGATACCCCAAAATAACGGCATTGCCTTCAAATTCGGCCAAATCAGCTCCCCGATATTTATCCATTAAAATATCACGGTTTTTAAAATCATCGGCACGCATACCCCGAACCATAACACCGGAAGAACTGTTTTCGGATGATGCCATAACCTGACCATCTACCACCGGAATAACGGCCGACACACCGGCAACAGCCAACACATCCATCTTTTTCTTTTCAAAATCAGCCAGCGTATCCCCCCAAGCCGGATACACACCCATTTGACCATTAATCCCCAAAACACGTGTCAAGAGTTCCTCTTTAAACCCATTCATCACACTCATCACAATGATTAAGGTCGCCACGCCCAACATAATTCCCAAAAAGGAAAAACCGGCAATCACCGATACGAACCCCGTTTGCTTACGAGAACGCAAATACCGATAACTGAGGCGTCGTTCTGTTTTTGAAAAAATCATTTAAAGCCCTTTCTTGAAATGCGAAAGGAAGTCTATCACATTTTTTGCAAATTCTCAAGTCTTTTGTGTTTGACTCTTAAACGGCCTCTAAAAATCGGGCCAAAACTTTTTTCGGGCCCACATCATCAAAGTGCACCTCTAAACGATCGCCCTCTTCCCGAATAACCGTCCCATATCCGAAAGAGTCATGGAACACTCTTTTCCCAAGGCGTTTTGTCTTTTTGGGCGGCGTGTAAGTTGGTGTCCAATTATCAAACGAAGCAAATGTTTTTCCCTTACGTTCCAAATCGGCTACATAGCGGTCAATACAATCGTACGCCCCTCGTCTTCCCATCGCATTTTCGGTGCAATCCAAAATATGATCCACCGGCAATTCATCTACAAACCGACTGGGCAACGGATTTTGCCATTGTCCATACATTTTTCGGCTAGATGCATAAGAAATATAGGCTCGTTTTTTTGCCCGAGTAAGCCCGACATAGGCCAAACGTCGTTCTTCCTCTAATCCCTCATCACCGGCTTCATCCAATGCTTTTTGATGAGGAAATAATCCTTCTTCCCACCCCGGCAAAAAGACATTATCAAATTCCAACCCTTTGGAAGCATGCAGTGTCATCACGACCAACTGCTCGCCTTCTGTTTTATCATCCGTATCCGTTACCAAAGCAGCATAATCCAAAAATTCGTTCAGGCTGGCAAAATCACCAAGCACGTTATATAACTCTTTAATATTTTCAATACGCCCGTCGGATTCAATGGATTTATCCATCCGCCACATGGTCATATAGCCGGAATCTTCCAAAATTTTATTAGCAACCTGTGCCGGATTCATACTTTTAGATAATTCTTTACCCTCTTTAATCAAATTCACAAACCAATCCAATGTCTTACGCACAGAGGGTTTTAGTTCAGCCCACGCCACAGCCTCAAACAAACTGACTGAGTGCGTTTTTGATGCCTCTGTCAAAGCCTCAATAACCTTATCTCCAATCCCTCGACGCGGTTTATTCACTACACGCAAAAAAGCCAAGTCATCTGTTTGGTTTAAAATCAATCGTAAATAAGCCACCGCATCACGAATTTCTTCACGTTCATAGAATTTAAATCCGCCAATCACCTTATAGGGGATACCATACCTCAGCAACACCTCTTCAAATTCACGTGTTTGGAATGAAGCTCGCACCAAAATAGCCATATCAGATAAAGGAGTTCCCCTAGCCTGTTGCACTTCGATTTCCTGAATGATTTTTTCGGCCTCGTCCCCGCCATTCCAATAACCGGATACTTTAACGAGTTCGCCACCGCCGGATGTTTCATCAGCCACCTTTAATGTTTTACCAAGACGGCCTGAGTTATTGGAAATCAGCGCACTGGCCGCCCCTAAAATATGTTCGGTAGACCGATAATTGCGTTCCAAACGAATGGTGAGGGCATCCGTAAAGGTTTTGTCAAATCCCAAAATATTTTCAACCTCGGCTCCTCGCCACGAATAAATGGATTGGTCATCATCTCCGACACAACACAAGTTGCCATAGGCTTTACTCAGTAATCTCAGCAACATATATTGAGCAATGTTCGTATCTTGATACTCATCCACTAAAATATAACGAAATTGATTTTGATATCCTGCCAAAATATCGGGACGAATTTTAAACAACTCTAACGGCAACAGCAACAAATCCCCAAAATCAACGGCATTTAATTCTCTCAGGCGTTGTTGATACACATGATAAAACCCAAGCGCCCGCCCCTCACAAAAACCACTGTTTTGAGCACCGGTTACAGCCGAAGGAGCCAACCCTCTGTCTTTCCACCGCTGAATGATATCCAGCATTGTGGCGGGTGTATAGCGTTTAATATCAACACCGGCGGCTTGCATAATTTGTTTTACAAGGCGTTCTTGATCATCTGTCCCCAGCACGACAAAGTTCGGTTTTAACCCAACACATTCCGGATATTTACTTAAAATACGAACACCAATGCGGTGAAATGTCCCAAGCCATACAGACCGAGCATCCGGCCCCACCATTTTTTCAAGGCGTTCTTTCATTTCTTTAGCGGCCTTATTCGTAAAAGTCACCGCCAATACCTCCCAAGGACGTGCCAATCCCATCGCTAAAATATAGGCAATTCTGGTCGTCAGCACGCGTGTTTTTCCCGTTCCGGCACCCGATAACACCAACAGCGGCCCTTCGGTTGTGGTAACAGCTTGGTATTGTTCAGGATTAAGCGCCTTTAAAAATTCCGGTTCATGTTTTGCTTTTACCGGTTCAGCTGAGGTGAAATCAGCCTCATCAAAATCAAAAATATCACTCATTACTTATGTTCCCTTAAATACTCAATCGCATAATTTGCACACAACAATCCGAAAATACCCGTTATGGTCGGTAAAGACCCCATATTATGACGCACTCGCCCTGTTTCATTTTCGGGCGTATCCGGCATTTCTAAATGCAATTTTTGCGATACGTCTTCACATGAATACACTACGGGGAAAGTCAACTCCACACCCCGTTTGCGCAACCGTTTGCGTACAAAAAAAGCCAACGGACAATGTATGGTTTTTTTCATCGGCACAATCGCAATTTTTGTCGCATCTGTTTTTAAAGCCGCCCCCATACTGGAAATAAACGGAATGCCTCGACCCATCAATTGTTCAATCAAAATCGTTTTGGGATTAAGGGTATCAATCGCATCAATCACAAAATCAACACGTCTGTCTAACACTTCCTCTATCGTATCGGCATTCACCAAAACCGGTAAAATTTCAACCTTGATATCCGGTGAAATATCCCGAATACGATTACGGGCGACAACGGCCTTTTCTTGATAGAGCGTAGAGTGAAGGGCAAAAATCTGACGGTTGATATTGCTTTCCTTGACTACATCAAAATCCACCAAAATGAGTTTGCCGACACCGCTACGTGCCAACGCCTCAATCGCAAATCCGCCAACGGCACCGCACCCGACCACCATAACTGTAGAACGGGCGAGTTTTTCCATCACTTCATCACCCAACAATAAACGTGTTCTTGATAATCTATCTTCCATCCAAAAACAACTCCAAATTTTGCCAAATATAATCCGGTTGTAAGCGTAATCTATCCACTAAATCAGGTATGCTTTCCGGTGTTTTCAATCCGTCCGGCGAATCCGTTTCCACCAAAACACGGTTATCGGGAATAACGGATAACACATTAGCATTTAACACCGAAAAATATGCATTCAAAAACCTCAGCTTTTGCACCAACACTTCATCCCCCGAAAAACGGTGCATTAAAATTTTCACGCCTTTAAATTGCCCCAAAATTTCCAACATCTGAGGCCACGCTTTGACACAATGAATATGAACGGCCCGCCCCATTTCATCGGCAATTTTCATTTGACGAAAGAATATATCCATTTGTTTATCCATATCCGGCCGTGTCCCGTCCAGACCGATTTCCCCAACCATTGCAATTGGATTTTCCTTTAAAATTTTACGTAACTCTTTCTCCCAAAAAGGTACTTCATCCCGAATAAACCACGGATGTATCCCGAAACACGGATAAATTCCAAGCAAGCGATTAGATTGGGCCAGAACGGGCGCCCAATCCTTTGGACTGGTCGCATTTACAAAAAAAGTGCGCACATTTTTAGCCACCGCACGCAAAATTACGTCATCCGGCACAAGGTGTAAATGAGCATCAAAATATGGCATTTTCAGGTCCTTTTTTTGTTTTATTCTTGTTTTGTTCTTTTTGGTTATACACTTTTTTATTGTAATTTTCCACAATAAATTATAAATTACTTTTAAAAGAGGTTAAAAATGCGTTTTAAATTGATTTTTTCCATTACGGCTTTAATGGTCATTATTTGTGGTATCGGTATGGTTATCCCCGGTATTGCCGACTATATCAATCATGGAAAAGAAACCGGAACCCCCTTTTTCTTAGCCAGTGCTTTCACTGTTTTGTGTGGCCTCATCGGTCGCAAGATATTTAAAGCCGACCCCGAACCACTTCGCGCCAAAGAAATGTTTTTAACCACTACCTTGATTTGGTTGGTGTTTGCTTTATTTTCCGCACTACCCTTTTATTTTTCAAAATATGACGTTTCCTTTACGGATGCTTTTTTTGAATCTATGTCCGGGTTAACAACAACCGGCGCCACTGTCTTTACAAACTTAGACACCATGGATCATGGTCTGTTGTTATGGCGTTCCCTAACACAATGGTTTGGCGGACTTGGGATTATCGTTGTAACTTTAACTGTGCTTCCTTCATTACATATTGGAGGTATGCATTTTTTCACAACAGAATCCACAGAAAAATCAGATAAATCGGCCCCTAAAATGGCACAAACTTTACGTGGCATTATTTACTTTTTCCTATTATTATCTTTGTCATGTGCTGTCTGTTTATGGATGGCCGGTATGAGTATTTTTGATGCCATTAACCACGCAATGACAACTATTGCAACAGGCGGTTTTTCAACCAAAGACACCTCTATCGGTTATTTCCATAACCCAGCGGTAGAATGGATTATAACCTTCTTCATGGCAATATCCGGCTTGCCTTTGATTATCGGCTTGCTCATCGTGAAACGCAAATGGAATACAATTAAAAATGACGAACAAATCAAAACATATTTTTGGGTTGTTTTTTGGTCTGTTATGTTACTATCCTTATATCGTTGGTATCATGCATCCTTTGGATTGGATTCCTTCACAACCGTTTTACGTTCCAGTATTTTCAGCGTTGTTTCAATTGTCACAACCACAGGATATGCAACCGAAAACTATATGTTGTGGGGCAATTTTGCCATAGTCTTTTTCTTAATTTTACTCATGACCGGTGCCTGTACAGGTTCTACTTCGGGCGGCATCAAAATGTTTCGTTACAGCATTTTAATCAAGACCATCAAAACTCGCATGAAATCCCTTATGCAACCACATGGCATTTTTGTCCCTAGATATGGCGAAAAGCCAATTAATGATGACATGTTAATCGGCATCATGGTTTTCATCGGATTATACTTTTTTTCGGCCGGCATTTTAACATTGATTTTATCCTTGTTTGGATTGGATTTAATTACATGTTTATCCGGCGCCATTGCAACAATATCAAATGTTGGACCGGCCTTGGGTAACCTGATTGGGCCAGATAAAACCTTTAGCGTACTTCCGGATGCCGCCAAATGGATTTTATCTTTTGCCATGTTATTGGGACGTTTGGAATTTATTACCGTTTTAATGATTTTTTTCCCGTATTTTTGGAAGAAAAACATTTAATTTACCCAAAAAGAAAATAATTTTTGACGAATCCTCTTTTCAAAAGCCTTTTTTTTATGCTATAAAATAAAAAAACAAGGAGTTATGCCGTATGAAAAAATTTATTTTAATCATTTTAACCATCGCCGTTTTATTTTCAGGAACGATTGTTTATTTGTTGGCGCGTTCTTTAAATGCCGACAGTTATCAACAACAAATTATTTCGGCTGTTTCCGATTTGACCGGCCGAAAGATGACGGTATCCGGCAATACTTCCTTTAAATGGCTGCCTATGCCAACGTTGGTTATGAACGGCATCCGTTTGTCTAATCATTCCGGCAGTGATAAAACAAACATGTTGACAGCAGACAGTTTACGAATTCAAATTGAATGGGGGTCTTTGTTTGAATCTCCACTTGTGATTAAGAATGTAGAAGTTGTCAATCCGACATTGAATTTAGAACGATTGGCCAGTAACCGTGCCAATTGGGATTTTCCGTTTTTTTCCGAACCGGATGCCGATATCAGCGATACACAATTTTTAGGGAAGGCACAACCTTCTGCCAGTATGAAAATTGACCGATTGAATATCAAAAACGGCACTATTTTTTATGACAACAAGGTAACCGAACAAACAAAAACCCTTAAAAACATTAACGGAGATCTGAACATCACATCTTTAAGGGGCCCTTATCAATTTGATGGGACACTCTTAATCGGCTCTAAAAACTACTCCAATACCCTCAAAATCGATTCCATAACAAACGATATACCGACAAAACTATCTGCTGTTATTCGTGAAAAAGACAGCGGTTTAAATTTAGACTTTAATGGAGAAGTGACTCTAAATGACCCCAAAAAAGTCATATCGGGGGATGCTTCTTTTTCTGTGACAAATCCCGAACCATTATTAACCGAATTGGGTATTCCGGTTTTGAACGACACCCTGAAACAATCGGCTGTCGGCAGTTTTGCCATTGAGATTGCTCCTTTAGAAAACAAATTAAAAAATCTGATTTTACGTTTTGGGCCGGATACGGATCCGTTTGCTTTAACAATGACCGTAACGCACACACCAAAAACACCTCAAGCCCCGGCTTCTTATCGAGGAGAGATGGCTGTCAGTTCACTCAACTATGATATATTCAAACCCTATTTTGATAAATTAAATTGGTCAACAATTGAAAAAGACGTCACCTTACCAAGCGTCCAAATGAACGTGACTCTTCCTCAGTTGATTTTACCAACCGGTACGGTCAAAGATATGACCGCTGCGGTTATCTTAAACAAGAACCAAATCGACATCAATTCAGCAAAAGCCGTTCTTCCCGGCAATATGCCTGTCGTGTTCCGCATTAATAACGGCATAAATCAAAACACGCCTTATCTGCAAACACATGTCAAAGGGGAAACAACCAATGCGGAAGCTTTATTTAGCTTTTTAGGATTAAACGTGCCTGAAATGTCTCAATCGTCACCGGAAAACAAAACCCCATCCGTGCCTATCGGAAAACTCATCAAATCCATAGGAACGGATGCAACCATCATATGGACTCCAAACGCCTGCTCCGTTAATCTGAGTACTTTGGATATCGATAATACCTCTGTGACGGGTATGGTTGCCTTTGCGACAGATAATCTAAAAAAGGCGACAATAAAATTAAATATCAGCAATCTTAATACAGATACCTATACAGGATGGACAGAACCTAAAGAAAAAACACGCCTATCCGATTTGCCAAAATTGATTAAAAAAACAATTTCCGAAGCTTCATATCTGACAGATGCCGATGTGTCCTTCCAAACCTCTTTAGATGCTGTTACATGGCATAATTTACCAATAACAAAGGCGACCGTATCCGGAACGATAAAAGACGGGGATTTAACCATTACAAATGCCGAATTTTCCGGTGTCGCAACGGCGACATTAAAAAGTGCCGGTATCATTTCCGATATCGGGACAAAAACCGCTGCCGTTAAAAATTTATCATTCAGCTTTTCTGCCTCTCAAATACCTTTATTTTTGGGCCGTGCCGGTTTAATCAGCTCATTACCGTTACTAAACACTGCCGATCAAACAAAAATAGCGGGGTCCTTAACAAATACGGATGATTTGTGGAAAAGCAATATCATGGCTCAATTAAATGATGCCGAGTTAAAAATAAACGGGACCGCGGCGTTTTTAGACGACACAACTAAGCTGAAAGATTTTAATTTCAATATCTCTCATCCAAATTTCCATAAATTCTTAACACTCATAAATGCCGATACAAAGCCGGTTGAAAATCTGAACGGAGCATTAAGAGCTCAAGGTATTTTAAACGGTCACTCATCTGACTTTACGTTGAACAATGCGGATATCAGTGTCGGAATTCAAAAAGTGATGGGAAACCTCACCTATACGGACAACGGCACAAAAAAACTGATTATCAATGCCTCTTCTCCAGCCTTAGAGGTTGAACGAATCATGCCAAAAATGGCCGGATTAACCGGCACAAGCGGGGCTTTATCAAAAAAGACATTTGATTTTTCCAAATGGGATGATTGGGATATTACCCTACGATTAAATGCCGGCCGTTTGTCGTATAAAGTCTTAGACTTAAACGAGGCTAAATTAGGCCTTACATTTAAGGATAAGGTACTGAATTTATCCCAATTCTCCGGTATTCAACGTGGCAATTCAAATGCTAAATTTAATGCCGCCGGCAGTTTATCTTATGTATCAACCCCAACCATTAAAGCCGATGTAGAGGTCGCAGATTTGACCGTACGCCCCGACTTTATGATTGTTAATAAATTTTCATACGGTGGGGGAAAAATGGGCCTCAAAGGAAGCTTTACGGCTTCCGGTTCTTCGATAGCGGACATGGCGGACAATTTAAACGGAAACGGTGTCGCCGGATTCTCTGACGGACAATTTATCGGCCTTGATTTAGCCAAGGTAGAACCTCTGGTAAAAATAGCCACACAACAAAATATGGCAAAAAAAGCATTTGACACCCAAATGCAACGCATCACCAGTTTGGGAAAAACACCCGTTCAATCAGCATCCGGAGCCTTTTCCATTGCAAAAGGAATTGTCCGGTTCATGGATATGACGATAAAAACACCGGTAGCAACGGCTTCTCCGGCTCAAATTACTTGGAATATACCGGCCTCTGTATTAAGTCTTTCCGCTCCTTTCCAAATCAACGGATTAAACGGATATCCGCCATTAATATTGAGTGTTGAAATGAACAAAGCTCAAAAAGCTTACGGAGCCGATTATTCCGATTTATCCAATATGGTGGCAGGATTAGTCCAAAAAGATGTAAATGCAAAAATGCAAGCCGAACAACAAGCAGAAGCCGCTTTAGCAGAACAAGCACGACAAACCAAAGAAAAAGCATTTAAACAAACTATTGAACAAGCCTCTCAAGCTGTCCAAAAAGCCTCTGATGCCATCAAAGATTCTGCCGATGACACCGCAAAGGCCTTAATGCAAAATGCGTTAGATGCCTTGAGTATTGTTAATCAACTATTGTTAAAAGAAAATAGAACCGAAGAACAAAACGCCATGATTTTAGAGCAAGCACGCATTGCAATACAAAAATCTCAAGAGGCTCAAAAAGCAGCGGCTGAAAGTGCCACGAATTATGTTCATGCCGCAGAAAAAATGGAAAAATCCGCCATGCAGATGATTTCAAAAATGGAACAAATGAAACAAACTTTGCCACATATTGTTATTATTCCACGGCTCATCACTCAAGCTAAACAAAATTTAGCTATCATACAATCCATCAAACCTCGCCTGACCGGCACAAACAATACAGAGCAAACAGCGGCATTGGCCAAAGCCGCCTCTGCCTATCAGGCTATTGAGACCGCCTATGCCAATGTGATGCGTTTTGATACGTCTGCGGTTGTCTATACGCCGGTTCCTGAAGAAAGTGGCGGTATTCGGGGAAGAATTACAAAAAAATAAAGCTTGCATTTGTATGTGTTATCGTACTAGAATGGGAGTATAATTAAAAAAAAGGAGGATTTATATTATGAAATACCTGTTTCGTATTGGTTTAGCCGTTATCGGTATGATATCAATTGTTTATGCTTCCGATCTTCAAGCGAGAGGCATGGACATTATTATCGGCGGGGAAAATTTTTGTAAAACCGACACAGATTGTAAAGGCGGAACAAAATGCCATAATCGTACACACATTTGCATTAAATGTGCAACTCCTCCTTTTATCTGGACAGGAACAGACTGCAGATGTCCGGATAACACCGTGCAAAAAGATGATGAAACATGTGTTGAATGTTTATCTGACGATGATTGTGCTAGCAATTCAGAAAGTGGTTTTTGTAATACCGAAACAAATACGTGCTTTGGCTGTCCTGTTACATTTGAACGCTCAAAAGATGGCAATTTCTGTACCTGCCCCAAAGACACACATGAAGAAGCTGATGTATGTGTTTGTGATAATGGTAACAAGGTGTTGACAGATGATATGTGCTTATGCCCAGCAGATTTTTCATGCCCATATTCTGATTTTATGGGACCTATTGCATGCGAATGTTGTCCGACTTACACGCCGGTTTGGAACGGTTCTTTTGGAGAATTATCCCAATGCAAGACATGTTCTGAGGCAACAAGTGGTGAAAAAATTTGGTACAATGCCGATAAGCATGAATGTGTAGAGTGCTTATCTCATACAGCATGCTCTGCTGACAAACCCAGATGTAACGATTTGAATATTTGTGAAGCCTGTCCTGCTGCAACACCTGTATGGAATGCCACCAAGAAAGTCTGCGAGGCTTGTCCTGCTGCAACACCTGTATGGAATGCAACCAAGAAAGTCTGCGAGGCTTGTCCTGCTGCAAAACCAGTATGGAATGCAACCAAGAAAGTCTGCGAGGCTTGTCCTGCTGCAACACCTGTATGGAATGCCACCAAGAAAGTCTGCGAGGCTTGTCCTGCTGCAAAACCTGTATGGAATGCATCAAAACAACAATGTTTAACGGCAACTTGTTCAAATATGGGTTTCCGTTACTCAGGACTTGTTATTACCCAAGGAAATGCTGGATGTGGAACAGGAAGAACTGTTGCGGTCGGAACAAAAACATCTGATTTTAGCATCTATTGCGACAGAAACCATCCAGGCCCATCCAATATCACAGCCACAGGATATATGTATGTTCCTAAAACGGGTAAGTACAGTTTTTGGGTACACGGAGGAAACAATAAATACGGCGATGTTCAATCCGTTAATATCACATTAGATGGAAAAAGTTGGTATTCTGCAACCCATGGCAGTCCTTCTGGCTCATTTACTAAAACACTCCAACAAGGATTATATAAAATTAATTATACTGGTCAAGTATACAAGCGAACCTCTATTGGCTTTAAACAAACCAGTGGTAATGCAATTTTCTGTAATGATGGAAAATAAAATTCAAAATTATACATAATGAAACATATACCTTAGTATAAATAAAAATATTCTTGACATTTTCGGGGGCTTTCGCTATACTGCCTGATGATTAATCGTAAAGTATGGGTTAATCGTGAATCTTGTCTCTTCAGTTAGAAAGATTCCCCCGTCAAGATATTGCTTTATGAAAAGGATATAAAAATGACACCAAATGCGTTATCGCTGCTTTATTCAAAAAATTCATTGACTCTGTATTTATCTGAAATTAATAAATTTCCGATGTTAGAGGCAGAACAAGAATACATGTTGGCTAAACGGTATAAAGATCACGGGGATATCGATGCCGCCCATCAATTAACAACATCTCATTTAAGATTAGCCGCCAAAGTAGCCATCTCATTTCGTCATTATGGATTGGCTTTATCGGATTTAATTTCAGAAGCCAATATCGGTTTGATGCAAGCCATTAAAAAATTTGATCCGGATAAAGGATTTAGATTGGCTACCTATGCCATTTGGTGGATAAAAGCCGCCGTATCCGAATTTATTCTAAAATCATGGTCTTTAGTCAAAATCGGAACAGTTGCAACGCAAAAACGATTGTTCTACAACCTACACAAAATTAAATCTCGTTTGGGGTTATATGGGGAAACGGCCTTAAACGAAGAAACGGCAACTCATATTTCAAAAATGTTGGGGGTTTCTAAACGAGATGTGATGGAAATGGAACAACGCCTCAGCGGAGATTCTTCGTTAAATACAACGTTATCGGGAGATTCGGCAACAAACCATCAAGATATGTTGGCCGATACAACAGAAACTGTGGAAGAAACATTGGCCTATACCCAAGATTTCAATTTAAAAAAACAATTATTGGATGAGGCTGTAGAGGCTCTACCCGATCGAGAACAATTTATTGTGCGTCATCGATATTTAAGTGACAATCCGATGACTCTGGAGGATTTAGGGGAACATTTTGGTATTTCCCGCGAACGGGTTCGTCAAATTGAAGCCAAAGCGTTTGAAAAAGTCCGCACAATGATGCATGCGGCCGCAAAAAAATTCATTTTGGATTAAAAATAAATACAATTCTATTTCCTTGCAATTGAGACAGTTTTTTGTATTGCAATTTAAAAATGATTTTAATTATTCGTCAGTGGTGAATTTTGCAACCAATAGTATAAAATGGCTATCACAATAACGGCAACAATAATAAAATGTTGATATTTATTCATCATAGCGGTGTATCCTCCAATACTCACTATACCATATTTTCTGAAAATGTCAAAAAAGAACTGGCATTTTTTTGGGGTTTCATGTATAATGCGTGTTATGAAAAAAAATATCAGCTTATATTCATTAGATGAATTTGACGGCATGCGTCGAGCCGGACGGCTGGCTGCCGAAACATTAGATTACATCACTCCTTTTGTCGTACCGGGGATTTCTACCGGCAAATTAGATGAGATGATGGAAGAATTTATTATCTCTAAGGGAGGCATTTCCGCTTGTCGTGGCTATCATGGGTATCCTAAGGCAACGTGTATTTCCGCTAACCATATCATTTGCCACGGCATTCCGTCGGAAAAGAAAATCTTAAATGCCGGAGACATCATCAACATTGATGTAACTGTTATTTTAGACGGATGGTACGGCGATACATCCCGTATGTTTTTTGTGGGAAAACCATCGGTCAAAGCCAAAAGATTGGTGGATACAACATACGAAACCATGATGGCCGGTATTATGGCCTGTCGCCCCGGTGCTACAACCGGCGATATCGGTCATGCGATGGAGCAAGTGGCCCGCAAAAACGGATACAGCGTTGTTATGGATTATTGTGGCCATGGTGTCGGCCGTGTTTTCCATGATGGCCCCAATATTTTAAACTATGGTGTACCGGGAACGGGGGTTGAGCTTGTCCCCGGGATGATTTTCACCGTTGAACCGATGGTTAATATCGGCACACATGAAACATTAACTCTGTCCGATGGTTGGACCGTGATTACTAAAGACAGACAATTGTCTGCCCAATTTGAACACTCTATCGGTATTACCGAAACGGGTTTTGAAATTTTCACTAAATCTCCGAAAGGATGGGATTTCCCGCCTTATAATGAGTAAAACTATGCCGACTGAAAAACCACATTATCTGGGACACAGAGAAAGATTAAGAAATAAGCTGTTATCTCACGGTGGGGAGTCGTTAGCAGATTATGAATTATTGGAATTAATTTTAATGATGGCATTGCCCAGATGCGATGTCAAACCACTGGCCAAAACTTTACTGAATCGTTTTGGCTCATTTGCCGGCGTGATGAATGCCACGCCTGAGGAACTGATGCAAATAAAGGGTATTAAAGAAACAACGGCTGCGACACTTAAAATCATTCCGACGGCTTGTGAACGATTATTAAAACAAGAGATATCCAACACCTCCGTACTCAACAGTTTTGACAAAATTAAAGATTATTGTTATTTAAAATTGGCACACAAGCATAATGAAAGATTTCATATTTTGTTTTTGAACTTAAAATATCATCTGATTGCTGCCGAAGAACATCAACACGGAACCATAAATCATACGCCCGTTTATCCGAGAGAAATTTTAGCCCGTGCTTTGGCATTAAATGCATCGGCCGTTATTTTAGTTCACAATCATCCGTCCGGCGATCCTAAACCATCCGAAGCCGATATCAAATTAACAGACGAACTCCGGAAAATTTTAAAAATATCCGATATTACGGTTTATGACCATATCATTATCGGCAAACAAGGCATTTATTCTTTTCGTAAAAACGGGCTTATGTAAGATATTCCGAAAAATATTTGCTTTATAACTTTTTTAATGATATCATCAAAACATCATTAATTAAGAGGGAACAGAAATGGATATCAGATGTGCAAAATGTGGCAGTCGTCAAATCGTCAAAAATGGCCTTGTCTTTGGAAAACAACGCCACAAATGTAAGGAATGCGGCACACAATTTACCAAAATCACACCAGCCGGCAAACCATTGTTCACAAAACTCATCAGCCACAGCCTATATGTTGCCGGTCTGTCCATGAATGATATTGCCAAAATCGTTGGAGTTAGCGTTCAATCCATCTCTCGTTGGATAAAAAAATGGCATCCGGCTTATTTGGCGGATATAGGCAACAAAGAAACATTTATTCAAACAGATAAAGAAAATTTATCAGCCGATTTAAACATCAAAAAATCCGATAGATTATTGGCTTTTTCCACAAAATTACCATCAAATGCCACGTTTAGTATTGTAATTCAATTACCCAACAAAAAATCATTAAAAAAGTGATAAAATAATTTTTAAACTTGATTTTTTCATCATTTTTCTATATGCTTTCGGGCATAAAAATTCAATTATTTCATAAAAAAGAGGACAAAAATGAAAGTCAAAAAAATCAAAGTTTCAAGCATCTTATTAAAATTAACCTATTCTGTCGCCTGTTGTGCTTTAGGGTGGTATTTACATGGACGTTTTGCTCCCGAGTCCAGTGCCGGTTTTGTCCAAGAAACACCTCATGTGCTTGTGTCGGATTTAAGCAAAAGCGATACATCCGCTAAGAAAAAATACATTGCCGAAGTGGAAGCCATCAACAGCGTCGATATTGTTCCTCAAGTTTCCGGTTATTTGGAAGAAATTTTATTTAAAGATGGCGCTTTTGTTGAAAAAGACCAAAATATTTTTATCATTGAACAACGCAAGTATAAAGCCGATGTGCAAGCTGCCGAAGCTGCCGTCAAACAGTTGGAAGCCGAATTCAAACGTAAAAAAACGTTGCACAAAGGCGGATATGTTTCCGATAAAGAAAAAGATATTGCCGAAAGTAATTTAGAACAAGCTAAAGCGGCTTTGGATATGGCAAAATTAAACTTAGAACATACCGAAATCAAATCCCCAATTTCCGGCTATATCGGAAAAGCTTTAATTACAACCGGTAATCTTGTCAGTCCGAACTCTCAAAAATTGGCCCGTGTTGTCCAATCCAGCCCGATACGTGTTGTCTTTTCCGTATCGGATAAAGAACGCAGTGAATTTATGAAAAATGCCCAAACGGCCGAAAATGTTATGATTGATATTGCTCTGCCAAACGGAACCATTGAAAGCATGCCGGCTAAAAATATGTTCTTTGGTAACGAAGTCAATCCGACAACCGCCACTATTCCGGTTTATGTCGAATCGGCCAATACCGATAACTTATTGGTCCCCGGCAACTATGTAGACATTTACGTTGGTTTTTCGGATAAAACAGAGTCCTTATTGGTGCCACAAATGGCTTTAAGCGCCGATGTAAACGGCAGCTATGTTATGGTGGTAGATAAAGAAGGCACCGTATCTCAAAAATACCTCACCCTTGGTGATGTCATTGAAGATAAACAAATCGTTTTAAGCGGTTTAAACGGTGATGAACAAGTTGTTATCCAAGGCTTACAAAAAATCCGTCCGGGTATCAAAGTCAACACCACTAAAGTCGGAGGCAATCAATAATGTTTTCAGAAACCTTTATTCGTCGGCCTCGGTTTTCGTTTGTTATTTCTATCGTTATCGTTTTGGTCGGTATTATTTCCTTATTTAAATTACCGATTGCCTTATATCCGGAGGTAACTCCCCCTCAAATTTCTGTACGTACCTCCTATCCGGGGGCCAGTGCCGAAGTGATTGCCAAAACCATCGGGATTCCTTTGGAAGATGAATTAAACGGTGTGGAAGATATGTTGTATATGAGCTCAACATCCGAAGATTCCACATATACATTAAACATTACATTCAAAACAGGCGTTAATCCGGATATCGCACAAGTGAAAGTGCAAAACCGCATTCAACAAGCAACGCCAAAATTGCCTCAAGAGGTGACTCGTCAAGGTCTTGCCGTAAAACGGGAATCTTCCAATGTGTTGGGATTTTTGGTTTTCTCCTCTCCAAACAACACACATTCCGAACAAGAACTCAGCGACTATATTTATAACAACGTACAACGTCCTTTAACACGTATTAACGGGGTCGGGAACGTTCAAGTCTTTGGATCAAAGCTCAGCATGCGTGTGTGGATGAATGCCGATAAAATGGCGGCCTTAAACATTGATGTCAATACGGTTTACAATGCTATTGCCAGCCAAAACTATCAACCGACATTGGGTAAAGTCGGGGCGGCTCCGACAGAATCAAACACGCCAATGGTTTATACCTTACAAACCACCGGCCGTATGAATGAAACCGAAGAATTTGAAAACATCATTGTCAGAACGGCGGAACAAGGCGGATTGGTCCGATTGAAAGATATTGCCCGTGTTGAAATCGGTCAAGAAAATTATTCCATTTCCGGCCTATTCAACGGAAAATCATCCGTTTCAATGTCTATCTCTTTATCTTCCGGTGCCAATGCCTTAGAAACCATGGAAAACGTTAAAAAATCATTGGTGGAAATGCAAAAATACTTTCCGGACGATTTAACCTATACCATTGCCTATGATTCCACAAAGTATATTGATGCGTCTGTGGAAGAAGTGGTTTTGACATTAATTTTCACATTGTTGTTAGTAATTTTTGTGTGTTATTTCTTTTTACAAGATTTTTATGCCACATTAATTCCGTCCTTAACCATTCCGGTATCCATTTTGGGAACCTTTGCCGTGATGTTGGCGTTAGGGTACTCCATCAATATGTTTACGTTGTTTGCTCTCTTGCTGGCCATCGGGTTAGTGGTGGACGATGCCATCGTGGTTGTGGAACGTGTGATTCACCTGATGCAACATGAGCATATGAATGCACGAGATGCTACCTATAAAGCCATGTCAGAAATTACAGGGGCTTTGGTTGCAACATCCTTAGTGTTGTTGGCTATTTTTGTTCCTGTGGGCTTTTTAGACGGCATTACAGGGAAAATCTATCAACAATTCTCGGTAACCATCGGTGTGGCTATTTTGTTCTCACTGCTAAACGCTTTAACGTTATCACCGGCTTTGTGTTCCCTATTGATTAAGAAAATCAAACATCATAAAAAAGGATTTTGGCACGGTGTCAACAAATCTTTAACAAAGATTATGCATAACTATGCCGTATCCGTTTCGGTGATTGCCAAAAAAATACCGGTAATTTTGGTTATTTTTGCCTTACTGGGTATTTTAGGCGGCGTGCTCTTTAAAACGGCTCAAACCTCCTTTATTCCGGAAGAAGACCAAGGCGTTATGATCATGAGCTTACAATTACCGGAAGGGGCCTCAAAAAAACGCACTCAAGAATTGGTTGCCAAAGCTAATGAAATCATCAAAACGGAACCGGGCGTTGAAAATATTTCGGACGTCATCGGGTTCAGCTTTATGGGTGGTCGTGGTGAAAACGTGGCCATGTCCTTTATTGTGTTAAAACCATGGAATGAACGTAAAAGCGATGCCGATTATTCAACGGCCATCTTAAACCGTTTACGCGGGAAGTTATCTGTTTTTCCTGAAGCAAACTTCCAATTATTTGAAATGCCAGCCATTCCAGGACTGGGAAATGCCAGCGGATTGGATATCCGTTTGCAATCTCATGACAGTACGGACTATGCGAAATTAGACGCCGTTTTACAGGGCTTTATCGGCAACTTATTCCAAACACCGGAATTGGCCTATGCCTTTACAACCTTTAACGCCAAAACACCAAATATCTTCTTAGATATTGATCGGACGAAGGCCGAAAGTATGAAGGTTCCTATGACCAACATTTTCCGTACAATGGAAAGTTATTTAGGGTCGGCTTACGTAAACGATATTAACCTTGGAACTCAAGTTAATAAAGTGATGGTTCAATCCGATTGGCAATACCGTAATGATATTGACAGCATTAACGAACTCTACGTTCCGAATGCCGAAGGAAAAATGGTTCCGATGCGCTCTTTAGTGGAACTGAAAAAAGTGTTAGCGCCACGAGTCGTGGAACGATACAACCAATATCCGGCGGCTTCCGTTATGGCTGTTCAAAAACCGACGGTCAGTACGGGTGAGGCAATGAGTGCTGTTGAAAAATTGGTAGAAAAATTACCAAAAGGATACGGCATTGAATGGTCAACGTTAAGTTTCCAAGAAAAAAATGCCAGCGGTCAAATCGGTTATTTAATTGTTTTGGCTATTGTCTTTGCATACTTGTTCTTGGTGGCTCAATATGAAAGCTTCGTTGTTCCGATTCCGGTATTATTATCCTTAATCGTTGCCATTAACGGGGCGATGATCGGATTATTCTTTGCCGGTATGCCCTTAAGTATTTATGCACAACTTGGGCTCATTTTGCTCATCGGTTTGGCCAGTAAAAACGCCATTTTAATCGTGGAATTTGCCAAAGAAGAACGGGCCAAAGGCGCCACCATTGTGGCTTCAGCCATTAAAGGATTAAAAGAACGGTTCCGTGCGGTATTAATGACAGCGTTCTCTTTTATCCTTGGGGTATTACCATTGGCTATTGCCACCGGTGCCGCCGCTCAAAGCCGTCGTGCCTTAGGTGTACCGGTTTTCTGGGGTATGATTATTGGTACAATCGGTGGGTTGTTTATTATTCCGCTGATGTATGTGCTGGTTCAAACAACTTTTGAAAAGTTCAAGAACCGAAAAAAGAAACGAAAAAAAGATTGTTCCGATAAATAATCAAAACTCCCTCGCGACTCCGTGAGGGAGTTTTGATTATGTAATAAAAAGCTGTTGCATTTTAATGTAAAGTTTGTTAACCTTGAACACAAGGCAAGTATTTTGCCCCGAGGTGTGAAGACCTCTTAAAGCGCGTCCGAAAACGGATGAAAAATTATGCTTTCCAGCAAAGGCTGGAGGGCGGCAAAATAGGTTAGAAATAACTAATATGCCACACTATTCGCTTTAATAGTCTTCAACTTCCAGCCACTTTTTTTATAAAGGTGGTTTTTCGTTAATTTTAAACTTGAAAGGAAGTCAAATGACTAAAAACTACGATTCCGGTCGCTCTATGGTTGAAATGCTAGGCACTTTGGCGATTATCGGTGTATTAAGTGTTGGTGCAATAGTGGGATATTCCTATGCGATGGATAAGTATCGTGCGAATCGAACCATGAATGATGTGCGGTTGCGTGGTATGGATGTT
>JAEIGA010003672.1_pt1 | contig 23930 bp, 18 predicted proteins | sample 9270691 | NCBI WGS metagenome assembly JAEIGA01 (sample SAMN17057246, study PRJNA624740) | gut metagenome | biome: biome; isolation source: fecal sample | host: Bos grunniens | place: China: Xizang | collected 2019 | reverse complement strand
CCGTCAGCAGCTTTGTATGTATCGTAACAAGAGTTAGAAACAAGGTTATGATTAGAAAGCATAACACCTTTTCTTTCTCCTGTTGTACCTGATGTGTATATAATCAAAGCACATTCATAAGGGTCAATTTCAACATCTGAAAGGTAAGCGTACTGTGAATCAGCAGAATATGTCTTGAATATATTGTCAAACCAATGCCAGTCACCTAATGACACAACCTGACGGATACCTTTATATGTTTTCTGAATTTCTTCAGCTTTCTGGAGGAATTCCTCTTCGCAGAAAAGCATCTGTATATCAGCATCATTAAAAAGCATACAAGCTTCTTCAACAGATATATTCGGGTCAAAAGGCACAACAACATTACCGCTACAAATCATACCTGTAAGGCAAGCAATGTATTCGTAACTTGTTTTTCCTATAAATGCAATGTGCATTTTTTCCTTCTCAATAGTTTTTATGTATCTGCTGACAGCAAAACAATCCTCACGGAAATCTGAAAAGCTTTTGCTCTGAATTTTATCATCACGGACAAATCTGCAGTAATCCTTTTTATCATATTTTTCAGCGGCAAACTGAACAAGATTTTTTATAGTGGAAATTTGTGTGCTCATAACAAAATATAAAACCTTTCATTTTTATACAAGTATATAACAAATAAAACCATATAAAACAACAAAACAAGAGAAAATGTTGACTAAATGGCGTTATTTTGACAGTTGTCAAAGAGATTTTATAGCATAGTTTGACATTTGTCAAGGAAATTGAGGCAAGTTTTACACTTTTGCAAATTTGTCAGTTTTTTTCTTTAATATATTGAAGTCTTATAAAAAAGGTTGTATAATTAGGGGAAAGAAAAGCCAAAGGGGAATGACTTATGGGTAAAAAAATAATGGCTGTAATTATATCAATTGTTCTTGCATTTTCAGTTGTGGGATTTCCTGCTGCAGCGTGTGTGCAGATTGAAAGTGCAAATATTGAAAATCTGTTTTATATGAGCGTTGATACTCTTATTCACAGAATTCTCACAGTTCTCAATGTTTTCTGGCCGGGTTATGACGGTGACTGGGACAAAATTGACGAATATGAGTCAGAGAATTTTTATAAGGGTGAGTCAGAGTTTGACAAAAAGGTAACTGCAGATTCAGAGTGGTCATTGGGCTATGCTGGTGCTTCACTTCTTGAAGGCCTTGACATAATGAACGGTGAATATTTCCTTGCAGGCTCACTTGAGGTTTTTGAGGGCAGAGTGCCACAGAAAATCAACGATGACCAGAGAGTAAGGGTTTATGCTATCAGTGACGGTGTAAGCGGAATTGCTGTTCAGGCTGTTATTGACGGCTTCGGTATTTCTCGTGGTGATGTTCAGACAATCCGTGCAAGAGTTGCAGAAGCTGTTAAGTCAGAGGGCTATAACATCGTAAGCCTTGATGTATCTGCACTTCATCAGCATTCTTGTATCGACACTCTCGGTATGAATATTCCTCTTTTAGCAGGACTTGTTATTAATACAAGCAACGCTGCCCTTGGTGGTCTTCTTGATAAGTACAAGGTTTTAAAGAATCAGCAGTTTATGGATAACCTTTTTGATAAAACAACTGATTGTGTCGTAAGTGCTATTGAAAATATGGAATCAGGTGACCTTTACTACGGCTACACAAATGTAAAGGAATATATGCGTGATGCACGTGACCCTTGGTCATTTGACGAAAATCTTCACAGACTTCGTTTTGTACCTGATGACGGTGGTCGTGAAACTTGGATTTTACAGGGCTCAATGCACTGTACAGGTATGGGCGCAGGTCCTGATGAATTAACTGCTGACTATCCATACTACATTGAAAAGGCAATTAACGAAAAAGCAAAGGCTAACGTGGTTTATGTTATCGGTGCTGAGCTTGCAATAAGACAGGAAAAAGACCTTACTAATAAGGACGATGCAACTGATATTGAGAATATCGAGGCTTATGGCTATGCTCTTGCTGATAAGGTTATGAAAATTAAGAATGACATTAAGCTTCAGCCTGTTCTCAACGTGGCACACAAGGAAGTTTATCTTGATGTTGACAACGGAATTTTAACTCTTGCTGCTCGTGAGGATATTCTCAATGCTGTAATTGTAAAAGATGGCTTCAAGTACGTTATGATTACTGAAATCGGATATATGGAGCTTGGTAACAAGGTTGGAATCTTTATGTGTCCTGGTGAATTTGACCCAATGCTTATCTTCGGTGGTCCTGAATCAGGTGAAGCAGCATGGAAGGGTGAAAGCTGGGATTACGCTCCTGTAAAGGATTTTACAGATGCAAAATACATAATGGTTTATGGTCTTTGTAATGACCAGGCAGGATATGTTCTTCGTGATAATGAGTATCACTCACTTATCGGTGAAAATGAAGAGGTAAATATTGTTAGCAGAAGTGCAGGTGCAGTTTTTGTAACAGGCTTTGAGGAACTTTTAGCTTCTGTAAAGTAAACTGTTGACAATTAGTGGAAAAAGTTGTAGTATGAGCACATAAAATATACTCAGATTTCCCAGGAGGTTTGTGTTATGAAAAAGATAGTTGCAATTCTTTTAGTATTATCAATGATGTTCGCATTTGTTGCTTGCAAAAACGATGAGAATATTGACCCGACAGAAACTAATCCAGAAGTTCAGACTGATGACCAGGCTGCGAATTCAGATGACGTTGAGCCTGAGGTTTCAACTGATGAGGATGCTTCAAATGAGGAATCAACAACAGGTGATGCTGAAGAGCCTTCAACAGATAAAAACACAGAAAAAGAGGAAGAAACAGAAACAGTTACTTCAAAGCCTCTTTCTGATGACCCTGCAGAATGGTCAAAGGATGAAATCGTTGCTTTCTACAAGCAGGCTGCAGTAAAGAGTCATCCGACTGCAAAATCATCACAGACAATGGTGCTTAATAAGCTTGTTGTTAATGACGGTGACGGCGCACTTAACTTTTTCCTTAATATGATTAAGCCTGTTATTGATACTGCGCTTAAGAATAATACAACATCATACAACGGACTTACAGGTGGCTTTACAAAGCTTGTACCATCAGATGTAAAGAGTGCAAAGGCATATAAGCAGGGTAAATATACAGTTATCGAATTGACAATGGTTGAACAGACTGACGGTCTTTACGGTGATGCACAGGAGGGTACTGTTGGTCACGCTATCAATGTTTTAGGCAATGTTGCTGATGCTGTTGAGCAATTCCCTGACTTTGACATTAAGTACAAGGAAGCAGATATTAAGGTGCATTATACTGAGCCAACCGTTAAGGTAAGAATCAATGACAAGGGTATTATCGAAAAAGGCACATGGAGATATGTTTCTGACATTTATATCAGACACCTTGAGGTCAGCGGTATTATGATTAACAAGGCGGACGCTGAAATCGAATACGTAATCGTTGTCGGTGGCGGATTTTAAAAATACAAAATTATATGGGCGGTTTTGAACTGCCCATTTTTTTTATGTAATATGATGAATTTGTTATTTTCTTAACAAAATTCCTTGACATAAATTTGATATTTTTATATACTTATATTATTGAGATTATGCTCAAAAATAGAGAAGGATGTGTTTGTATGAATCCACAGTATGAATCATTATTTACTCCTTGGAAAATTGGTAATGTTGAAATCAAAAACAGAATAGTTATGTGCCCAATGGGTGGTACATCTCTTTTCGGTTGGTTTGAGCTTGGCGGTTGCCATTTTGATAAGGAAGCAGCAAAGCTTTTTCTTGAAAGAGCTAACAATAACGTTGGTCTTATCATTCCTGGTATTGCACCACTTCGTGATACCTTCTGGGGAAAATGGCTTTGGCAGAATCCTAAAATGTTCGAAGAACTTAAGGAGTTTATGGACGAAATCCATAAGACAGGTGCAAAGTTATTTGTTCAGCTTACAGCCGGTATGGGTAGAAGCTGGGCTATTACAGAGCTTGTAGCACCTCTCCACAGAAATAAATTTACTCGTGCTCTTGTTAAGCCTATTCTTGATACATCTCATGAGTTGGCTTGTCCAAGCCCACAGCCTGCTCGTTGGGCTCCTGATATTATCTGTCCTGAAATGACAAAGGAACAGATTCACGAGATTATCGAAGCATTTGCAAAGACAGCAAAGCTCTGTCGTGATGCAGGTGTTGACGGTGTTGAAGTTCACGCTGTTCACGAAGGTTATCTTCTTGACCAGTTTGCTATTGAATTCTTCAATAAGCGTACTGACGAATACGGCGGAAGCTTTGAAAACAGATATCGTTTTGCAGTTGAGGTTGTTAAGGCAATCAAGGGTGCTTGTGGTGACGATTATCCTGTTTCTCTCCGTTATTCAGTTGAGTCAAAGATGAAGGGCTTCTGCGAGGGTGCAATGCCTGGTGAAGAATACACAGAGGTTGGCCGTAATATGGAAGAGTCAGAAAAGGCTGCAAAGTATCTTCAGGATGCAGGCTACGATATGCTCAATGCTGATAACGGTACATACGACTCTTGGTACTGGGCACATCCACCAATGTATATGCCACAGAACTGTAACCTTGAGGATGTTGCTCACATTAAGAAGTTCGTTGATATTCCTGTTGTTTGTGCAGGTAGAATGGAACCTGATGCTGGTGCTAAGGCAATTTCAGAAGGCAAAATCGACGGTGTTGGTGTTGCTCGTCAGTTCCTTACAGACCCTGAATGGATTACAAAGATTATTGAAGACAGAGTAGAAGAAATCAAGCCTTGTATCTGCTGTCACGCAGGTTGCTTTAACTTCTCAACATCAAAGGGTCACGCTAATACTCAGGACCTTACTGATACAATGGGACTTTCTCGTTGTGCTCTTAACCCTAAGACAATGCAGTCAAAGAAATATAACATCAAGCCTGCTAAGAAGAGCAAGAAGATTGCTGTTATCGGTGGCGGTATCGGTGGTATGGAAGCTGCTATGGTTTGTGCACAGCGTGGTCATAAGGTTGACCTTTATGAAAAGAGCGACGTACTCGGTGGTGTGTTTATCGCTGCAGCTGCTCCATCATATAAGGAAAAGGACCGTGACCTTATTGCATGGTACAATCGTGAAATCAAGCTTTACGATTCAATTACAATCCATATGAATACAGAGGTTAAGGATATTGCTTCTCTTAATGCTGACGAGGTAATCGTTGCAACAGGTTCAGTTGCAAATAAGATTCCTGTTAAGGGTGCTGAAAATGCTATTGAAGCAATTGACTTCCTTTTAGGCAACAAGACTGTTGGTGACAATGTTGTAGTTGTTGGTGGTGGTCTTACAGGCTGTGAAATCGCTTATGAGCTTTACCTTCAGGGTAAGAAGCCTGTAATCGTTGAAATGCAGGATGACCTTATTACAACTCCTGGTGTTGCTCTTGCAAACACAAGCTATCTTCGTGATTTCTTCAAGGCAAATAATGTTCCTGTTTATCTTGAAAGCAGAACAACAGAAATCACAGATTCAAGTGTTTCAATTCAGACAAAGGATGGCAAGACAGTAACTGTTCCTGCTGACAGCGTTGTTCTTTCAGTTGGTTACAAGCCTGCTCCATTGTTCGAAAAATCAAAGCACGTTCATGTTATCGGTGACGCACAGAAGGTTGGTAATCTTCGTACAGTTATCTGGGGCGCTTGGGACGTTGCAATGAAGTTATAATTCAATAAATATAAGGAGATGCTTCTTACGAAGTGTCTCCTTTTTTTTGAATCAATTATATATATTATTTTTATTATTATTTTTATATTATTTTTAGATATGAAAATAGGGTATGGTCGCTCCTAAAATAAGCTATGGTTATAAATTGGAGATTATCAGGAAACTTACAATGTTCGCAATTCTACATACAATTACAACGGACAGACGAGGTGCCTCTGATAAATTATAATTCAAACAATAAAAACTGCCTTGTGGTGTTCAAGGCAGTTTATGTATTTATAAGTATCTGTTAATGAATTTTTCAACTGAGCTCCAGTATAATTCAGGGTCAGTAAGTGAGTTTCTTGCATGTGGTGAATTTGCGATTGTAACCTTTTCCTTTTCGCTTGCACAGGCTTCATAATTTCTATCAAGCATTTCATAAGGTACAAAGGTATCCTTGTCACCATGGATGAAAATTGTAGGTGTTTTAGACTTTTTCAACTGTTCAATTGATGACGCCTTTTTGAAATTGAAGCCGGAGCACAACTGGTTGACAGTGTTCATACTGTCAAGGAATGGAAATGCCGGTAATTTGAAATTGTTTCTGATTTTGTTGTCAAAAATATCCCAGACAGATGTGAAACCACAGTCAGCAACAGCAACCTTAACGTTGTCAGGTAAATCCTCACCGGTAGCCATCATAGTAGTTGCAGAACCCATTGACTCACCGTGAAGCACGATTTTGCAATCAGGATAATTTTCAACAATAAAGTTAATCCAGTCAATAACGTCAAGTCTGTCCTTCCAACCCATTGTAATAAGCGGTGATTCGCTTTCAGCGTGACCGTTAAGTGAAGGAGTCAGTACATTATATCCTAAATCGTGATAATGTTTTACATAAACGCCCATTCCCCGAGGGCTTGATGTATATCCATGAATAACAAGCACAAAAACATTGCTTTCTTTTTCAGCTAAAAGTAAGTTTGCGTGTAATATTTTATTAAAATTAGTTGATTTGATTGCAAGGGCTTCTTTCGGGATTTCGTCAAACCATTTTATACCTTCTTTTTTTAATGCATCAATACGGATACGCTCTTCATCAGGTTCTTTAGGCTTTCCACTTGCGATTTTAGCAACAAAAGGTCTGTTGAGGCCACTTCGTGTCAAGGTGAAATAGTAAATGAATGAACCGATTGCCATGTAAGCGACACCTGCTGTTGTGCCGACAATAGCACCCGTTTTCAAAAGGTTTTTAGTTGTTTTTTTCATAAAAACATCCCTCCCTATAATCATTTTACAACATAATAAAGACCTTGTCTATTCTTTTTTTACTTAATCAATAAAATTTGCAATAAGTGTTGTTTTATGACAAATTTTCTGTTAAAATAAATAAAAATCATATATCAAGAGGATGTTTTATATGAGTAAAGAATTTACAGTTATGAAAACAGCACTTTTTGGTGGCTTTAAAAAATCAGATGTATTAGCACTTGTTGAGGAACTTCAGGCTGAAACTGCTGAAACAAAAGAAGCACTTGATTCAAAGCGTGAAGAGGCACTTGAACTTAAAAACAAGATTGAAGAGCTTGAAGAAAAGCTTGAGGAATTAACAGTTGTTAACGAAAAGCTTCAAGAAAAGGAAAATGAAATCGAAGAGCTTAATAAAAAGCTTGAAGAAGTACTTCTTGAAAACAAGCAGTTAAGTGAAAAAAGCGTTGAGTTTGATGAAAAGAGTGAAAAGCTAAAGCGTGCTGAAAAGCAGATTGGCGCTGCGTACATTGATGCTCGTCGTTATTCTGATGACCTTGTTGAAAATGCAAGAAGTAAGGCAAAGGATATCGGTGCTTTTGCTTCACAGGATATTAAGCGTGAGGCTGCTGAAATTGAATCACTTCTCAAGGATGTTGACGTTATTTCAAGAAAGTTTAATTCATCAATTGAACAGCTTCATAAGGACGTTTATGCCCTCAGCTCAAAGCTCAATTCTTCTGCATCAAATCTTTTGAATTTGCATACTGATTTTTCAGAACTTGAAGCACATAATTTCGATTATGACACTGTTGATACAGTTCAGGATGATGTTACATACACTGTTACAATAAATGAGGAATAATAATGTCTGAATATTATTTTGACACAAATGATGTAATATCAAATATAGATAATCTTAAAGCAGGTGACAGGGTTTTTCTTTCGGGTGTGGTTTATACTGCACGTGATGCTGCCCATAAAAGAATAATGCAGCTGCTTGAATCAGGTGAGAAATTACCCTTTGACCTTGAAAATGCATTTGTTTATTACGCAGGTCCAACACCCACACCTGAAAATATGGCAATCGGAAGCTGTGGACCAACAACATCAAGCAGAATGGACAAATTTGCTCCTACCTTACTTGATTTAGGACTCGGTGGTATGATAGGTAAAGGCCCTCGTAATCAGAATGTTGTTGATGCCATTGTCAGAAATAAGGCGATATATTTCTGTGCAACAGGCGGTGCAGGTGCACTTGCTTCAAGATGTATAACAAGCTGTCAGGTTATAGCCTTTGACGATTTGGGCTGCGAATCCGTAAAAAAACTCATTTTTAACAACTTTCCTCTTGTGGTTGGAATTGATAGCTACGGAAACACACTTTTTTAATGTTATAGGAGAAATATAAATGTATTCACAAATCTGTGAGTTAAGAAAAAAGATAATTGAAAATGAATTTAATAAAATGAATCCTATGCAGTTGAAAGCGGTCTTATCAATTGATGGACCGCTTTTAATTCTTGCAGGTGCAGGTAGTGGTAAAACTACTGTTCTTGTAAACCGTATTGCAAATCTTATGAAATACGGTAATGCATATAATTCAACTGAATTGGAATATTATCCTGATGAAAATTCTTATGAATTGATGCAGGCATATTATAACGGAGACAACTCTGTTTATCCGTTTATTAAGAATTTGTTGTCAGTTGATGCACCAAAGCCTTGGGAAATCCTTGCTTTCACCTTCACTAATAAGGCGGCGAAGGAATTAAAGGATAGATTGGTTTTAAGAATCGGTGAGGATGCAAACGACATCTGGGCGGGTACATTCCACTCAATCTGTCTTCGTATTCTTCGTAGAAACGCTGAGCTTTTAGGTTTTTCAAAGCATTTCACAATTTATGATACTGACGATAGCAGACGTGTTATGAAGGAATGTCAACGACTTCTCAATATTGATGATAAGTTTTTGCCTCATAAGTCAATTCTTGCTGAAATCAGCAAGGCAAAGGATATGTTAGTCCCACCTGAAGAATTCCTGAATCTTGGTAGTGGTAATTTCAGAGAAAAGCAGATAGGTGACTGCTATGAAAAATATCAGAAGCAGTTAAAAAGTGCTGATGCTATGGACTTTGACGACATCATTTTCTATACTGTTAAGCTCTTAAAGGAAAATGAAGACGTAAGAGAATATTATCAGAATAAGTTTAAATATGTTCTTGTTGATGAGTATCAGGATACAAACCACGCTCAGTTTATGCTCACAAAGCTTTTGTCAGAGGGCTATAACAACATATGCGTTGTTGGTGACGATGACCAGAGTATTTACAAATTCCGTGGTGCAACAATTGAAAACATTTTAAGCTTTGAAAATAATTTTAGTAATGCACAGGTTATCCGTCTTGAACAGAATTACCGTTCAACACAGAATATTCTTGACGGTGCAAATGCTGTTATTTCTCATAATGAACAGCGTAAGGGTAAAAATCTTTGGACATCAAATGGCTCTGGTGATAAAATTACCCTTAACACTCTCGAGGATGAATTTTCAGAGGGTAAATATATTGCTGATGAAATTATGAAGCAAATGAGTAAGAATAAGAAATTCAGCGATTTTGCAGTTCTTTATCGTATGAATTCAATGTCCAACTCAATTGAAAGATGCTTTGTAAGAAGTGGTATTCCATACAGAATTATCGGTGGACATAAGTTCTATGACCGTGTGGAAATCAAGGATGCTCTGGCTTACCTTTCAGTTATCGCAAATCATGACGACAGTGTCCGTCTTGAAAGAATTATCAATGTTCCGAAGCGAGGAATCGGTGCTACAACTATTGCTTATGCGAAGGAAATTTCCGATGCCTTGAATATAAGTCTTTTCCAGGTGTTTAAAACAGCAGACGAATATGAAAAGCTTAAGAGAAGTGCACAAAAGCTTATTGAGTTTACACAGATGATTGAAAGCTTTGCTGACCTTTTAAACCGTGAATCAATGTCATCAGTCTTCATTTCACTTCTTGACGAAATAGGGTATAAAGCATATCTTTATTCTACTGAAAAGGAAAAGGCAGAGGACAGACTTCAGAACTTGGATGAGCTTAACTCTAACCTTATCCGATACAAGGAGGAAAACCCTGACGGAGAATTGACAGATTTCCTTGAAGAGGTTGCGCTTCTTACTGATATTGATAATTATAACGCTGATTCCGATTCAGTAGTGCTTATGACATTGCACGCTTCAAAGGGTCTTGAATTCCCTGTGGTTTTTATTCCGGGTCTTGAAGAAAGCGTTTTCCCTGGTATGCAGTCACTTTATGACCCTTCTGAAATCGAAGAGGAAAGACGTCTTGCTTATGTCGGAATCACACGTGCAAAAGAAAAGCTTTATCTTCTCAACACACGTTCAAGAATGATTTTTGGCTCAACAAAATACAATATGCCATCAAGATTTTTAGCAGAATTACCAATGGATTGTTGTGAAACTCTTGTTAAGCCAAGAACACCAATCCGCAATGCCGTTAATAATACGAATGCTCAGGCATCAAAGCCTGCAACAAGTGGCTTCGGTGTTGGCTTCAAATCAGCACCAAAGAAATCTACAGATTCATTTATGGTTGGTGAAGCAGTTACTCACAGAGTATTCGGCAAGGGTATGATTGTTTCACTTAAGCCAATGGGTAACGATACACTTATGGAAATCGCCTTTGAAAAAGTGGGAACCAAAAAGATTATGGCAAATATGGGCGTTGTTAAAAAGGTATAAGAATATGAGGTCACAGCTTGTGGCCTCAATTTTATGCAGATAAATCGGTAATCGATAAATTAAGATATAATTGTTTATCTGAGTTTGTTGCGAAATCTGTGAAAATATGTTAGAATCATCATATAATGAAGAGGTGAGTGTATGTCTCAGTGTGAAAACTGTGCAAACTACTATTTCGACGACGAATCGGAAGAGTATTGCTGTGATATAAATCTTGACGAAGATGAAATGATGCGTTTTTTAACCAATAAAAACTACCATTGTCCATACTTCAGACTTGATGATGAGTACGGATTGGTAAGAAAACAGAATTAATTTTAAAGCATATTATTGATTTATTATTTTTTTGTACTATAATATGCTTACAGGGGATTTAAAAGGAGGGTGCTTTATGTATCAATACATATATGCAGCAGCTATTATTATTGGTGTTTTAGTAACCATTGCTTTTCTTATTATGCGTGTGTTACGTGGCGGAATCGGTGCAATGTTCATTAAGGCGGGTGCTTCAATCTGCTTTATTGGTACTGCGTTTTCAGCCTTTGCCTATAATGGTGAGGATATGGAATATGGTATTCTCGTTATTATGGGATTGATTTTCGGACTTTTAGGTGATGTGTGGCTTGATATGAAATATGTTTATAAGCAGCACAATCATATTTATACATATGCAGGTATTGTCTGCTTTATTGCAAACCACATTTTCTATATTCCTGCCGTTGCTTTCAAGTATGGTGAAGGTAATTTCGAGTGGTGGTATGCTGTAATTAACATCATCGCATCAGTTATCTTTGCAACTGTAACATTATTACTTGAAAAACCAATGGGTGTTAAGTACGGAAGATTTAAGAAAATCCTTTTCGTTTATGGTGTTTTCCTTGCTTGTACAATGTTTACAGCGATTTTCGGTATATTCTATAATGGCTTCTCAACTGATTTGCTTATGCTTTCAATTGCATCTGTGCTCTTTACACTTTCCGACCTTGTTCTTTCGAATATTTACTTCAAGGACGGTGGCAATACAAAAACAAATGTGGTAATAAACCATCTTCTTTATTACGCTGCACAGTTCACATTTGCAAGCACATTGTTGCTTAAATAAACAAAAAAGAATTTGTTTTTTAATTATACTGATAGTTGCAATTTACTGCAATTATTGGTATAATTTTTTTATTGTAAAAATTACGTAAAAAAAGAGTGATTATAATGCTAAATGTTATGTCAGCAGTGTATTTTCTGCTTGTAATAGCATTTCTGATTGTGCGAGTCCGTCGGGGTGGATTTAAGGCATTGGTTTTAAAGACTTTAGCTTCACTTACCTTTATAGCCATGGGTAGAACCGCCTTAACAATGTCCTTTGATAACTTCCGATATGGCATTTTTATTGTTATCGGCTTGTTTTTCGGAATGCTTGGCGATGTCTTTCTCGACCTTAAATATGCACATAAGAAATATGAAGAAAAATATACCTTTGCAGGAATGATAAGCTTCCTTATAGGTCATCTTTTGTATATAGTAGCAATTCTTGCAACATATACAAAATTTGTTCCGTGGCAAATTGCCTTTGCAATATTCTGTGCAACTCTTGTTGGAACAATAAATCATTTCCTATCAAAGAAAATGGGTATGAAATATGGTAAATTCGAAACACTAACATTTGTTTATAGCATAACTACCATGATGACTGTCACATTCAGCCTTAACGCTATGAATATGCTCGGCTTATTCCCTTTAATAAACGGTGAACCGGCACCTGAGAGCTTACCACGATATATAACAATGTTTTTAGGAACAGTATTATTTGCAATTTCCGATTTAGTTCTTTCCTTTGTTTTCTTTAAAGAGGGTGAAAACAAAGCCAGAAACGTGATTTTAAATCACACAATATATTATACCTCTCAATTTGTTTTAGTTTTATCAATTCTCATGTGATAAATAAGAAAAGGAGAAAATATTATGGAACAGAAAAAATATGTTCAGAAAAGTGAAATGACCGCATTCTGTGTCGCAGGATTAGGTCAGGGTATGATTTATGCACTCATGTCCAGCTACATAAGTGACTATTACCTTAATGTTTTGCAGCTTTCACCTATGTTCGTGCTTTTGCTTATGCTTTTAGCTCGAGTATGGGATGCTATCAATGACCCTCTTATGGGTATGATTGTTGATAGAAGCACACTCAAATCAGGTAAAATGCTTCCTTTCATCCGTGCTGCACTTATTCCTATCGCAATAGTAACATTTTTAATGTATATGAGCCCTAATCTTGACAAAACAGAAATGATGATTTATTCAGCAATCGTTTATGTTGCTTGGGGTATGATTTATACAGTTGGTGACGTTTCTTTCTGGGGACTTCCAAATGTTATGACTCCTGATTCAGAGGAAAGAAGCTCTGTTATTTCTGTTAGTAAGATTTTCAACTCAATCGGTTCTGCTGTTCCTGAGGTTCTTTTCCTTGTTGTAGGCTTTATTATTGCTTCTTGGGCTGAAAGCTCTAATGTAACAGATTTCCTTACAATTCAGAAAAGAAAATATCTTATTATGGCAATTGTAACAGTTGCTCTTGGCACAATCCTTTATTCACGTGCTTGTACAGGAGTTAAGGAACACGTTAAAATGCCTGTTAAAAAGCGTGCAGAGGGTGAACCATCACAGCTTTCCCGTATTTTCAAATGCAAACCACTTGTGCTTGTTCTTTTGATGGGTATCCTTTCAAGTGGTCGTTATATGGTTTCAGCAGCTGCTATTCACGTTGCACGTTATTCATTCTATATTGGTCCTGACCTTGCAACTCTTGCTGATGAAGCTGCAAGAAATGCTGCAATCGAATCAAGTATCTCAACTGTTAAAACAGTTTTCCAGATTAGTTCAATTGTTGGTCTTTTCGGTGCAACACTCTTTATGCCTAAACTTATGAAGAAATTTGACTACAAGAAGCTTGTTATTACAACATGTCTTGCAGGCTTTGTTGCAAGTATCATCACAACTCTTGTTGGTTGGTTTACAATGAATCTTTATGCTTGTATTCCTTTCATCATTATTTCTTGTATTCCACTTGGCGTTATCAACACAGTTTGTCTTGCAATGATTGGTGACTGCCTTGACTATATGGAGCTTAAGACAGGTTTCCGTGACAACGCTCTTGGTGCTGCTTGTCAGGGCTTTATCAACAAAATCGGTAACGCATTTGCAACATCAGGTATTGTTGTTATGTATATGGTAATCGGTCTTGACCCTGCACAGATGTATTCATCAACTGCAGTTGTATCAGCCCTTGATATGCCAGCTGATATGAGATTTGCAATGTTCTCACTCGTTTCAATCGTTCCTGGTATCAGTATGCTTCTTTGTGCAATTCCAATGTTCTTCTATAAAATTGCAGGAAAAGAAAAGAAGGATATGATAGCATCTCTTCAGGCAAAGCGTGAAGCTGAAGGATTCGTTGTTACTGAATAATCAAAGAAAAAAATATATGGGGCTGAGGTTAATCAGTCCCATTTTTTTATGAATAAGTATTGCAATTTATCACTTTATTGTGATAGAATACTTCTAATCGTTTTTTAGAAAGAAGTAATATTATGGTAACACTTGATAAAATCTATCATGCTTCATTTGTTTTAAAGGATATCATCCGTAAAACAGATATGATTTATGCACCAAAAATCAATCCTGACTGTGAGGTTTATCTTAAAACAGAAAACCTTCAGGTAACAGGCTCATTTAAGGTTCGTGGTGCTGCTTATAAAATCAGTCAGCTTTCAGCAGAGGAAAAGGCAAAGGGTGTTATTGCTTGTTCAGCAGGTAACCACGCTCAGGGTGTTGCTCTTGCTGCAACAAAAAATGGCATTAAATCACTTATTTGTCTTCCTGACGGTGCTCCTATCTCAAAGGTAGAGGCTACAAAGAGCTACGGTGCTGACATCTGCCTTGTTGAGGGCGTTTATGATGATGCTTATAACAGAGCATTACAGCTCCGTGATGAAAAGGGCTATACCTTTGTTCACCCATTTGACGATGACGATGTTATTGCAGGTCAGGGTACAATCGGTCTTGAAATTCTTGACCAGATTGCTGATGCTGATGCAGTTGTTGTCCCAATCGGTGGTGGCGGTCTTATCAGTGGTGTTTCATTTGCTATTAAGGCACTTAATCCTAATGTTAAGGTTTATGGTGTTCAGGCAAAGGGCGCACCAAGTATGTTCAACTCAATTAAGGATGACAAAATCGAAAGACTCGACAGTGTTTCGACTATTGCTGACGGTATCGCAGTAAAAGAGCCTGGTGCTAACACATTTGAATATGTAAAGAAATATGTCGATGAGGTTGTAACAGTTTCTGACGACGAAATCGCAACTGCAATTCTCGCACTTATTGAACAGCAGAAGCTTATTACTGAGGGTGCAGGTGCAGTGGCAGTAGCAGCAGTAATGTTTAATAAGGTTGATGTAAAGGGTAAGAAGGTTGTTTGCCTTGTTTCAGGTGGTAATATCGACGTTACAATTCTTTCTCGTGTAATCAAGCGTGGTCTTCTCACAAGCGGCCGTACATATTCACTTACAATTGAGCTTGTTGACAAACCTGGTCAGCTTAAGGGCGTTTCAAACATTATTGCCGATTTAGGCGGTAATGTTATCTCAATTCACCACGAAAGAGCATCTGAAAACTCTGATATCAATGGTTGCTTCTTGAGAATACTCTTAGAAACAAGAAACTTTGACCATATTGAGCTTATTAAAAATGAGCTTATTTCACAGGGATACAAATTAGTATAAGGAGTAATAATTATGATTAAAACAATCAGTACAGATAAAGCACCTGCAGCAATTGGTCCATATTCACAGGCAAAGGTTGTAGGAAATATGGTGTTCACTTCAGGTCAGATTGCAATCAACCCTGCAAACGGTGAGGTTGAAGCAACAACTATTGAAGGACAGACAAAGCAGGTTTGCGAAAATATCAAAAACCTTCTTGAAGCAGCAGGCAGTGACCTTGAAAATGTTGTTAAAACAACTTGCTTCCTTAAGAATATGGAGGATTTCGCAACATTCAACGGAATCTACGCAGAATACTTCACAAGTAAGCCTGCACGTTCATGCGTAGCAGCAAAACAACTTCCAAAGGATGTACTCGTAGAAGTAGAAACAATCGCTATTGTTAAAGATTGATTCTTTTTCCACAATACTTCCTCGCACTCAACTCGCAGTATACCTGATACAGCTTCGTCTCGGCGAGATTGTCTTGCGAAAAAATAATTCAATCTATATAAGTAGGGCGGGGTCAATGGACTCCGCCGATTTTCATTTCAAATTATAATTTGTCGTTCTCTTTGGTGTTGGTGTAATTCGGCAGGTGAGATCGAGACCCCGCCCTACCATGACACTCATTAACTTTCCGATAACCTCCAATTTACCAATCAAACAATAAACGGACAGGTTTTTAATCTGTCCGTTTTGCTATTTTATACTTATTTAAAAGCTATGTCTGAAAATCCTTTTCCACCAAAGATTTTAAGCATAATTGTGTTGGTAATGCGAAGAATGATTGTAATTGCTTTCATAAAGCCATCGTCTTCCGTTGCTTCAGGCTCACCGTTTTCAATTACATAAACCACATTTTCAAATCTCTCTACAGTAGCGTCAAATTCCTCAGTTGGCATATATGTGCTTTCAATTGCAACACCAAGCTCCTTGGAAGCTTCTTCAAATTCCTTTGCAGTTGCTTCATCTAAATTGGAGGTATCGTAATTCTTCCATGTTTCATAAAATTCAATAGTTTTGATAGAGTTTCTTGCAAAATTGAATTGTGGGAAAGCAGGGTCGGAATAAATGTTATCAAAGGTTGAGTCAGTGAGGATTCGGATAACAAGTCTGATAATAACATCATTTCTTGCAGTGCTTTCGTGATTCTGATTTACAAAGTAGAATGAACGCTCACAAAGAATACCTGTTGATGCGTCAAGGAGTCTGCCTTCATCAATATGGTTGTGATTTTCAGGGTCAGTGCAATATGTGTTTGCCTGAACATAATCATCAGGAAGTGATACGTTTACTGCAACAGAGGTTGCACCAAATGATTCGGAGTCAGTGTGGATAATACCGTCACTATTCATTTTATCCCAATTGTCAAAAATTTTATACTGAACATAGTTGTAATCCACAATGTCAAAAAATTCAACACCCTTTGACTGTGCATCAAGAATGTTTTTTCTTGAATTTACCTGTGCATTGTAGTACCAGTCTGTCTGCTCAAGGATGTGAACATCCTCAGGGTCAGTCAGATACATTTCTCTACAGGTTGGATAGTCATAAGATGGAATAAGACCCCAAAGACATGTTGAATACTCAAGATAATCCTCAACAAGCGTATAAACAGCTGTGTCAAGAATATTGTTAAGGTCAGCTTCAGGGAAAAGACGGAGGACAATGTTGATAATATATGCAAGGTATTCGCTTTCCTCGTCAAGAAGTGACGGAATCATATAGCCGTAAAGTGCTTCAGGGTCGTCAATAAGGCCGTGACGATAAATATCACCAAGGATACAAGCACCATCAGCAGCAGGAACAACGTAACATACTCTGTTTATATCGTCGCTGAATTCTTCACCCTTATCTATGTATAACTGCATAAGTGCATTTGCAATAGAGCCACCCTGACTGATTGGCACAAGATTCACCTTATCGTGGCCTGTTTCTTCCTTTGCAATCTGAATAAGGTCATAAAGCTCCTTTGCTGTATCAATAATATTGCCTGTGTGAACATAAGAGAGGAAATAAAGGTGGTCAAAGCCTGCAATTTCTGCATAAGCATCAAGTGGAATCTGGTCAAGTGCATATTCTCGCTGCTCTTCAGTAAGATTAGCAAGGCTTGTGTTGTATTTGTCAGCCTGAATATTCTTGATTGGATGACCGTATTCATCTAATTTAAGATTACCGAGTAAGGCTTCACCTAAAACATCGGCAATAGCGTTTGCACAACGGTTTTCAAGGTCTTTTTGTGTTATAAGTAATGATGCCAATGGTATTAAAGCTTCCTCAAGTGCTAATTTAACAACGTCACCTGTGGCCTCCATAAAGAATGGAGCAGAATAAGGTTCGCCCTCTGAATTAAGCATTGGTTCCCCGTTTTCATCAAGATAACGTACATCAGACTGAAAAAGTCCTGGAATAACGATTGACGGACATTGCCCACAGTTACAAGGTGCATCAACTGCAGTTGCAGTAAGTGCTGTCATAGAAAAAAGTAATGAAAGCACGAGAATTACTGAAATAGTTTGTGAACGGATTGATTTCATAAGAACTTCCTCCTTTTTAATATAATGAGATTATACATCATACTAAGTGTATTTTCAATAATAAAGCGTACAGATTTTGTACTCTGTACGCCTTATTTATATCCTGTTTGGGTTGTTAGTTCTACCGATAAGATAGTCAATACTTGTGTTATAGTAGTCTGCTAACTTACACAATGTATCTAATGGAATTTCACGTTTACCATTTTCATACTGTGAATAGGTATTTTGTTTTATATTAAGATATTCTGCAAGTTCTTTTTGTTTTACATCGTTGTCTTCACGTAAATCTTTTAATCTCATAATAATCACCTTAAAAAGGATTTTACAGTATCGCATAACGAGATATTGACAATTATCTCAATTTGCGATATATTATAGGAAATAGTATTAGAAAAAATACAATGATTATAGGAGATGATGCTATGAATAAGAAGAATATAATTAAAGCAATTGCAGTTGTGTTAGCAGTTGTAATTGTCTGTGGCGGAGCTTTTGGCGGATATGTTTTATATCGTTTTAATTTCAATGCACCCAAAGACCTTGTACATAGTTATGAAGAAATATACAATCAAAATTCGATTACATATGATGTGGGTGATGACGGAAAGTTTACTGTTTTAAAAATCAACGACACTCACTTTTTCAACGGTACTTGCGAAAATGATAAAAAAACAATAACTGATTTAAAAGTTATTCTTGATAAAACACCTTGTGATTTTATTGTTGCCAACGGTGATATCGTTGATGGGTTTAATCTTGTTTCTGATTATGATAAATATGGTGGGTTAAAGGTTTTTGCTGACCTTGTTGACAGTTATAATATACCTTGGACATTTATTCCCGGTAATAACGACAGTGAATTTGACGGGGAAAACGAAGATGTTATTGCATATCTTATGCAGTATGAAAATTTTGTCTGTGGAAATGAAAAAGACGTTGACGGAGATATGCAATTCTTTGTTGACCTTGAATATGAAGGCAAGTTGGCACATTCACTGGCTATTATGGATAGCAATGCAAGAACAATTAAGGCAATAGGAAAATATGACTACATAAAAGAAAGTCAAATTAATTGGTTGCTTGATGGAATTGAAAGCAGAAAAGTAAAAACAAGTGTATTTTTCCATATGAATACACCTGCATTTAAAGATGCTTTTGAAAAAGGTGAAGCATATGAAGGCTTTCCGTCTGCGTATGTGTATGCACTTGATACAATCACAGAAAACAAACTGTTTGATGAAATGACAGCAGATAATGAATACATTTCTCTTATTTCAATAGGTCATGTTCACAGTAACAACATGTGCCATTTCTATAACGGCAGATTTTATCAGTTGAGTAGCGTGAGCGGATACAGTGCATCACATCCTGATGATTTAATTCCATCATGCACATTGACAGTAATTGATGTAACACAAGAAAACACAAAAGAAATGTATCATTTTGAAAAGATAGAAGCATAAAAGCTATAAAGTGAAAACCCCGAGCAGGATTTCCTGTTCGGGGTTAATTTTGCACTTTGCATTTTGAATTTTGTGCTTATTTAATTGGTGAAATACGGAATGTGTATGTGTATTCCTTATTCGGTTTCATCTGATACTTTTCACGAACCTGTGCGTCACCCGGCATATCGCCACCAACACCGATTTGATTTAAGTCGACGTTGAATGTTGTAATATCATAGTGTGGTAATTCGTGGATGTGCTTTGCCATATGAAGCTGGTCCTGTGTGTAGTGCCATGCGCTGAAGCAGATTGGTGTGTCACCCATAGCTTCAAAACGAAGACCCTGATTGTCTTTATTTCTGATTTCAACCCATCTTACATCAGTACGGTTACCGTTTTCCTGAGGTCTCATATAGTGATGCTCAAGGTCGGCAACATTCTTTTCGTGGATTGTAATCTTACCACCTGTCTTACGGTCAAAGTATGTTTCCTGAGGACCACGACCGTACCACTTAACCTGGTCAAATTCACGAAGAAGTCCCATCATTGTACCGAAACGAGTAAGGTTAAGTCCCTTTGGTGTACCTGTATGAGTAACCTCAACACTACCGTCAGCATTAACAACGATTGTTGATGTAACAGCTGAGAAGAACTGAACGCTCCAATCGATATCGATTACAACCTGACCCTTACCATTTTTGCTTACATTCTTAACTGTGCCTTTTGCACCCTTTGTTGCTCTCTGCCAGTTAAGATATGGAGTAAATGGAAGCAAGAACGGAATGAAGTTAAGGTTTGAGAAATCGTTGTCAGTAAGTGCACGGAAATAGTTAGGTGCAACTGCTGATTTTAAGTATTCCTTACCATCATATTTAAGTGATGTGATTTTACCACCGTCAATCTTGATACTGAAGTTTTCACCGTTAGTAAATACTGTGTTGCTGTTCTTAACGAATGTAACATTACCGTCAACTGTCTTTTCTTCAGCCTTTGCTTCTTTAACTACAAACTGGTCAAAGCCCTGTTCATATCCTGCTTCACACCAAGGCTTTGCAGTCTTGTTAAGGAATGAAATAATAAGCACACATTCCTTTTCAGGAAGAGAAGCAAGGTCGTAAGGAATTGTAAAGTCAAGAGTTTCCTTAGGTCCACAGTTAATGTCAACAACACCACTCTGCACCTCAACACCCTCAGCCTGTAAGCTCCACTTGAATTCAAAGTCAGCAAGGTCAGTAAAGTTCTTTTTATTGATAAGAGTAAATTCACCCTTTTCTAAATCTCTTTCCTTAACCTTGATTTCACAGTAAACCTTCTTAACCTCAAAGTATGATGGGTGAGGCTTTCTGTCAGCTGTGATAATACCATTAGCGTTGAAATATGTATTAGAGCCTGTCATAGCAGTTGTGTTTGGAAGGTGAGTATATCTGCCTGGTTCAAATGGCTCAAAGTCAGTACCGTAAAGCCACTGGTCACCCTCAGGTGTCTTTTTACGGATAGCCTGGTCAACAAAGTCCCAGATGTAACCACCACACATATGGTCATGAGCTTCAAAGTCATCCATATATTCCTGGAAGTTACCAAGGCTGTTTTCCATAGCGTGAGCATATTCACAAAGCATTACAGGTCTGCAATAATCCTCTTTCTTGATTGGCTTTGAGTCAGCAGCAAGAGCATTTGCAATATTGTCATAAAGTGAGATTGTAATAGGCTCCTTATTGCAAAGCTTTTTCATAACTGATTCAACAGGATACATTCTTGAAATAACGTCACTCTTTGTGAAGTTGAAGTCACCCTCATAGTGGAACTGACGTGTGCTGTCAATTTTGAGTGCAGCCTTCTTCATTTCCATAAAGTTGTTGCCGTCACCGGCTTCGTTACCAAGAGACCACATAAATACACAAGCGTGGTTTCTGTCACGAAGAACCATTCTCTCCATTCTGTCAACAACAGCGCCTGTCCACATTGGGTTATCCCCGGGAACACCCTTACGACGTACACCGTGAGTTTCAAGGTCACATTCGTCCATAACGTAGAAGCCGTATTCGTCACAAAGGTCATAGAAATATGGGTCATCAGGGTAGTGAGAAGTACGGATAGAGTTAATATTCGCATTCTTCATAAAGTTCAAGTCCTGATGATATCTTTCAGTAGGAACAGCCCAACCGTAATCAGGGTCAAAGTCGTGGCGGTTAACACCACGAAGTAATAATGGCTGACCGTTGAAAAGAATTCTTTCACCGATAATTTCAACCTTCTTGAAGCCGAAACGGATTGATTTGTATGTAGTCTTACCGTCAGCAGTAATGCTTATAAGCAATTTATAAAGATATGGTGTTTCAGCAGACCATTTCTTTGGATTTTCAATATTTTTATTGAACTTGAGATTTGCAGAGCCATTGAATTCTGCTTCACCAAGTAAAATTCTCTCATCACCGTCAATGATTTCAGCCTTAACTGTAGCAGAGCCACTACCTGCATAATCATTAACCTTAATTTCAAGAGTTGTGTCACTATCCTTGTAATCCTTGTCAAGGTCAGTTGTGATATAGAAATCACGAACACACTTTTTAGGCTCAGCAAAAACATAAACCTCTCTGTAAAGACCACAAAGAAGCCACATATCCTGATTTTCAAGATATGCACCGTCAGAGAAACGGTAAACCTTAACTGCAACTCTGTTTGAGCCCTTACGTACAAATTTTGTAATATCAAATTCGTGAGGAGTCATTGAACCCTGTGAATAACCAACATATTCACCGTTGAGGTAAACTTCAATAGCAGATTTTGCAGCACCAAAGTGTAAGAAGATTTCCTGACCGTCAAAGTGGTCTGGCATATCAAAATCTCTTACATAAATACCGATTTCCTGCATTGTGTGGTCAATTGAAGGAATCTTATTCTTGCTTCTGCTGATTGCACGACAGAATGTACTTGCATAATAGTAAGGATAACTGCCGTATTCCTGATTTCCCAACTGCCAGACTGAAGGAACAGTAATATCTTTCCAGAAAGACATATCAAAGCTGTCCTTGTAAAAATCTGTAGGACAGTCGTTCAATCCTCTCTGCCAATGGAATTTCCATGTGCCGTTAAGAGTCATTTTTGATTCAGGTGCAACACGGTTTAATGCATCTGATTCATTGTCATAAGAAAAGGCGATAACGTGACCGTCTTCCTTATTCTTTTTGAAAATTGCGGGATTTTCCCAATCGTACTTATAGTTTCTCATATTTCCTCTCCTTATTTAGAAGCTAAATATTCAATAAATTGCTTTGCTGTTCTTGGACTTCTGCCACCATTACGAAGAGCAAAAGCCTCAGCCTGAATTGACAATTCATCTTTAGATATATCTATATTATACTGCACAGAAAGATTTTCTACAATAGATAAATACAAATCTTTATTAGGTTTAGAGAAAGTAATTTTAAGACCAAATCTTGCAGAAAGACTCATAACCTCCTGAATTGTATCCTGAAGATGTATATCATCACCGTTTCTGTCGTTAAAATTCTCTTTAACAAGATTTTTTCTGTTGCTTGTTGCATAAATTGCAATATTTTCAGTTTTACCTGCAACGCCACCTTCAAGAATTGCTTTCAGTGCACCAAAGTCATTGTCATTTGTGGAAAAGCTCAGGTCATCAATAAAGATAATGAACTTCAACGGATTGTCGGCAAGCTTTTCAATTACATCGGGTAATGAGTAAAGCTGATTTTTCTTGATTTCAATAAGTCTGAGACCCATTTCGTAATATTCATTGACGATAGCCTTGATTGTACTGCTCTTACCACTACCTGCATCACCATACAAAAGCACATTGTTGCAGGGCTTACCCTGAATCAATGCCATTGTGTTGTCAATTACCTTTTGTCTTTCAAGCTCGTAACCGCTCATCTGTGAAAGTCGTTGAGGGTCAGGGAATTTTACAGGTACAATCTCGTTATCCTTATATAAAAACATTCTGTGAGTGGCATAAACGCCATAACCTGTGGTTTTAATTGATGAAATCTTTCTGATGTATTCCTCTTTAACTGAAAGGTTACTGTTTTTCCATTCAGGAAGGTAAATGTCTGTATTAATAATTTTCTTTACATCATCACAAGTGATTTTTGAAAGTGACTCAAAGAAGTCAAGCTCATTTTCTAAAGCCTTCTGAAGAATAGGGGAAGCCTGCCCTTTAGCGGAGTCCCTTACATATATGTTTTCATCATTCTGCAAAAGTGAGTTTATGTATTCGCACAAGTCATCTGTCTTTTCGTAAAGAAGCGAAATGAAATCAGAATAAAGTGAAAGAAATTCCTCTTCATTATCTGAGTCAGCCTCAAGCAGCTTTAACAATGAAGCAATACATTTATTATTTATTACATTTTTAAATAAAGCAACTGCCCTTGCTGATAAAATTAAACGGTTAAAATTCTCCATAAATAAACTTCCTTAAAATATTTCAAAAATTTACAATTTAGGTCTTGACATATTGACTTGACTTGTATATAATATTAAACTGCTATTAAAATGGAATTGTATACGCTGG
>JAEIGA010003671.1_pt1 | contig 23930 bp, 22 predicted proteins | sample 9270691 | NCBI WGS metagenome assembly JAEIGA01 (sample SAMN17057246, study PRJNA624740) | gut metagenome | biome: biome; isolation source: fecal sample | host: Bos grunniens | place: China: Xizang | collected 2019 | reverse complement strand
GGTACAAAGGTAACCCTGAAGGCAACGCCTAATAAGGGTTATGTCTTCGCAGGATGGTATCAGGATGAAGCCTTTACGATGCCGTGTGAATCCATATTGGCGGACTATCGCAATCCAAGTTATACCTATGTGACGGGTGCAGCGGATGCAACACTCCATGCATGCTTTGTCCCCGCAGAAGAGGATCAGGTCTTAACATTAACCGTTCAGAATAAGGTGAATGACGAGATTGCAGAAAGCTTTACAATTAACGGAAAGGCTGAATTTGCACTTCTGGTGGACTCAAAGTCCTTGCCGAAGGTCTCTGTGAAGGGGCTCCCCGCTGGAATGAAGTTCACGGATAAGCCGGTGATGAAGAAGGGCTCCAAGACCGAGGTGGAATATCCCATCAATACGATTTATGGTACACCGACCAAGCCGGGCGTTTATACCGTAACAGTCTCGCTCACGAATAGCACAATTAAGAAGGCGATTACAAAGACCTTCGAAATTAACGTGCTGAACTTTACGGATGATTTGATTCAAATCGCCGATTCGTATGGGCCGTACACGCCAGGTGTTTCGTACACCGTGCCAATTGATGGTGCTACGGGCTGTACCGTATCTGGCTTACCCGCCGGTATGAAGTGGACGGCAAAGGATATTTACAAGAAGGGTTCTAAGACGGAAGTTGAAACGCCTGCGAACTCGGTCTATGGCATTCCGACGACACCTGGCAACTACACGGTCTACTTCACGAAGACGGTGGATAAGGTGAAGCACACAGCTACGGCAACCTTCATCGTGGGACCGTATCCGCAACTCAACGTTATGGTAAGTGATGGTGGAGTAGGTGGTAAGGTGACGGGTGCGGGTGGTTTTGCCGCGAATAAGAAGGTTACCTTGAAGGCAACGCCTAACAAGGGCTATGTCTTCGCAGGTTGGTACAAGGATGGCTATCCTTGTGATTCCACCTTGGTAGATTATCGCACTCCGAGTTATACCTATGTGATGGGTGAAGAGGATACGCAATTCTATGCTCGCTTTGTCACCAAGGACGAAGAAGCAGACTACGAAATGGGAATTGAATTCATTGATGAGTACTACAATTCTTTAGGTGACGACGTGCAGGTTCGTGCTGGCGAAGTGATGGAGCCAGTTAAGGTTTGGGTTGATTCTTTGACCTTACCCACCGTAACGGTCACAGGACTTCCGACGGGTCTGAAGTTTGATGCGAAGACCTTCACAATTTCAGGTAAACCCACGAAACCAGGCTTTTATCCAATCTCAATTGAAGCCAAGAATGCCTCAAAGAGTCGCAGCGCATTTGCGATTGTGAACTTGGAAGTCCGCCATTTTAATGCTCATGGGCTTCATGGTGATTGGGAGGATGCAGAGCCGATTGTGATTGATGCATTTACAACAGAGCGGTTTGACTTAGAGGATTGGTTTGGCGGTTTCTTTGAAGATATTCCAATTAAATCGCTGAAGCTTCCTGCGGGACTCACCTACAACGCAAAGACTGGCACAATCGACGGCAATGGGAAATTGAAGTGTGGTTCGCATACAGTCACCTTAACGGATAAAGCGGGGCAAGTTACCACCTTCACCCTTGTAGCCGAACTTGACGAAGCGGATATGTTTACTTATGAAGACTACTTAACGCCTAACGAAGAATGGGGAGGAGTATATAACGGCGTTGTTCAAGGGGCTAACACAGACATTTGGTGGATCTCGATTTTGAAATGTAAAGAAGAAGAGGGGATGAACTGGGATGACTACTATCTAGATATGGCAACGGCTCAGGCTCTGAGTGTTAAGGTCTCTGGCTTACCAAGTGGTTTAAGAGCTAGCTTTGAAAAATATTGTTCGGAAGAAAAGACCTATGAATGTGACATCTACTTAGAAGGCAAAACTTCTGCAGCGCCAGGCGATTATCCCGTGACCGTTACAATTAGTAATTCGCGAACGGGGCAAGTTGAGCATATTTCTTCCGTAATACGCATCTTTCCGGCACCCTCCATTCAAATGAAAAAGAAATTCACGCTTGAGGCAGATGATTATTATGACGAAAACGGAAAACCGCTAGAGGCGCATGCAGAGGTAACTTATATCATCAATGGAATAAGTGGGACTGCAGCCTATAAGGTGACAATGGAGCGTCCCAATGGAAAACAGTTTACTACGTCTGGAAGTCTTCCACTAAACGACATTTTTGTAACAGCAACAGTTCCCCCAACCGGCTACCTTGAGTATAGTTATTATTTTTACACAGCAACATCTATAGCAGAGGCTGATATTGGGATAACACTCAATGAAGATGGGGTAGTCGACTTCTCTTGGGCATGGCTTGGGTATACCGAAGACTATTCATTTAGTTGGTATCCTTGGTAACGATTGCCCAAAAAGATCGCACGACTAAGAAGATCTGTCAATGAAGGTGTTTATCATTTTAACGCACTAACATTCCAGTTGTGTTCGGGTGCTAATAAATTAGGGCGACGCGAGTATCGCGTAGCCCTAATTTTAACTCGGTGGCGAAAGTTAATTGCGTATTGACCGAATCTCCACCCAGCAACCGTCTACACCTTGATGAAGTGGGGGCCCATTTTAGGATTTCAAAGCAAATTTCCTCCATTGTTTTATAGCGTGAAATGCATGCCGTTGTAATTGTCTGCCTCAAAGGTTAAGTGGAAATCTTCGTTACCTAGGCTATACAATGCCGTATGGTCGCGTAACCAGGTGTATTCAAAGACAAATTTCTCTTCCATCGCCCAAGTGAACTACCCGTCGACAATGTAAATTGTGTAATATTCACGATGAAAAGTGTTTAAAATGTGTTGAGAGGGGTGTGGATGTGGTATACTAGAGGTGTTCGTTAACGGCAATGAAACTGATTACACCTGAAGCCTATTTAGAGCGGTTGCACACCTCAAATGTTGAGGGGGCGGTGCCGTATTTTCTTTTTTATTCAAGTCTTTTGGATGGTTATGTGACGGATACTGCGTTGATGCAGGTGCCGTTTCATGATCATTTGGTGCATCGTGGGGATGGTGTTTTTGAGACATTAAAGTGTGTCAATGGCGCGGTCTACAACATGGATGCGCATTTGCAGCGATTGCAACGGAGTGCCCATGAGATTGGCCTTGGATTCCGTAAGGGCTTTGAGGCATTGCGTCAGCTGGTATTAGAGGCGCTTGAGACGGCGGCCCAACCGGAGTGTTCGGTGCGCATTGTATTGAGTCGCGGACCTGGTGGAATGGGTGTGGCACCTTCGGAGAGTGCTGGGTCTGCGCTTTACATTTTGATTTATGGCGCTGGAACGCCATTTATGAAGAAGCATCCAGAGGGGGCAACATTACGTAAAAGTAATGTGCCGCCAAAGCAACCCTACATGGCACGTATTAAGACGTGTAATTACATTCCGAATGCTTTAATGCGCGCAGAGGCGATGCTGCATGGGGTGGACTGTGTGGTTGGCGTGGATGAGGCAGGGCACATCACGGAGAGTGCCACGGAAAATATCGGCATTATTTCGAAGAGTGGTCGCTTAGTTTTCCCGTCGCCTGATACGATTTTACCGGGAACAACGATGATTCGCGTAGCAGAATTAGCGCAGACCATCAGTGATGAGGGGTTGGTGCGTGGCGTCGTGTTTCGTCCGATTCGCGAAGAGGAATTGGCTGAAGCGAAAGAGATTTTGATTGTTGGTACGACCTGGAATGTTGCCTCTGTGGTACGTTACAATGGAAATCCGGTAGGTGATGGCTTGCCGGGGCCTGCGGGTCGAGTTTTGAATGAGCTTTTGGAACGTGATACGTTAGAGAATACAAATCTGCGTGTCCGCTATATGTGATTGACATACTATTGAATGAGGTACGCTAATGAGCACTTATGAGAATATGCTTGATCGAGCAATCGTAATTAATTCGTTGAAGAGCGAGGATATTTTTAGCGCCATCGCAGAATTGACCGATGCGCTTGTGGCGGCAGGCGCTTTGGCAGAAGATAAGCGTGATGAAGCGAAGCAGGCAATTGTGCGCCGTGAGATGTCGGCTTCTACGGTGATGACCGATGAAATTGCGTTGCCGCATGGCCGAACGGATGTGGTGGATGAATTTGTGTGCGCAATTGGTTTGCATAAGGATGGCTTTGCGGCAGATGCGCCTGATGGACAGCCGACGCGTGTGGTTATTTTGATGTTGGTGCCGCCTGCGGCGGGTTCGGGATATACCACTTTCCTTGGTACCATTAGCCGTACGTTAATGGATGACGACAAGCGCGCTGCAATGATTGCCGCAACGGATCGTGATGCGGTGCTTTCGATTTTGCGAAGCAAATAAGTTTTTTTAAAACGTAAGAATGTAAGGGCGCGCAGTAAAGCGTTGCCCAAAGTTTGCGGAATATGACGACAGAGCGTCAACCGCATAGATGAATTAAGGACCCCTATGTTTAATCCTGTTTCTAATCGCCCAGACTTCGCGAAGAATGAAGATGCTGTTTTAGAAAAATGGGCACGTGAAAACACCTTTGCGGAAAGCCTTAAGAAGCGTGAAAACGCGCCTATTTTCCGTTTTTATGATGGACCTCCTTTCGCAACGGGTTTGCCACACTATGGCCACTTATTGGCGGGTACGATTAAGGATGTGGTGCCGCGTTATCAAGCAATGCGTGGGTATTATGTGGAGCGTCGATTTGGTTGGGACTGCCATGGTCTGCCGATTGAGGCTTTGGCACAGGATGCGCTCGGCGTAAGTGGTGCCTATGAAATTCGTCAACACGGTATTCATGCATTTAACGAACAGTGCCGTTCAATGGTGTTGCGCTATGTGGAACAGTGGCGTAACACGGTGACGCGTATGGGGCGTTGGGTTGATTTTGACAATGACTACAAGACGATGCAGCCCTCCTTCATGGAGAGTGTGTGGTGGGTCTTCAAGCAGTTGTGGGATCAGAATCGTGTCTATCGTAGCCATCGCATTATGCCGTATTCGTGGAAGTTGTCGACTCCGCTCTCCAACTTCGAGGCAGGCAACAACTACAAGGATGTGCAGGATCCGGCCGTAACGGTGCGTTGTCGCATCACAGAAGGTGCACGCGCGGGCTGGGGTGAAGAGGCGTATCTCTTGGTGTGGACGACGACGCCATGGACATTACTCACGAACTTTGCCATTTGCGCGGGTCCCGCGATTGATTACGTAGCAGTACGTGATAAGGCGGATGGCGCCGTTTACATTCTGGCAGAGGCTCGTTTGAGCGCAGTCTTCAAGAAGGCTGATGCGTATGACATCTTGGAAACCTTCAAGGGTGAAGCTTTGAAGGGTATCCGTTATGAGCCGATCTTCCCTTACTACAAGGATAAGCCGAATGCCTTTGTGGTATTGACGGATGATTACGTCACCACCACAGATGGTACAGGCTTGGTGCACAATGCGCCTGCATATGGTGAGGACGACTTCCGCGTTTGCGCGGCGGCGGGGATTACAATTGAAGACCCGATGGATGAGAGCTGCGCCTTTACGGCACCTGCTCCCGAAGCGTGGCGTGGTCGTTTCTGCAAGGACTGCGACAAGGATATCATCAAGGAATTGAAGGCGAATGGAAAGTTGGTCCATCAGGCCACAATCGTCCACTCGTATCCCTTCTGTGACCGTACAGATACGCCACTCATTTACCGTGCAATCGATGCGTGGTATGTGAAGGTGGAAGATTTGCACGAACGCCTTGTGGAAAACAATGCTAAGGTGCATTGGCAACCGGAAGCAGTGGGTGCGAACCGTTTTGGCAATTGGTTGCGTGAGGCAAAGGATTGGAATATTTCGCGTAATCGCTTCTGGGGTTCTTGCTTACCCGTGTGGATTTGCGATGATGATCCATCTGACATGATTTGCGTGGGGTCTGTCGCAGAATTGGAAGCTCTTTCGGGTGTGAAGGTGACAGATTTGCACAAGCACTTCATTGATGAAATCGTCATCAAGAAGGATGGACGCACCTATCATCGTACCCCCGAAGTGCTTGACTGTTGGTTTGAATCTGGCTCGATGCCTTATGCACAGCAGCACTATCCTTTCTCTGACAAGAAGTTGGAAGATTTCTTCCCCGCAGACTTCATTGCAGAAGGTCTTGACCAGACGCGCGGTTGGTTCTATACGCTCTTGGTGCTTGGCACGTTACTCTTTGGCGAAGCGCCGTATAAGAACGTCGTTGTAAACGGCTTGGTCTTGGCTGAAGATGGCAAGAAGATGTCCAAGCGTTTGAAGAACTATCCTGCGCCGGATGACGTGATTAATCGTTATGGTGCGGATGCGTTGCGTCTTTACATGATCAATTCGCCTGTGGTGCGTGCAGAAAATCTCCGTTTCTCGGAGACAGGTGTGCGTCAGCTCTTGCGTGATTTGTTGATCCCGTGGTGGAATGCTTATAGCTTCTTCGTGACCTATGCAAATGCAGATCACTTTGAAGAAGCAGAAGTGGTGCGCCCTGATTCCGAAAACGTTTTGGACCGTTGGATTGTTTCCTCAATGGAGACGCTCATCAATGACGTGACTGCGGCAATGGACGCTTATGACTTGCAGAAGGCGGTCCGTCCCTTCGTGGCGTTTATTGATGATTTGACGAACTGGTACATCCGCCGTTCTCGTCGTCGCTTCTGGAAGAGCGAAGATGATAACGACAAGCGCAGTGCCTATCGCACCTTGCGTTATGTATTGGTGCAGCTCTCTAAGGTTGCGGCGCCGTTCTGTCCGTTTGTGGCAGAACAGATTTACTCCAATCTCAAGGGGGCGTCTGATCCGATTAGCGTTCATCTCTGCGATTTCCCGTCTGCAGATGCGTCTGCGCGCGATTTGCAATTGGAAGCCGATATGGCTCAGGTGCAGCGCATGGTGCGTTTGGGACGCCAGTTGCGAACGGATAAGGATTTGAAGGTGCGTCAACCGCTTGCAAAGTTGCATGTGGCAAGTGTGAATGCATCGTTGCGTGGTGCGCTTGCAGGTTATGCCGACATCGTACGTGAAGAATTGAACGTGAAGGATGTCTCCTTCGGTGATGACGAGACGCAACTCGCCAATCTTTCGTTGAAGGCAGATTTCAAGAAACTCGGACCTCGCTTCGGTGCAAAGATGAAGGCTGCTGCGGCAGCAATCGCGGCGCTTTCTGATGCCGATGCGGCAACACTTGCTCGCGGTGAAAAGGTGTCGCTCGAAGTGCAGGGTGAGATGACTGAAATCGGCCCTGAAGACGTGGTCATTCGTCGTGAACCGCGTGAGGGGCTCGTTGTAGCGGCAGAAGGCGATATTGTTGTGGCACTTGAAACCACATTGACGCCAGCGTTGATCGCAGAAGGTTTGATGCGTGAATTCGTTTCGCGTGTTCAGGCACTGCGTAAAGAGGCAGATTTGGAAATCACCCAACGCATTGAAGTGCGCGTTGCGGCAGATGATGAAGTTACCGCAGCATTGGAAGCATGGCAGGATACAATTCTTGAAGAAGTGCAGGGCGATGCATTGCTCTTCGGAGAGGGTGTCAGCGATCCAATGGACTTGAACGGTCACGAAGTTTGCATCAACATTGAAGCACTTTAATGAGCCAACCGTTTCCTTCGGATGTAGCCGATAAGTAAACGGACGCAAGATGAAGTTACACCCGGGACACTCTCTTTTAACGGATGGTCTCGGGTGTTTCTTTGAAGACTAGAATGGCCAAAACAATCGTAGTTAATTTTTTGAGAGGAAATAACGTATGTATGACATCGTAATTTTGGGAAGTGGTCCGGCGGGATGCACGGCGGCATTGTATACTGCACGCGCCGGATTTAAGCCGTTGGTGCTGGAGGGGATGCAACCTGGTGGTCAATTGACACAAACCACCGACATTGAAAATTTCCCAGGCTTCGAACAAGGGATCAATGGTTTTGAGCTCGTTTCTACGATGAAGGCGCAAGCTGAACGATTCGGCGCAGTCTTCGAAATGGATGAATGCATGAGCGCAGATTTCTCTGGTCCTGTCAAGAAGTTGGAGACAATGGTTAATGGCACAATTGAAGCGCGTGCAGTAATCCTCGCAACTGGCGCTTCGGCACGTTGGTTGGGGCTACCAAATGAACAGCGTTTGATGGGGCATGGTGTCTCGGGTTGCGCCACTTGTGATGGGGCATTCTTCCGCGATAAGGAAGTTGCTGTTGCAGGAGGTGGCGATACAGCATGTGAAGATGCGCTTTTCTTGGCAAAACTCTGCTCAAAAGTGACGTTGATTCACCGTCGTGATGCTTTGCGCGCAAGTAAGGTAATGGCAGATCGAGTATTGGCCTCTCCGAAGATTGAAATGGCATGGAATTCGACTGTTGCAGATGTTTTGGATACAGAGGGGAGCGTTTCAGGGGTGGTATTACGTGACACCAAAACCGGTGAAGAACGTACCTTGCCTGTAAGCGCACTCTTCGTGGCAATTGGTCACACGCCCAATACAGGCTTTTTGCAGGGTGCGATTGAATTAGATGAACAGGGCTACATTCGCACCAATGGTGTGAAAACCTCTGCTGAAGGTGTTTTCGCTGCTGGCGATGCCCAAGACCCCGCTTACAAACAGGCTATTATTGCCGCAGGCTCTGGCGCTATGGCAGCGCTTGAAGCTGAGCGTTACCTCTTGCATTAAGCCATAAGTAGCCGAAGTGCACTCGAACAAATAATAGTAAAATTGCCTCGCATGATTACGTGCGAGGCAATTTTATCTCTTAGGCTAAAAAGGCTAGAGTCGTATCTCGTTAAAGATGCTCACTGGTTGAGTAGGATAGGGGAGTGGGCTTAAGAGGCCGGACAAACCGTTGCGACCGCCATCGCAGAGATCCCTTCGCGACGGCCAATCGCACCAAGTCCTTCAACCGTCGTGGCTTTGACCGAAACCGAATCAATCGAAATCTGCATCGCTTGCGCAAGTTTTTCACGCATAGCGGGGAGATGAGGCATCAATTTCGGACGTTCTGCAAGAACTGTGGCATCAACATTATAGACGCGCCAACCTTTTTCATGAAGTCGTGCAGTGACAGCTCGTAGAAGCGCAATACTATCTGCACCCTTCCATTTGAGGTCTGTATCTGGGAAATGTTGACCGATGTCGCCATCTGCAATCGCACCAAGCAGCGCATCCATAATGGCATGTGTCAACACATCTGCATCCGAATGGCCAAGAAGTCCGTGAGAGTAGGGGATGTCAATTCCGCCTAAGATCAATTTGCGATCTTCAACTAAACGATGCGTATCAAAGCCTATGCCAGAACGGTTCATAAAGATGCCAAGGGAAAAGGGGAATTTAATGGGCCCGGAGGGACTTGAACCCTCACATCTTGCGATACAGGAACCTAAATCCTGCGTGTCTGCCAGTTTCACCACAGGCCCGAATTACGAGAAAGTGTAGCAAAAATAGAAAGAAAAAGCATCCATTTTCTTTAATTTATCTACTTTTTACTGTACAGATGCTTCTTTAAAGAAATTAAATTAAAATGAAATTATTACAATTTAAAGAGTAGGGGGATAGCTTAAGAAAATTGAACGCAAAGGAGTAATTTATACGTCGTCTATCTTCATTATAATCTTTTCTTCTAAGAGTGAGGCCTTACTTTTGAGAGAGAAGGAGGGATAACTTGTAAAAAAGGTTCTGACAAGCTGCATAATTAATTGAAATGGAAATCGATACGTTCATTTTGTTCATGATAAAAGAAAAGACAATCAGAATAGGTCCGCCGTAAGATTCTTTAGGATTGAAAGAATCTTTTCCCAATTTAGTAATGGCCAAATTTTGACTTAACCGTTGTACAATGTTAAAAATTAACTCCTGTAGAATTGAATGAAACCTTTAATGTAAGGCCGTTGGGTAAAGGATTAACTTTCTATGGAGGTTGATTTATAACTGAGGTTGATTTATAACTCAACGCATGTTCAAACATTTATAATGCTTAATCAAATTCACGCAATTCATAATGACAATTGAATTTGTGGAGTATCAAAGACACTCACGATCGTTGATGGAAGAAAACGCTAAGCATTAAAGTTAACAAGTTCGTATTCACTTCAATGAATGATACGTGTTGATAGTGAAAAAGAAGAAAAGATAAAAAGACCCCTGAAGAGCTATGATTGATTTACTTGATAACCGTTCGAAATTTCCAATACAACCACAGTAGGAATGATATTAAGGGATAGGATAGAAGATATTATAATTTTGTCGCATAATGTAAGTTATGAAGTGTTTTCATATGCCACTTTTGGAAAGGACTACTATGATATGAAATGGAAAATTCATATTCGCGTTGATGATATTGGTTGGGAATTTTATTCTGACAACTGTGAAGAAGTGTTAGCGGCTGGTTTTATCGCTTTAGAACGTATAGGAAGTGGGCGTAAAGAAGTTAGTGTTTTCTGTTCGTGTGATGGCCAGAATTGGAATGTTCATTCTTTTTGGGTTCTTTCTTAAACAGTACAATGAAAGGTTAAGTTATGTATCTCTATTCCCTGTATGATTGTAAGGCTGATGGTTACACCCCGCCTTTTTTGGCAAAGAACGATGATATGGCTCATCGAACCGTAGTTGAAAGTTATCGCCGTATCGGTACTTGCCAGTTGACTGAATACCCGGAAGATTTTACGGTTTTCCGTATTGCTGAATGGAATGAAGATACCGGCGAGATTACTCCCTGTATCAAATCTTCTATCGGTAACGTTTTGCAGATCGTAAATGCCGCATCGAAGGCACCTAAGCCGGAGGAAGAATAATGCCGGTGTTTTTCACTAATTACAATCGCCCGGCTTCGCCGGGCTTTTCGAGTGATAAAGAATCTAAAACGCTTCAACAGTTTAAAAATGAAGCCGATATTAATTTTTTGATTGCTCGATATTCGAAGACTGGATTTTTCTATGATCCTTTAGCGCGTGGTGGTAAACCTCGCCCGCCTCAGTTTGGTGATTTCTCGAATTTTGGAGATTTTGCTGAACAGCAAAATCGCATTCTTTCTATTTACGATTCGTTTGCTGCGTTGCCGTCTTCTGTTCGTGAAAAGTTTGGCCATAACCCGGCGACTTTTGTTGAGTTTTGCGGCGACCCCAAGAATTTCAATGATTGCGTTGAAATGGGAATCTTTCCCAAGCCGGTAAAACCGGCTGAACCTGTTGTTGACCCTGTCGCAGATCCGGCGCCTGTAGTTGTGCCGGATCCTAACGAAGTTAAGAAGTAAAGTACAAAGTGCGCACATTACATTTACTTGATGTAAATGTGCGCACTGACACCGCCAATACAGCGAGCCGAAAGAGGCGAGCGTTAAATACAGGCACGCAGTGCCGTGAAAGCTGTGTGTCTGGAAGGAACAAGACGTGAACAAAGCAGATGAAGCAAAGGTAGCAAAGGTTCTCGCAGACATTTGCGCCAGTTGTAAAGAGTGCCCTCATATGCGCCGGTTGCCTCTTTATAAGCAGGTCCGGGAATTGAAAGGCCTTATTATTAAACTTGATGAGTTGCCTTATGAGACTTGTTTAGGTCTCTATAACAAACTGTGTGAAGTTGAACAAACCCTTTACCTTGTTAGGAAGTAATCATGAACTCTGTTAGTAATCATAAATTTTCTCTTATTCCGCGCGCTAATATTCAGCGTTCGATTTTCGATCGTTCTCACAATCGTAAAATGACTTTTAACGCTGATTATTTAGTGCCGATTTTCGTCGATGAAGTTTTGCCCGGCGATTCTTTCAAACTTGATTTTGATTTGTTTTGCCGTATGACTTCCCCCCTTACTACGCCGGTAATGGATAACCTCTACCTCGATACTTTTTGGTTCTTTGTTCCTAATAGGCTTGTTTGGGAAAATTGGCAAAAGTTTTGCGGTGAACAGGAAAACCCCGGCGATTCTACCGACTTTGTGATGCCGAAAATCACTTTTTCTGCTTCCGGTACTGGTATTTTGCCACTCGATGACGATCATACTGATTTGTCCGCTTTGGCGAATTGTTTTGGTCTCCCCGTTTTTGCCTCGGCTGCTGATAAAGTCTCCGGTGCTCCTACCCAAACTGGTGAAGTTAAAGTAAATGCTTTACCTTTTCGCGCTTACAATTTAATTTATAATGATTGGTTTCGCGATCAGAATTTGATTGAGTCCGCGCCTGTTTATAAGGGCGACGCAGATTTTCCGGCTTTAACTGATTCCGCGGCTGTCGATTATTCCGTTCGTAAACGTGCAAAGCGTCATGATTATTTTACCTCGTCTTTGCCTTGGCCTCAAAAAGGGCCCGGTGTTGAGCTGCCTCTTGGTGGTTTAGCCCCTGTTTCTCTGTATAATTTAACTGGCACTACTGCGTCTGTTGATAATCTTACGGATAAAGCGCTTGATTTTATCAATGCTCCAAGTATACAGACCGCTGCTTGGTATGGCTTTAATAATGGCGATACGAATGCACAAATGGTACGTTCTAATCAGACCGGTGCTTGGGATTCCGCCGAGAATAAAATTATAGCGGCAGATTTGAGTGCTGCGACGGCTGCTACGATTAATTCGTTACGTACTGCGTTTCAGTTACAGCGACTCTATGAGGCCGACGCACGCGGCGGAACCAGGTATACGGAGATCCTTCGCAGTCATTTCTCCGTGGTGTCTCCGGATGCGCGTTTACAGCGTCCCGAATATCTCGGCGGCTCTTCTCAGCCCTTTATTATTAACCCTGTATCGCAAACTTCTGCGACTACTGACGTCACGCCTCAAGGTAATCTTGCTGCCATTGGTATGACCGGCTCCAGCCGTCGCGGCTTCAGAAAAAGTTTTGTCGAGCATGGCTATATTATCGGCTTGGCTAACGTTCGTTGCGACATCAATTACCAGCAAGGCATTCGTCGCATGTGGTCTCGGAACACTCGTTTTGATTTTTATTGGCCTACTCTTGCTCATCTTGGCGAACAGGCAGTATTAAATAAGGAGATTTTCGTACAAGGTGACGGAGTTCTTCAGGATGGTGAAGTTGTTGATAATCGTGTATTTGGGTATCAAGAAAGATGGGCTGAATACCGCTATTTTCCTAACGAAATTTGCGGTAAGATGAACTCTGTTTCGAAAACTAATTTTGATATTTGGCATTTGGCACAATATTTCAAGACTGCTCCAGCACTCAATCAAGATTTCATCGAGTCTTCGACCCCTATGGAACGTGTACAGGCTGTAACTGGTGAACCGGATTTCTTGCTGGATATTAATTTCCGCTGTTTTGCCGCTCGTCCTATGCCGACGTATAGCGTTCCTGGTCTCATCGATCACTTTTAAGTAGTCCCCCGGAGGGGGGCGCCCCCCCTCCGGTATTTTGGAGTTTTTTATGGGCTTTTTAGATAGTATCGGCGAAGCTTTGGGCGGTAAGTTGTTAGATTTTGGTTTTGACACTGCTACAGGTTATATCAATAACTATTACAACAAAAAAGCCGCTAAAACTTCTTTCGAACGTGCAATGATGATGTCTAATACCGCACATCAGCGAGAAGTTGCAGATCTTCGTGCGGCCGGTTTAAATCCTGTACTTTCCGCTATTGGTAATGGCGCGTCGACTGTAGTTATCCCTCCTTATGCTGGTCAACAAGGTCAAACGTCTTCTATTGCTCCTCATATTCAGGCCTCGTCTGCGAAAAAAGTTGCAGAAAGTCAATCGGCTTTGCTGGATTCTCAAAAGAAAAAGACTGATGCAGAGGCCGATATGGCTGAAGCAGAGGCAGATTACATTCGAAAGAAAACCGACGAAGGTGTTCAGCCTTTTGATAAAAAGTATCAAAATGTTGTCGAACACGCAGTAGATTCGTTTTTAAGGAAAGGTGAAAATATTGGCGAAAAGGGGCGTCAATTTTTTTCGGCTTTGAAAGATATTTTGTTTAACTCGAGAGGCGCAATGGATCGCGCGATATCTTCCGCCGCGGGTCTTACAGAGCATGATGAAGAATTGAAATTGTCTCCGTTGTATGATGAAAGTGCGTATGAAATTAATGAGCATAAAATGCTCGATAAGTATGCATACGTTGATTTAGAAACTGGCCGTAAATATTGGATGGTTGGCGATAAGCGTATCTATGACCGTCAAAAGGCTAAACATTATCTTTACTATTTTTATACTCAAGAACAGGAAAAGAAGAAAGGTAAAAAATGAAAGTTGGAGTAGTTAAAAGCATTGTCTGCGCTGTTATTCGTGCCATTGCTTATATTGTCTTCGGTGTAAATATTGGTCATTCTTCGGCTGATAATTGCGCTATTTGTGTTGATGATGCTGATTCCGTGGAGGAGGTGAGTGAACATGAAGCGTCGTAAGTTAGGCCGTAAGGCTTCCCGGAGAATGTTTACCGGGAATGCCTTAAAGGTTAAAACTAAAAATTTGATTGCTACCCCAATGCGTGGCGGCTTTCGTCTTTGAAGTTTGCCCGGCAATGCCGGGCTTTTTTGTGAGGTAACTATGCCCTGTTATCATCCCTTGCACGGCTTCTACAGTCGTGCATTACGCAAAATGTTCTTTGGTACTATTCCTCATGATATTATCGCGCAGTATCATGATTCTTTTGAAGAGATGGCTGTCCCCTGTGGTAAATGCATTGGGTGTCGCCTTGAGTATTCTCGCAAATGGGCGATTCGATGTGTTCATGAGGCTCTATTATACGTTGATAATTGTTTTATAACGTTGACTTATGATGAGGCTAATTTGCCGGCGAATAATTCGCTTTGTAAGCGTGATTTTCAGTTGTTTATGAAAAGGCTTCGTAAGTCTTTCCCTTTTGATGATATTCGTTTTTTTGCCGCTGGTGAGTATGGTGATAATACTGCTCGCCCTCATTATCACGCTATCTTATTTAATTTTACTCCACCAGATTATAAACCCGGTCGAAATTTGTTACAATTAGATCCGTTAAGTAATGATGTTGATTGGAGTACTTTATGGAATTCTTCTTCTACCTTGGATGTATTATCCTCTTCTTCCTCTACCCCTTTGCCCTCGTCTGCCGCTTACTCCGCGCGATTAGCCTCTATTTGGAAGAAAGGACTCGTATTTTGCGGGAACGTGACCTTTGAGAGTTGTGCATATGTTGCCCGGTATTGTTTGAAAAAAATTAATGGTAAGGACGCCGAGGAACATTATAAAGGCCGTGAAAAGGAATTTGTTTTGATGTCTCGCCGTCCCGGTATAGGCGCGGCGTGGCTTGATAAGTTTGGCCCTGAAACGTTGGCGAATGATGCCGTAATATGTCGAGGGCACTTTTGTAAGCCTCCCCGGTATTATGATAATTTGTTAGAGGAGTTTGATAAAGAGAAAATGCTGGAGAATAAAGAAAAAAGAAGAAAATTTGCAAAAATTAAAGAAAAAGAGTTGACACAGGAGCGACTTTATGCTATGGAAGAAATTGTAGAATCTCGTCAAAAACGCAATGAAAAAAAGTTGTAAAAAATTCTTGACATTGGTAATTTTTTTGCTATAGTATAAGTAACAAAAGTCGGAAAATGTAAGTTACGATTCTAATTCAGGTTGGGTGAAGTGATTATAATGCTCTGAATAGTTATTTAAATAAACGACATTTGATTTATATTTAAAAGATTTTATTTAACCTTAATTTTGTTTTTCAATTGTTATGTCATTCCGTCATGGTCTTTTTATGTAAGAAGATGAATCAGACTATAAATTCGTCGGTATCAGTAATTACACAAGGTTGAATTCAACTTCTATTTTTAGGATAAGCAAATTCTCGTTCGTGTTGATGCTTTTTCAATTGAGTATATTTTGCGCAAAATCTTTTGCAACGATTTAGATGTGTTTGAATCTTAATCTAAATTTTATTGAACATCAGCTTTACGAAGTGCGGCATGCATCCAACGTAAATCGCGCCGCCGCATCGCACGACGTTCTTCTGGCGTGGCATCGTCTGCATCCGTTAAATGATCACAGCCATGTGCGATATAAAGAACAACTTCTTCCTCAAACGTTGTTGTGCCGAGCTTCGCAGAGACGCGTTGCGCCTCATCCAAATTAACGTAAAGTTCTCCGATGAGTCCTGGCGCCTCTCCAGGAAACGCTTCGTAACGTTGTGTTATCACATCGGTTGGGCCTTCATGCCCCAAAATGGCATCATTGACCTCTGCGCTAATCGCATCATGTACAAGATGAACCGTTACTTCCTGCCATGGAGACTCTGGTGCACTCCAACGCTCTGCTGCATCTGCGCATGCTTGCGCCGCAATTTGAAGCCGACTCTTTTTGAGGGGCGGCGTTAACTTCCCATGCACTTTAAGGAGTAGGATAGCCATAGCGTTAAATTTGGATATGCCTTACGGATGAGACTTTCTCGCATTAGCGCCTCCCCTGCCCTTATGGCTTTTGGGGCGATTTAGCGCAATCGTGAGAGGACGGTGCATTCAGCAGCAAAGAGCGAGGTTAAGGCCTCGTCTGGTTGTGTGGCCTCGCGAAGCGAGGTAAGGATATCAGTGTCACGAATCATCATGCACAACCGCGCCAAAACATGCAGATGCGACATGTTTTCATTACAACAAACCAGGCAGAAAAGATCCGTAGGAGAATCGTCATCGGCCCCAAACCAAACCGCTTTGCGTGCCCTTGCAATCAACATAAAGGGCTCCATAATGAGATATGGATCAGGATGATGCGGGTGTGGCAAGGCGATACCACCAGGCAAAGCAGTGGACGAAACCTCTTCTCGCGCTTCAAGTTGTGCCAGCATATCAGCGGGATCACAGAGTAAACCAAGCGATTCCGCCTTATCAACCAAGTCACGAATTACACTTTTTCGTGTCTTTGCCGTAAAATCAAGGTCAATATACTCTGTCTTTACCAATTGTGGCAACAAGATATCGTCACGAATGTTTTTCACAGACATTCGCGTAGAGGCGGCATGTTCAGGTTGAAGCACTTTGGGGCTAAGTGAAAGCAGTCGTGCAGAAGCCCAAGCATCTAATTCAGAGGCTTTAAAAACCACTTCTGCCCCTTGCTTACGAAAAGGCACTTCACTATACTTGACTGCGTCACGCAAAATCTGCTCGGGAATTCGAATCCGAGCACACGCTTCTTTAAAGGAGAGTTGACGATGCGGCATGGGTTGAACGGATTAAGGCGCACTTGGAATCGGGATAACGAGACAATTATCTTCATTATTCGCATTTCCTTCGACCAATAAGGCCGTCACGCCGCGTTGATTAGGCTTATTTCTCGGCACTTGCAGGAAGGCAACGTTTACCTTCGGCTCCGGCAAGATTGCGCCTTCCTGCTCGCGAATTTTGCGCATTTGCGGATTACCTTCAATGCTCAACTTCCAATCGGTCTTACGAATTATCGGATTTGCGATGCCTTTCCAGACATTTAACCCGATGATTGCCACCCGATTATAATAGTTGGGGTCGTAGGCAAATACTAACGCATAATCGCGAAAGTCAATCGAGGGAGGCAATGCGGTAGCCTCTTTTGCGTAGAGCTCCCACATTTTTGCGAAGGTTTCTTGGTCATTAATGATACCGAGCCCTTTGTGTTGATAACAATCGGGCAACATCTCATTAAAGAAGCGCACGGGGATGTCAAAGGACTGCGTTTCCCGCACAGGGCGTTGCACGGTCAAAGCTTCTTCATCAAGATAACTTCCCATTGTCGCCACACACCCGGTAAAGACCGAGGCGATGGCGACCAGTGCGAGCATTGTCCAAGTGCGCATTGCTAAAACCTTAGTGGCGGAAGCTACGCTGACCCGTGAAGACCATTGCCACATCGTGTTCGTTGCAACAATCAATCACGTCCCAGTCACGGATTGCACCGCCCGGTTGAATAATGGAAGAAACGCCTTCATTGATACCGACCATCGCGCCATCACGGAAGGGGAAGAATGCATCCGAAACCATGCACGAACCCATCAAGCCGCCCTTGGTTTCCTTAGCGAACGCATCGCACGCAGCAATTTGTGCCGCATCGGTCAATTCATTGTACGGCGTACCATACGTTTCACGAGCGAAACGGTCAGCCGTCTTGCGGTAAGCCTTGTCACGAGCAATTTCAGCCACGCCCACGCGATCCTGTTCACCCGTTCCGATGCCCACAGTCACTCCGTCCTTCACGAAGAGCACGGAATTGGAGGTCACACCGCTTTCAACCAACCAACCGAAGAGCAAGTCGTCCATTTCCTGAGCCGTCGGCATACGCTTAATACGATGTACCACGCCATCCTTCGAGGTCACTTCGGGAATAATCAAACCTTCTGCAGTGCGAGCTTCTGGCAGATAACTCAACTGCGCGATTACACCGCCATCCATCATGCTCTTCAAATCAAGGAAGCGCTCGGTAGCATAAGTTTCAAGCTTTTCAATCGCACCAATCTTCATCACGCGCAGGTTCTTCTTTGATGCGAATAAAGTGAGTGCTTCTTCGGTGAAATCGGGTGCCACCACCACTTCGGCATAGTTTCGCGTAATCAATTCCGCAGTCTCGCGATCGCAAGTGCGGTTCAATGCGATACAACCACCAAATGCTGCCAACATATCTGCCTTATTGGCGCGATCATATGCTTCAGCAATGGTTGTTCCCTTTGCCACGCCACAGGGATTGTTGTGCTTCACGATAACAGCACAAGGCGTTGCCGAAAGAAAACGAAGAATGTTTAATGCATTGTCTGCGTCGGTGAGATTAATCTTACCAGGATGCTTGCCGAACTGGAGCAATTCTGCATCCGTCACGAGCGCACGGCCAGGTTGGATTGTCGTTACATCGCCCAACACCAAATTGCCATTCACCAAACGATACATCGCGGCCTCTTGACCGGGATTTTCGCCGTAACGTAAGCCCTTATGAACGCCATCAATCGTCCATGCGACCTTTTCGTAAACTAATGTCTGACGCTTATCGCCATCAACGAACGAAATTTCCATCTTGGGAGTGAAGTGATCGTCCATGACGGTCTTGTATGCTGCCTTGAGGTCCGTTGCCATAATCGCTCCAAAAAACAAAAATGGTGCGAAAGACGAGGGTCGAACTCGTAACCTTTGGCTTCGGAGGCCAACGCTCTATCCAATTGAGCTACAATCGCACATGAATGGACGAAAGTATATCAAAATAAACAACTTAAAATCAAGAAAAAGAATCACTTACCCTACCATGGGCAGTGTTTTATCACGTCATCCTTTTCCTCTTTCAGAGGCGTCTACTAAAAGGTATTTTATCATCCTAAACGTGCCCCACTGCCCTACTCTGTTCACATTCACACGCTTATTTCCTCACCCAATAAAAAATGCGCCCCACTGAAGGAGCGCATTCTTTTGCCACAAGGCCAAGAAGACTTACTTAGCGGTCTTCATGCCTGCGCGCAAACGTGCCTGAACACGTTTCTTGTAGGCTTCACGACGTGCGCGCTTCACGCGCTTACGGAGCTGCTGTCCCATGATCGTAATCCTTTTAGAATGGGTTAAAAATCTGTACGAAAGCGATTAAGCCATGCCGAGCTGGTAACGGACAAAGCGCTTCACCGTGATGGTGTCGCCAGTTGCCTTCTCAGCGTCGCGGATGACATCCGTAACGGACATCTTGGGTTCCTTAACGAAGGGCTGATCAATCAAGCAGACTTCAGCGAAGTGCTTCTTGAGCTTACCCTTGAGGATGCCTTCGATGATGTTGGCGGGCTTGCCTTCGACCTGAGCGCGATAAACTTCCTTTTCGCTCTCGATTTCTTCAGCAGGCACTTCCGTTTCGTTGAGGTAACGAGCGCCAGCGGCAGCTGCCTGGAGGCAGATGTCGTGGATAAGCTGCTGGAAAGCTTCCGTCTTGACGGTTTCTTCCTTGGTGCAGCCCACTTCAACCAACACGCCAATCTTGCCACCCATGTGGATGTAAGCTTCCACTGCACCAGTGCCGGTGAGTGCGAAGTACTTACCACGACGGATCTTCACGTTTTCACCCGTGGCAGCCACCACTTCGGTCAAACGCGTAGCGTGGGTTTCAGCGAGGTTTTCGTCACCAGCGGCGCAAGCAGCGGCGAGTTCCTTGGCGAAGTCCAAGAACTTGTCAGTCTTAGCCACGAAGTCGGTTTCGCAGTTCAATTCCACGATACCGTAAGCGCCATTAGCACCTGCGGCAGCGGCGATGATACCCTGCTTCGATTCGCGGTCAGCGCGCTTCACCTGAAGAGCGAGACCCTTTTCGCGGAGGATCTTGATAGCTTCTTCCATGTTGCCGTTGGTGTCCTGAAGCGCACGCTTGCAGTCCATCATACCAACGTTCGTAGCAGCACGGAGGTCATTGATCATCTGAATGGTAATCGTTGCCATTGTCAAAACTCCTAAATGTGGGGCTTATTCAGCGGCGGGAGCGGTAGCAGCGATTTCTGCATCTGCTTCAGCCTTTGCAGTTGCAACGGCTTCCTGTGCAGCAGCAGCGGCGGAACGGCGGTTAGCGGGCTTACGGGGAGCGCGACGACCAGCGTTTTCCTTACGTGCGGCCTTGTCAGCAGCAGCCTTCTGGGTGCGTTCAGCGTCAGCAGCGGCACGAGCTTCTGCAGCAGCCTTAGCAGCTTCGCCATCAGCATCCTTGAGGATTTCAGCGAGCTTGTCAACGATCAACTGGATACCACGCACGGAGTCATCGTTACCAGGGATCACGTAATCGATCGGATCAGGATCAGCGTTGGAGTCAACGATAGCCACCACGGGGATGCCGAGGCGCTTTGCTTCCTTCACAGCGTTAGCTTCACGGCAGACGTCCACCACGAAGAGAGCGCCGGGCATGCGGTCCATGTCAGCGATACCGGTGAGGTTGGTTTCGAGCTTTTCGAGTTCACGAGCGAGAGCAGAAGCTTCCTGCTTGTGTTCAGAGAGCACGCCATTGTTGTTGCGAGCGATGTTCTGAATCTGGAACATGCGCTTGATGCTGCGGCGGATGGTCTGATTGTTCGTGAGCGTACCACCCAACCAACGTTCGGTCATGTAGTACTGATTGCAAGCCTGAGCAGCGGTCTTCACCACTTCCTGAGCCTGCTTCTTGGTGGCCACGAAGAGAACCTTCTGACCGTTTGCGACGATACCGCGCAAGAATTCAGCTGCTTCATCAAGCAGTTCAACGGTCTGAGTGAGGTCGATGATGTGGATACCTTCGCGCTTGTCGAAGATGTAAGATTTCATCTTCGGGTTCCAACGCTTGGTCTGGTGGCCGAAATGAAGACCTGCTTCAATGAGGTCCTTCAACGGGATAAGATGCGCCATAGTGCGTCTCTTTCTAAAACGTGTAGTTATCGTTTAATCCACTCGGAAAGCCGTACACGCGGACGGACATTTCTTCGCTTCTTACGCCCTCGAGCACGCACTCCAGAGACGTAATGCGCGCAACTGTATCAAAAACTGCACCCTAAATGCAAGCAAAATCGTACTTAAAAAACATTTTGCAGAATATCCCCGTAGAAAGAAAAGTCCCCTATGTCCCATTGGACGACAATCCCATATAGTCCCTTTGCCCCTCATCTCCCTTACGCCCCTTTGTCCCTTCGTCCCTTATATCCCCTCACTCGACTGCCAGGGAAAGTGCCTCGCCACAGGCATATGACTACCCCTCACTCCCCTACTCCACGCCCACACAAAAGGAAACCCCTGGCAAACACCAGGGGTTTCGTTTAATAATGGTAAGCCTAAAAGCCCTTACTGCTCATCCGGCACAACAAACTTGTAGAATGCCGCATCTTTACTCCTCTTCGGCACCTTGATACGCACCAGCCCCTTGACGTCATCAATCTCCAAGGCCGCCCCTTGCAGGGCCAATGTTTTCCAAGCATCCAGCGTTTCAGCTGTTTGAAGCGAAATGGCAACTTCAACATTTTCGTCAAAAATCGTCATTGTCGGATTGCCAAACGCCATTGACTTCATCATTTCAATAGTAAAGACTTCCCGTAACTCTAGTGCTAGGATAAGTGCATCTGTATAAGTCATTAGTTCATTCTTTGCAACATACGCCTCAAACATCGCATCTACTTCCTCTTTGGTTTTAAGTGCATGATTTACGATATAGGCTTTCACGGCCTCTTCAGAGGCAAAAAATGCTGTTAGAGATTTATCTTCAGCTCCCATCTTAAACGTATACACTGTGTCTGTAAAACCATCACTCCATCCACAAAAGAGATACCCGTCCAATGGTTTCGCCTGCAATGTAACCAACTCTCCATTCGCATATTTCCCTCCGCCAGAAACACTGCCGCCTTGCGTAGTAGAAAGAATGACACTGCATTTACTTTCTGCAATACCTTCGCCATGAAGCCCCGATGCTATCAAACCGAGTGCGACACAAAATACACACAGATGCGATAACATCAAATACCGAAACTGTATCATACCCCCTCCTTTTATTCTTCTGCGCCCTCTGTCACCACAAATCGGTAGAACGCCGCATCAACATTATTGCGGGGAACTTTTACTTTTAAGAGTCCAGCAGCTTCGTCCACTTCTAAAGTTGCCTCTTGAAGATCCATCGCCTCCCATGAATCAAGCGTTTTGGCATATTCCAGAGAAATGTAAATTTCAACTACATCCTCCTTCACCGTCATCACCGGAGCTTCCGCAGCCTGCTCAATCATTCCGGCTTCATCAAAAACTTCCTGCTTTGCAACTGCATTACTCACAGCTTCTTCTTTTGTAACAAGTTCTAATTCCGCCACTCTATTTGTAATTGTGGAGAATGCTTTTTCTTCTGTAATTACACTAAAGGTTGAAACATAGTTGTCAATCGCATCTTTTTTAGCGAATAAAGCACGCACTTCAACATCTTTGGCAGGCATATCAAAAATAAAATTATTTATCTCTACGGGTGCATCCCATCCACAAAAGACATAGCCTGCATCCGGAGTTACGACTAATTTCACCGATTCACCTTTAAGGAAATCTCCTCCGCCTTCGACAGTGCCGCCCTCAGTCTCCTGAATCGTTACTGTATAATAGGGTTTCATTTCTAAGTTTTGCCATTCCCCATCCTTATTAAAAACTTTAGCCCAATCTTCTTTTAATTTGTTTGGATAAGTGCCGACACCTCCGGAAAAAACATTTGTCCCCTCTACGCGTGGAGGAGCACCTTCAAATTTAACTAAAGCAACCTCTCCACAATTCCCAAAAGCTTTCGCACCAATTGAACGCGTCGCTGCCGGAATTACAATGCGCTCAAGCTTGTTACAACCATAAAACGCACTACTGCCAATGCGCTTCAACTCTTTTGGGAAAACCAATTCTGTGAGCAACCGACACCCCTTAAATGCTTCAAATTCAATTATAGAGAGTGATTCCGGCAACACAAGTGAACTTAACGAACTACATCCGGAAAACGCCATTGCTCCAATCGCATCCACCCCATCCGCAAACACAAGTAACGCCATCGAAGTACAATTTTGAAACAGACCATTACCCACACGTGACAACGATGACGGAATCGCCACATCTTTGAGTGAACTGCAATTTGCAAAGGCTCGAATTTCAATACCGGAAACCCCCTCCTCAAGTATGAGCGTATTAAGTTGCGAACACCCTTCAAAAGCAGAACTTCCGATCTTTTGTACACCTGGTGGGATCGTTAGTGTTTGCAACGCAGTACAATCCAAAAAGGCATTTTCATCAATCGTTGTCAACGTGGCAGGAAATGAAATCCCAGTTAAAGATTCATTATTTTGAAATGTCCCCTCTCCAATGGACGTAAGTGTTGCTGGCAGACGAACACTTTGTAAACGAATGCAGTCCTTAAATGTATGACGACTGAGTCTTGTCACACCGTCAGGAATCGTAATTGACAACAACCCGACACAATATTTAAATGCCCCATCGTCAATAGCCGTCAATCCTGAACCAAGCGTAATAGACGTTAATTTAGGATTGTTGGTAAAAGCATACTTGCCAATCCGTTTAACAGACGATGGCACAACAACACTACGCAAAGAATATACATCTTCCGAAT
>JAEIGA010003670.1_pt1 | contig 23932 bp, 18 predicted proteins | sample 9270691 | NCBI WGS metagenome assembly JAEIGA01 (sample SAMN17057246, study PRJNA624740) | gut metagenome | biome: biome; isolation source: fecal sample | host: Bos grunniens | place: China: Xizang | collected 2019 | reverse complement strand
GATGGTAACGCTATTCCAATCCCTCAGGCAGATGCTGAGGAGAGTATGGATGCTGCTGCTTGCGTAGGTTGTGGTGCTTGTGCTGCAACATGTAAGAACGGCTCTGCAATGCTCTTCGTTGCTGCTCGTGTATCTTCTCTTGCAAAGCTCCCACAGGGTCGCGTAGAGGGTGCACGTCGTGCTAAGGCGATGGTTGCTAAGATGGATGAGCTTGGTTTTGGTAACTGTACTAACACAGGTGCTTGCCAGGCTGAGTGTCCAAAGGGTATCTCTATCGCTCACATTGCTCGCCTCAACCGTGAGTTCTTGTGCGCAAAGTTGGAGGACTAATACTCTAAATTAAAATAATCGAGGGTTGCTGTAACTATTTCAAAATATTTACGGCAACCCTTTTAACCTTTTATTATAAAAGGTATCTATTTTGGGGGCGTTGTTGCCTATAGATAGAACAATGAAGATATACCGCATATTAATACTACTCATATCTGTCGCTTTGAGCTTTACTGCCATGGCGCAGAGTGGTGCGCATATATCTGGAAGGATTGTCGATGGTGATACGCTTGACGGTGTTGCCGGAGCTGTTATTGAGGTTTCGTCAGTCAAGGCCCCGAGCCAAAAGAGGTACTATACTAGTGAATATGGAGGCTGTTTCCGTATTCCTAATGTTGCTGCAGGTGATTACAATGCCATAGTGACCTTTGTTGGCTATGCTGATAAGCAATTTTCATTCCGTTCTGATGGTCTGCCAAAGAGTATTGGCGATGTTACTATTACAGTTAGTGCAATAGGTATTGAGACGGTAGTTAAGACTGCGGTCTCAACACGAACGATGATTATGGGCGACACTTTGCGATATAATGCCGATGCCTTTAAGGTGGCAGTAGATGCCGAAGTGGAGGCATTGCTTCGTAAAATGCCGGGTATTACCATTACAGATGGTCGTGTAGAGGCTCACGGCGAGGTCGTAAAGCAGATTTATGTCGATGGTAATGAGTTCTTTGGTAGCAATATTCAGCAGGTGCTTCAGAGTATTCCTGCGCAGGCAGTAGAGCATATTGAGGTATATAACCGACTCAGTGAGGCTGCGCAGATTACTGGCGTTGATGATGGCGAGGGTGGTAAGGTGATAAATATCATAACTCGAAGGAGTATCAACCGTAGCTGTTTTGGTAAGGTCCATGCTGGTTATGGCTACGAACCTGATGCTAATAGCGCAGTGACTGCTCGTAATAAATATACGGCTGGAGGTAGTGTCAATATCTTCAATGACCAGTCACGAGTGACAGTTATGGGTCTTGTTAATAACCTTAACAAGCAGAACCTTTCGGATGACGAGATGAGTATTAAGAGCAGTTCAAATAGCAGCTCTGGCTCTCGTCAGTTCTCGGTAAACAACCAGAGTGGAGTGGCTTCGGCAGAGATTTTTGCACTCAACTATACCGACCGCTGGGGACGTCGTCGTAGGGCTAAATTTGAGGGAAGTCTGTTCTATAACCACCTAAATGCTAAGAATAGTTTTACGATAGATAGATGGTACGACCCGGCTGTGTCAAAGAAGGATACTATACACTATGACCAATTTGCAAATCCTAATAACCATACACTTAAGTTCCGAGGTAGAATAGAGTGGAAGGTAGCTAAACGCCAGCGACTGGTGCTTATTCCAACCTTAAACTACTATCCAAATAGCTCAATCAATCGTGTCGATACCACCTCACTGCGTTGGGGTGAGTCGGGCTATCGTTGGATGCCGAGTGGTAATGAAGGATGGAGTAAGAGCTTCTCGCAGGGTCTCTATGCGCAATACTCCTATAAATTTATGCGTCAGGGTCGCTCGTTGCTGCTTGTTGCCAGTGTGAATAATAATAGCTCTGATACTGATCGTGACTACTACTCAAATGGCGCAGGAAAGACGAATAAAAAGGACCCTGATAAGGCAACTATAGCCTATACATACACTCGTAAGACTACTGAGTCTAATACACAGACGTATCGTATACAGCCTACGTTTCGTGAACGATTAGGCCGCCATTCTACTATCAATCTGACATATAGATGGCAGGCGCAGATTCGTACACGAGATCTACTATCTTATGCTACTGATGCTGATTATATTATTGATACTGCAAGGATGAATCGTCGTTCATCATCATCGTTTGACGGCAAGTTTGTATATCATCAGGCGGGTCTGGGTTATCGCTATGGCAAGAATCGCAACTGGTTCTCTGTCAGTGCAATGTACCAGCACTCACGTCTGAGTAACCATAATCGCTGGACGGGAGATAGAATGCTCAGAACATACGATGACTTTGTCTACAACGCTACGCTTCAGTGGGCTTTTGATAATCAGAATACCCTGCGTGTGAGTGCAAATGCAGAGATTAAGGCTCCGTCGCTGTGGCAGATGCTCGATATATATGATGTGAGCAACTCTCAATATTTGACGCTCGGAAATCCAGACTTGCGTCCATATACGGAGCATAACTACTTTGCCCGCTATACCAATCTCTCTACACGTCATGGTACAACCTTTATGATTATGGCTAAGGCGACCCTAATGCCAAACTATATAGGTACGAGCATAGACTACTCACCCGAGACGATAGAGGTAGATGGCAAGAAGTATAACCCCGTGCAGCTCTCTCAACCTGTAAACCTTGACGGATACAAATCTTTTGAGGGGCGTACAAGTATAGGATTCCCGCTCACTTTTATCAGCTCTAACCTCAATATTGCTATTGGCGCTACATACTCAAATGTGCCGATAAGACTCAATAAGGTAGATCAGTTAATGGACAATCTTACAGCCTATACAGACTGGACTTTGGGTAGTAATATATCTGAGAATGTAGATTTTACACTTCGTTGGCGTGGTTCGTATAGTAGCAATAAGAGTGGTAAAGATGTACTTGATAATGAGTTCTTTACCCATCGCGCTACGGCGAATATGAAGTTTGTTCTGCCGCTTGGTTTTACTATTACTACATCCGGCGTATTTACTCAATACTTGGGTATAACAAATGATTATCGAGATAGTTTTACACTGTGGAATGCGTCGGTTGGAAAGAAGGTGCTCAGAAACTTGGGCGAGGTGGAGCTATGTGTGAATGATGTTCTTAATCAAAACACCTCTTTTGCTCGTGGTGTCTGGGCGGGATACTCGCAGATAAGGTATAATAGCACTATGGGCAGATATTTCCTTGTTAAGTTTACATATAATATCCGCTCGTTCCCTACTGGAGCTAAACGACTGAAGATCGATAAGAGGGCTACAGGTGTGCCAACAAACTTTTTTGATAAAGTTGAGCGAAGCCTATCAACGCTAAAATTCTAAGTGCGATATATAAAAAAAGCCTCCTCGGAGGCTTTTCTTATCGTTTAATATGTAGTGCAAGGCCACCTTCGGAGGTTTCGCGATATAGGCTTGGTAGATTTAGACCCGTCTCTTTCATTACAGCTACAACCTTGTCAAACGACACAAGATGTGAGCCATCTGAGAGGGTTGCATATGCATTTGCATCAAGGGCTCGGGCTGCCGCAACAGCATTGCGCTCAATACATGGCACCTGAACAAGTCCGCAAACAGGGTCGCAAGTGAGTCCTAAGTGGTGCTCAAGTCCCATCTCGGCTGCATACTCAATCTGTGCAGGTGTGCCACCAAATAGTTGGCATGCCGCAGCTGCTGCCATGGCGCAGGCAACGCCAATCTCACCTTGACAACCAACCTCGGCGCCAGAGATAGAGGCGTTGTGTTTAACTACATTACCAAAAAGGCCAGCTGTAGCAAGGGCACGAAGAACTCTGATTCTAAGGAACTCTCGCGAGGTAGTCATATGATATAGTACGCCTGGTAATACACCGCAAGAGCCACATGTTGGAGCCGTTACGACAGTGCCACCAGATGCGTTCTCCTCGGCAACAGCCAGGGCGTATGAGTATATCTTTGCGCGTGAACTTAGTGAGCCTGTATAGCTCTTGCTCTTTACGTAGTATGTGCTCGCCTTGCGGGCAACCTTTAGTCCACCAGGTAGTACACCGTCGTTGTTGAGTCCGTTGTGTACAGTATCGCACATAACAGTCCAAATATGGTCAAGGAAGTCCCATATCTCCTTGCCCTCGCACTGCTCAACATACTCCCAGTAGGTCTTGCCCTCGTCATAACACCACTGCTTAATCTGCTGAATGGTTGTTAGGGGATAGATGCTCTCAGGTGCTGCGGCTACGGTGTTCTCATTTGCAAGCGAACCTCCGCCGACACTGAAAATAGTCCAACTATCATACACTTCGCCACCCTTTAGAGCCTCAAAGAGCATTCCGTTAGGGTGGAAGTCAAGCACAACATCTGCCTTCCAAATAATCTCTGTAGGGGCTAAAGGCTCAAGGACTGAGAGTATTGCACTGTGTGTAAGGTGACCCTTGCCTGTAGCGGCAAGAGAGCCGTAGAGGGTTACCTTGTACGCCTCTGCACCCTTGGTGCGCTCAGCAAACTGCTCGGCAGCACGCTTTGGACCCATGGTGTGGCTACTAGATGGGCCACAGCCAATTTTATATAGTTCTTTTAATGATTCCATAGTGCAAATATAGGTATTTTTTTGTACATTTGTGAAAATTAATACAAATAATATGCTGAGATTGTTGCTGCTACTTTGCTCCGTGGCTCTGTCTACACTCTGCTGTGTGGCAAATAATCGCGAGGGGAAGATTATCTCTGTTACAAGCGACGGAGCTACCCGCCGAGCGCTTGTCTATACTCCAAAGAGTCAGAAATCGCCAGTTCCTCTTGTCTTTGTCTTTCACGGCAGGGGAGGAAGTATGAGTGGAATTTCTAAGAAATTGGATATTCATAACCTTTGGCACGAGGCTTTAGTCGTTTATCCTCAGGGTATGTGGTGCGAAGGTGGCTACCGCGACGGTTTTGGTTGGGTGATAAGCGATACAGAGGATGAGGGTAGGGATATCCGATTCTTTGATGTGCTGCTGGAGTATCTGCAGAAAAATTACAATGTTGACAGTAGCAATATCTTTGCTACGGGACATTCAAATGGAGGAGGCTTTACATATGCGCTGTGGGCACTGCGTGGCGATAAGTTTAAGGCATTTGCTCCTTCAGCTTCAAGCTCGCGTAGGCTTGGCGAGAATGCTAAGAAACGAATGCCAAAGTCTGTCTTTATTATGGGAGGAGAGTTGGACGAAATAGTGAAGATTGAGAGGGTGAGACGTGATGTTGAGGTGTCAAAACAGATTAATGGCTGTACTGGCATGCCGAGAAAATTTACCGAGTCTACAAAAATATACTATGGAAAAAATGGGGTAGTTGTTGTTGATGCAATCCACCCCTATGGACACGATATTCAGAGAGCAATACTCCCGGAGTTAGTTGAGTTTTTCAAATACATGTGTCAGAATAAATAGCAAAAACAGAAAGTACGATATACTTTTTTACTATATTTTGCGAAAAATTACCAAAGAAATTTGGAAGTAATAAAAATCTGTATTATTTTTGTCCCCGATTCGGAAACGAATTATATGGTGGATGTAGCTCAGTCGGTTAGAGTGACGGATTGTGGTTCCGAAGGTCGTGGGTTCGAATCCCATCTTCCACCCCTGAAAGCAGGATGCGAGGTTTTGCCTCGCATCTTTTTTTTGTTTGTTTTGTCCTGTGAGCGAGCTCCCATCCAACAAACAAAAAAAATGAGCTTCGCTCCTCCTGCTTTCAGGAGTGCAATCTGGGAAATGGTAGGGTTACCTCAGTCGTCTATTTCCGCACCGCGTAAGCGCGACTGCGGCACTCCTTCGGTGATGTTGCGCATTGCGCAACATTCAAATCCAATCTTCCACCCAAAGTTTGAAAGCCTTGCATCGCAAGGCTTTTTTATTTATATAGCCGTGCAAACTTGTTTGCGAACGGCTATATAAATAAAAAATGGTGTCGCAGACACTTTCAAACTTTGGAAGTGCCCCCGCGGCGAGCGGTAGGGATGGGCGAGCGTAGCGATGTCAATCCCATAAATAAAAAATCCCACCTCGGATTCCGAAGGTGGGAATTTTACAGTAAGTAATTTTATTACATCATACCGCCCATACCCCAAAGGTTAGGCATTGGCGGCCATGATTACATCATACCGCCCATACCGCCTGCTGGCATCGCCGGCATTGGGTTTTCGGCTGGTTTCTCAGCAAGGACGCACTCGGTTGTAAGGAACATAGATGCGATAGATGCTGCGTTCTCAAGAGCTACGCGAGATACCTTAGTAGGGTCGATAATACCTGCAGTCATAAGGTCCTCAAAGCGGTCGTCGCGAGCGTTATAGCCGAAGTTGCCCTCGCCCTCGCGCACCTTGTTTACCACTACAGAACCCTCGCCGCCAGCGTTAGCAACAATCTGACGCAGAGGCTCCTCAATAGCACGCTTAACAATCTGGATACCGGTTGTCTGGTCGTCATTCTCACCCTTAAGACCCTCAAGGGCTGCAGTTGCGCGGATATATGCCACGCCACCACCTGGAACGATACCCTCCTCAACAGCTGCACGGGTAGCAGCGAGAGCGTCATCTACGCGGTCCTTCTTCTCCTTCATCTCAACCTCAGTAGCTGCACCTACATAGAGTACTGCTACGCCACCAGCGAGCTTAGCAAGGCGCTCCTGAAGCTTCTCGCGCTCGTAGTCAGACTTAGCAACCTCGATAGATGAGCGGATAAGGGCTACGCGGTCTGCAATAGCTGTCTTGTCGCCACAGCCATCAACGATAGTGGTGTTCTCCTTTGTTAGGGTAACCTTCTCAGCGCAACCGAGGAATGCGAGAGTTGCATCCTCAATCTTCATACCCTTATCAGATGAGATAACTGTTGCACCGGTAAGCACTGCGATATCCTCAAGAAGCTCCTTGCGGCGGTCGCCAAAACCTGGGGCTTTGCAAGCGGCAATCTTAAGAGTACCACGCAGACGGTTTACAACGAGTGACTGCAGTGCATCGCCATCAACATCCTCAGCGATAATGAGTAGACTGCGACCAGATTGAGCTACAGGCTCAAGGATACCCATAAGCTCCTTCATAGTCGAAATCTTCTTGTCTGCAAGAAGAATGTAAGGCTTGTCGAGTTCAGCCTGCATCTTCTCAGTGTCGGTCATAAAGTAAGGAGAGATATAACCGCGGTCAAACTGCATACCCTCAACAACCTCTACGTGGGTATCAGTACCCTTAGCCTCCTCAACGGTAATAACACCCTCGTTATTTACCTTAGCCATAGCCTCTGCAATCAGAGTACCGATAGCACGGTCGTTGTTAGCAGAGATGGTTGCCACCTGCTCAATCTTTGTATTGTCAGAGCCAACCTCCTGACTCTGAGCGCGTAGTGACTCTACAATCACTGAAACTGCCTTGTCAATACCACGCTTAATATCCATTGGATTTGCGCCAGCTGTTACATTCTTCAGACCTACGCTGATAATTGCCTGTGCAAGAACAGTAGCTGTTGTAGTTCCGTCACCAGCATCGTCGTTGGTCTTTGATGCCACCTCGCGCACCATCTGCGCACCCATATTTGCAAAGGCATCCTCAAGCTCTACAGCCTTAGCCACAGTAACACCATCCTTAGTAACCTGTGGCGCACCGAACTTGCGGTCAATAATCACATTGCGACCCTTAGGACCCAGGGTCACCTTCACTGCATTTGCAAGCGCATCAACACCCTCCTTGAGAAGGTCACGCGCCTCGATATTATACTTAATCTCTTTTGCCATAATCTTATCTCTTTAATTGGGGTTTCGATTTTATAGGGTTTTTACTGCCTTTCTCTTGCCATTTAAATCCTCACATACGTTTTAGTATGCTGCGGTTTAATTGTCTACGAGGGCGTTGTAATAACACCTCTAAAATCAAAACTGATGTTTGTTTTTTGCTAAGAGCTAATAGCCAACAGCTATTTCTCTACTACTGCTAAAATCTCTGACTGCTTCATTATGATGTAGCTTGTGCCACCATAGTTAACCTCAGTGCCTGAATACTTGCCATAAAGTACCTCGTCACCCTCCTTAACCTCCATAGTAACATCCTTAGTACCAGGACCTACGGCGATAACCTTGCCTGCAAGTGGCTTCTCCTTTGCTGTGTCCGGAATAATTAGACCTCCGGCGGTAATCTCCTCTGCCGGATTAGGCAGAATGAGAACTCTGTCTGATAATGGTTTAATCATAATCTTTCTCTATTTTGTTTAACAATTTTCTGTTTGTCTAACTATCTTCAATAGTTGTGCCAAAGGCGATTTTATACCAATTTTGGCAGAGCATTTGACATTTTGGCACAAATTTACTATTTTTGTTGTAAAAGTATGACACCATGAAGCGGTTATTTACCATTATTTTTTTGTGCTTAGCGATTTTTACTGTGCAGGCACAACAATTATCCGACCAGATGTTCTCAAAGCCTAAGTCGCATCCAAGGCTTATACTTAGTCAGGGTGATATAACCTCGCTTAGGCAGGCTGTTGAGTATAGCCCGCAAATGGCAAGACTTGACAGTTATATTATTCGCAGTGCCAATAAGATGCTCGAGCAACCCGTTGCGGAGTATAAAAAGCAGGGTAAAAGGTTGCTTACTATATGCCGCCAGGTGTTAGAGCGGGTGCTCTATTGTAGTTATAGTTACCTGACAACCAAAGATATAAAGTATGCCTTGAGGGCTGAACAGGAGATGCTTGCAGCTGCGGCATTTGATAATTGGAATCCCTCACACTTTCTTGATGTGGCAGAGATGACAACAGCACTGGCTTTGGGTTATGATTGGCTATATGATTTACTGTCGGAGCAGAGTAGGGAGAAGATTGCGACTGCTATAGTCGAAAAAGGTCTGCTTGGAGCTGAAAAAGAGAGCCAGATGTGGTTCTATCGCCGTGCAAATAATTGGAATCAAGTCTGCAATTGTGGTATGGTTTTGGGGGCATTAGCAATCTCTGAGCGTGAGCCTGAATTGGCAAAACAGATGGTCGAAAAGTCGCTTTTGTCAAATCCTATAGCAATGGCAACCTATGCGCCGGATGGAGTATATGCTGAGGGTAGCGGATACTGGAGCTATGGTACTTGGTTTGAGGTTGTGATGATAGAGGCTCTGCGAAGTGCATTGGGTAGTAGTTTCGGTATTGAGAAGGTAGAGGGATTTATACAATCTGCTGATTTTATTAATTTTATGATAACCCCAACTGGTAGACAATTTAATTTCTCAGATAATGGCGCAACCGCAAAAAGGAGTCAAAATCCACTACTCGCTTGGTTTGCAGCAGAGCGTGGCGATATGGGTGTTATCTACGATGATTTTCGTAGTCTTGAGAGTGATGCAATTCGTGTTGAGGAGCGTAGAATGTTGCCTCTGTCAATGTTCTTTTTGTCGCGTTGTGAGTTGAATAACATACAGCCACCAAAGTCCAATTTCTTTGTCGGTGGTGGGGAGCAACCTATCTTTGCATATCGTAGTGGTTGGGACTCTAAAGATGATATCTATTTAGCTGCAAAGGGTGGCTCGGCATCGCTCTCTCACGCGCATATGGATGCTGGTAGTTTTATCTACGAGTGGGGAGGTGTGCGCTGGAGTATCGACCTGGGCTCACAGAACTACTACTCTCTTGAGAGTAAGGGTGTAGATTTGTGGAATATGAAGGAGGGCTCGCAACGTTGGCAGGTCTTTCGCATCGGTAGTTCTTCGCACTCTACACTAACAGTTAAAGGTAAAAATCACCTTGTTGGGGGTAGAGCGCCGATGGCTGCTGTTTATGATAAGCCAGATTGTTATGGTGCAACCTTTGACCTTTCGTCACTCTTTGAAGAGCTCTCTGTCGCCCGTCGAACAATAACTATTAACGATTTGGGCCATGTAAGCGTTGTTGATACTCTTCGGTCAGAGCAGCCGACAGTGGTTCGTTGGACTATGTGCACAAACGCAGAGGTTGAACGACTTAATAACCGAGAACTGCTTCTTAAGCAGCAGGGTAAATCGCTGATACTCCGTGCATCAAAGGGGGCTAAGGCTTTTGTTATTTCTAATGACCCACCGCATGATTATGATGCTCCAAATAAAGGCTCACAAAGGGTCGGTTTTGAGGTAAAAGTGAACAAGAACGTTGTGTTTCGTGTGAAACTTCTTCCAATTGGTTGAAAAAAGTAAAATTTGGTTGAATTTTTCACTTGTTTTTACTATCTTTGCAAGGATTGTAGTAAGTTCTGTGCCCATACTTGAGGCAGAATTTAAGACAAATGTAATCTTAATATGATCTAACTAATTGGTAATCATTGTGTTATATGGTTGCCAGTGTCCCCAGATTATGTCCTGACGTGGAAAAAGAGCAGTTGCAGCAGGTGAGTGATACGGTGCAGTGGTATGTGCTGCGAGTAACATATCAACGTGAGTTGATAGCTGCACGTAGGCTTAATGAGTTGGGTGTTGAAAATTTTGTGCCGACAAAGGTTGTTAGGGCAAAACTGCCTAATGGCAGAACGAAACTACAGCGCAGGGCGCTTGTGCACAACTACATCTTTGTACGCTCTGATCGCCAGACGATAGACCATATAAAGCAGTTTGAACTACCATACTTGCGTTATGTCATGCACACTATAAACTCGGTCTATCAGGCTATGGTAGTGCCGCCAGAGCAGATGCGCAGTTTTATGCTTGTTGTGGGCACGGAGGATGAGCGCCTGATGCTTCTTGAACAGCAGAGTGTAGAGCTTAAGGCTGGCACGCGTGTGAGGATTATGGGTGGTGTATTTGCAGGTGCTGAAGGTCTACTTACAAAGGTCCCAGGTATACGTGAGCGCCGCGTAATTGTGAGAATTGAGGGTGTCGTAGCGGTCGCCACACCCCGCATCGAAAGAGAGTTAATAGAGATAATATAACAAACTATGAAAATTGCAGTAGCAGGAACAGGTTATGTGGGCTTGAGTATGGCGACATTGCTCTCGCAGCATAATGAGGTGGTGGCTGTGGATATTGTCGCCAGTAGGGTGGAGATGATTAATCGCCGACAGTCGCCTATTCAGGATGAGTATATTGAAAAGTTCTTTGCTGAGAGAGAGCTTAATCTTACAGCTACGCTTGATGCTCAGGCAGCATATAGCGATGCCGATTATGTGATTATTGCGGCGCCGACAAACTACGACAGTCAGAGAAATTTCTTTGACACCTCTGCCGTTGAGAGTGTTATAGACTTGGTTATCAAGTATAATCCAAATGCTATTATGGTCATTAAGAGCACCATACCTGTTGGTTTTACTGAGCATATTCGTGAGAAAACGGGTAGCCAAAACATACTCTTCTCTCCAGAATTTTTGCGCGAGAGTAAAGCTCTGTATGATAATCTCTACCCGAGCCGTATTATCGTTGGTCGCCCAAATGGTGACGAGCGCCTTGATGCTGCAGCGCACACCTTCGCAGACCTTCTTAAGCAGGGAGCAGTAAAGGAGAATATTGATACACTCTTTATGGGACTAACAGAGGCCGAGGCTGTAAAACTCTTTGCCAATACATATCTTGCCCTCAGAGTGAGCTACTTTAACGAACTTGATACTTATGCCGAGATGAAGGGACTTGATACTGAGGCTATTATCTCAGGTGTTGGCCTTGACCCACGTATCGGTACTCACTACAATAACCCATCGTTTGGTTATGGCGGTTACTGCCTTCCAAAGGATACTAAGCAGCTTCTTGCCAACTATCAGGATGTGCCGCAGAATATGATGTCGGCAATTGTCGAGAGTAACCGCACTCGCAAGGACTTTATCGCCGACCGTGTGCTGACTATGGCGGGTTACTATAGTGGTAATAGTAGCTACTGCGCCTCACGAGAGCAACGCTGTACTATCGGCGTATACCGCCTAACAATGAAGACCGGCTCTGATAACTTCCGCCAGTCATCAATCCAGGGTGTAATGAAGCGCATCAAGGCCAAGGGCGCCGAGATAATCATCTATGAACCAACCCTTGAAGATGGCACCACCTTCTTCGGTAGCCGCATCGTAAATGACCTCAACGAGTTCAAGAATCTCTCGCAAGTTATCTTGTCAAATCGATATGATTCATCGCTTGACGATGTAAAAGAGAAAGTTTATACCCGAGACTTGTTTAGGAGAGATTAACAAAATGTAAATTTATGACGGAAACGTTAATAATTTGTGCGTACTGCAAACACTCAAAAGAAACTGAAGGTGCTAGAAAGGAGCTTATTGCAGTAAGTAACGGATTGTTTTATAAGATTTAAATGAATGAAATATGTCAATTTTCAAAGATAAAGTCCTGTTGATTACAGGCGGTACAGGTAGTTTCGGAAATGCTGTACTTCGTAGGTTTTTGGATTCGGATATAAAGGAAATTCGTATTTTCTCAAGAGATGAGAAGAAGCAGGATGATATGCGTCATCAGTTGCAGAATCCAAAGGTGAAGTTTTATATCGGTAATGTACGTGATAAATCTTCTGTCGATATTGCAATGAGAGGGGTGGATTATGTTTTTGCAGCGGCGGCGCTAAAGCAAGTTCCATCTTGTGAGTTTTTCCCGATGGAAGCTACTCGAACAAATGTTTTAGGTACAGCAAATGTTTTGGAATCTGCCATAGAACATGGAGTAAAGAATGTTGTTGTACTATCAACTGACAAGGCTGCATATCCTATCAATGCAATGGGTATTTCCAAGGCTTTGATGGAGAAGGTCGCTATTGCAAAAGGACGTGAGTTGGGCGAGGGGGCACAGACAACCATCTGTTGTACTCGTTATGGTAATGTAATGGCATCACGTGGTTCTGTTATTCCATTATGGGTCGAGCAGATGATGGCGGGAAATCCTATTACGATTACCGATCCCAATATGACTCGTTTTATGATGACTCTTGATGATGCTGTAGATTTGGTAATTTACGCATTTCAACATGGTCACAATGGGGATCTTTTTGTGCAAAAAGCTCCGGCAGCTACCTTAGATGTATTAGCTCAAGCTCTTAAAGAGATTTATGCTAAGGTATCCCCTGAGTATGGCGAGACTGAAGTAAGGATTATTGGCACACGCCATGGTGAGAAATTGTATGAAACCTTGGTGACAAGAGAGGAGATGTCAAAGGCTATTGATATGGGTAACTACTATCGTATACCTTGTGACAATAGAGACTTAAACTATGATAAGTTCTTTACTGAGGGTAATGAGGATATATCTAGAATTGAGGATTACCATTCACATAATACTACGCGCTTAGACGTTGAAGGTATGAAACAGCAACTTCTCCGTTTACGCTTCATACAAGAAGATTTAGGTCTTATTGAGCGAGCAAAGGCAAGGGATATTAGAAGCGAATAATATGAAAGTTTTAGTTACAGGCGCTAAAGGCTTTGTAGGACGTAATTTGGTTGCTCAACTGCGCAATATAGCAGAAGGAAAGGCTAAATGCTATGGCGATTTAATCATTGAGCAGGTCTACGAATACGATATAGATTCAACTCAAGAACAACTTGAGCAATATTGTCGTGAAGCTGACTTTGTGTTTAATTTAGCAGGTGTAAATAGACCTCACAATGCAGAGGAGTTTATGGCAGGCAATTTCGGATTTGCATCTATACTACTTGCTACATTAAGGAAATATGGCAATAAGTGTCCGGTAATGTTATCTTCATCTATTCAAGCGACATTGCAGGGCCGATTTGGTGATAGTGAGTATGGACGCAGTAAAAAAGCTGGAGAGGAACTATTCTTTGAATATGGAGAGCAGACTGGTGCAACGGTTTTAGTATATAGATTTCCAAATCTATTTGGTAAGTGGTGTAGACCTAATTATAACTCAGTTATTGCAACATTTTGCCATAATATCGCTAATGATTTACCAATTCAGGTTAATGATCTAACGACTCAATTAGAACTTTTATACATTGATGATTTGGTAGATGAGATGATAGCAGCTCTTAAGGGTTGTGAACACCATTGTGAGTTTGATGGTGTGGAGACAGTTCTTTGTAACAATGGTCGTTATTGTGCGGCTCCTGTAACACATAAGGTAACTCTTGGAAAGATAGTCGATTTGTTAGACTCATTTAAGAATCAGTCAAACACATTGATTGTACCTGAGATTCCTGAAGGCTCTTTTGCAAAAAAACTATATTCAACATACCTATCATATCTACCCAAGGAGAAGGTCGCTTTCCCACTAAAGATGAATGTAGATCATAGAGGTAGTTTTACCGAATTGATAAAGAGTGAGAAAGTCGGACAAGTGAGTATCAACATCTCAAAGCCTGGAATAACAAAGGGTGAACATTGGCATAACACAAAGTGGGAGTTCTTTATGGTTGTATCTGGTAACGGTCTTATTCAACAGCGTAAGATTGGAACAGATGAAATATTAAATTTTGAGGTTAGTGGCAACAAAATAGAGGCAGTGCATATGTTGCCAGGATATACTCACAATATAATAAATCTGTCATCAACAGATGACTTAGTGACTGTAATGTGGTGTAATGAATGTTTTGATCCATCGCACCCAGATACATATTTTGAAAAAGTAGATAGTAATAAATAATAGCTGCTATATGGATGTTAAACTTGATTATGCAAATGTGCAGTTTGCTGATGATGGTAGATTGAAACTTTTGATTATTGTTGGGACAAGACCAGAGATAATTCGTTTGGCTGCAGTGATCAATAAATGCCGAAAATATTTTGATACAATTTTGGCTCATACCGGTCAGAACTACGACTATAACCTTAATGGCGTATTTTTTCGAGATCTCAAACTCAAAGATCCTGAAGTTTATATGAATGCGGTCGGAGATGATTTGGGCGCGACGATGGGTAATATTATCAACTCATCCTATAAGTTGATGGTACAAATAAAGCCAGATGCAGTTTTAGTGTTGGGAGATACGAACTCATGTCTATCTGTTATCGGAGCGAAGAGATTACATATTCCAATTTTTCATATGGAAGCTGGCAACCGTTGCTTTGATGAGTGCTTACCAGAGGAGACAAATCGTCGTATTGTAGATATAATTTCGGATGTCAATATGTGCTATTCAGAGCACGCTCGCAGGTATCTAAATGCGTCTGGTGTGGCAAAAGAACGTACATATGTTACAGGCTCTCCTATGGCAGAGGTGTTGCATCAGAATTTAGCGGAAATAGAGACTTCGGATATTCATAGTAGATTAGGACTAGAAAAGGGTAAGTATATACTCTTGTCTGCTCACAGAGAGGAGAATATTGATACAGAAAAGAACTTTACGTCACTATTCTCTGCAATTAACAGTATGGCAGAAAAGTATGATATGCCAATTTTATACTCTTGTCACCCTCGCAGCCGCAATAGATTAGCTGCAAGTGGCTTCAAACTCGATTCAAGAGTTATTCAACATGAGCCTCTAGGTTTTCACGATTACAACTGTCTTCAGATGAATGCATTTGCAGTTGTTAGCGATAGCGGTACATTACCAGAAGAGAGCTCATTCTTTACAAGTGTTGGACACTCTTTCCCTGCTGTGTGTATCCGTACATCAACAGAACGCCCAGAGGCATTGGATAAGGGCTGCTTTATTTTAGCGGGTATTGATGAAAAATCATTATTACAAGCTGTAGATACCGCAGTGGAGATGGTAAAAAACGATGATAATGGCATTCCAGTACCTAACTACATTGACGAAAATGTCTCAACGAAGGTTGTTAAACTGATACAATCATACACAGGCGTTGTTAATAAAATGGTTTGGAGAAAATGGTAGGAGACAGAAGACAATAGTTATTCATGGTTGCTTGCTTAATTGATAATTAAGAAGATAAAGCAGTATAGAGTGAGTTTACTGAACGCTATAAATACCGAAGAGCGTATAACGATATCTAGTTGGATTATAGTGACGTTAGCAAAATATGCAAGAAAATACAAATAAAGCGATAGTAGTGAATACAATCGTAATGTATTTGCGTTTAGGCATAACTTCAATTGCTGGGTTATTTACCACTCGCTATGCTTTACAAGCATTAGGTGTAAGTGATTTTGGAATTTTTTCAGTTGTAGGAGGCATAATATCATTGATTACTATTATCAATACAATTATGTTATCTACGTCAATGCGCTTTATTTCGGTATCTGTAGGCAGATCTGATGATCAAGCTACTAACAAGGTTTTTAATGTGAGTTTGTCAATTCATATTCTTATAGCGCTGTTAATGGCTTTCATCGCAATACCAATAGGTAAGTGGTACATAATTAACTTTGTTAATTTTGAAGGTAATATTAATCTAGTTGTACAAGTATTTAATATATCAATTATAGGCTCTGTCATATCCTTTATAGGTGTTCCATACGAGGGAGTGATAATTGCTAAGGAAAAATTTATTGTAACAAGCATTACTAATGTGTTTTTTAGCATAATAAAGGCGCTTATATCATACTTGTTGATTTTACACTTTGAGAATAAATTGTATGTATATGCGATAACAGTAGCCATTTGTACATGTGCGCCAACTTTTATATACATACTATATGGATATATTAAGTGGCACAGTTTAACAAAGGTGAAAATTGTCAAAGATTTAGCATTGTACAGGGAGATTATTCTATTCTCAAGATGGGTAGGGTTTGGAGCTGTTGCTCAAGTTGGACAATCACAAGGTGCAGCATTGTTGGTTAATGTTTTTTTTAATACAGTTATGAATACAGCTCAGGGTATTGCATTGACGATCAAATCTTTGATTATGATGGTGTCGCAAAACCTTACAAAATCAATTTCCCCTCAAATCACAAAGAGCTATGTGGCGGGGAATCATAATAGATGCAAACTTTTGATTGCAATGTCATCGAAATTTTCGTTCCTTGCAATGATGATTATTTCAGTGCCGTTTATTATTGATGTCAACTATTTGCTAAATTTATGGTTAGGTGGGGTACCCGAATTCGCACCTAAGTTTGTGTACTTAATAATAATAGATAGCCTAGTATCTGCATTTAATATGGGTCTATCAGAGGCTATTTTCGCCAATGGAAATATTAAACAATATCAGCTTGTAATTAACTCCAATATACTCTTATCAATTTTTGTAGCATACGTCGTGCTTAAGGCTGGAGCTCCAGCATATTCTTTGTATTATGTATACATTGGTGTTGCAGTTGTTAATACATTTGTGCGTCAGATTATATTGCATAAGACATTGGGTTATGACAATGTTTATCTAATACGAAAAGCGTATTTACCATCTATTATGGTTGTTATCGCATTCTTACCATTTCTATTAATTCACTTCAGTATGCATCCTCTGTTGAAGTATGTCATAGCCGAGTTATATTTGTGCATATTGATTTATTATATAGGCCTATCTAAATCAGAACGAACATATATTGTTGATAAGATTAAAGGATATGTTTAATTGTAAGGAACAACTTTGTTGCATATTCAATTATGCTCCACACTATAGATTCCCCATTTACAAAAAAATGGAAGAAACATTTCCTGTACATTTCTACTTTGGAAATTGTTTATTTAACAATGAACAAATTGAAAAACTAGATTACTCCAAGTTATGCAAATTCAAAAAAGAATTAACTGTTAGGTCTATACATATTTTTGGTAGAAGTATAGAGTGTACTAGCGGTTGGCTTAGATTAGCTGTAAATTCGCGTTACAAACAATTCCTGATTACACCTAATCAATATGCGCTTAACCAATGGCTATTCTTATTATTATGCTTCGTACTTAGGAAAAATGTCTATGTATGGATGCATGGACTACGAAGTAAGCAAATTCCGCGAAGAGCATTGCGTATATGGAAGATATATGATTATTTCGTCAAAGGATCATTTTTGTATGGAAATCGGGCTAAGGAAAATATGATACAATTAGGATTCAACCCTAATAAATTACACATCATATATAATTCTCTAGATTTTGAGGAATCAAAGAAAATAAGAAATATATCACTACAGAATCCATATATTGGTTATTTTCAGAACAACTATCCAGTACTGATCTTTATTGGTCGTATGACAGCTGTCAAGAAACTTTATATGATCTCCGAAGCTGTAAAATTGTTGCATAAAAAGGGCAGAAATGTTAATGTAGTGTTTATCGGAGATGGACCAGAAAGAGCAAATTTACAAAAATCTATGCCAGATAATTTAAAGGAACGATACTGGTTTGTTGGATCATTGTACGATGAGTGCGAAATAGCTAAATTCCTTTATTACGCAGATTTGTGCGTCAGCCCCGGAAATGTTGGATTAACAGCAATTCATGCAATGTCATATGGTTTACCTGTAATAACGAATGACAATTTTGAAATACAGATGCCTGAATTTGAAGCTATTGAACAAGAAAAAACTGGAGATTTCTTCAAGGAAAATGATATTGCTGATCTTGCCGATAAGATTGAGTTATGGTTTGTTAACAACCCTAATAGGGAAATTGTAAGACGAAGATGTTATGACGTCATTGATACGAAATACAATCCTGACTATCAAACAAATTTATTAAAGGAAGTGATGAATTTATAAACTATGAGAGTTCTCTGGATAACTAATATCTTGTTTCCGGCAATAGCAGAAAAGATGCGTCTCCCCAAAACAGTATTTGGTGGATGGATGTATTCCTCAGCAAAAAGATTAGTTGAAGCCAACAAGCACTTGAAACTTGCGGTTGCAACTGTTTATAATGGCACAGAGTTTATATCACAAGAGTTGGATGGGGTACTTTATTTTTTGTTACCATTAAATGGCATAAATATTACGAAATATGATAAAGCCCTGGAAAAACATTGGAAAAATGTGGTGGAAATGTTTGATCCCCAGCTTGTACATATACACGGCACGGAGTACTACTACGGATTAACCTTTTTAAGAACATGTCCTGATATTCCTGTAATCGCATCAATGCAAGGAATCGTATCGCGCTGTGCTGAATATTATTTGGCGGGATTAACAACATCGGATATATTGAAAAGTATTACTTTGCGTGACCTTTTGCGAGGAACGATGTGGTCAGAAAGAAGGACTTTTGAAAAAAGAGGTCAGTATGAAATAGAAACTATTAGTCGTTTAAAACATATTATAGGTCGTACATCATGGGATAAGGTACATGCGTTAGCAATAAATCCAGATATAAATTATCATTTTTGTAATGAAACATTGCGAGATGCATTTTATGAAAAGACTTGGTCGTATGATAATTGTGAGAAGCATAGTATTTTCATAAGTCAAGCTGGGTATCCAATAAAAGGATTTCATCAGTTGCTGAAAGCAATGCCTTTTATTTTGAAGCAGTTCCCTGAGGCGAAAATTTATGTAGCTGGAACTGATATTACAAGAGCAAAAGATGGATTTGTGGGCAAATTGTTGCGAACGGGGTACGGTTGCTATGTCAGCCGGTTGATAAAAAAATATAACTTGGAACATTCAGTGATTTTTATAGGAAGTTTGAATGAGGAACAGATGTGCCAACAATATTTGCGCTCCAATGTATTTGTATGCCCATCTGCGATTGAAAACTCACCAAATTCTTTGGGAGAAGCTCAAATTTTAGGCGTTCCTTGTGTTGTATCGTATGTCGGTGGATCTATGGATATGATGGAAGGTGATGAAAAGAATTTGTATCGATTTGAAGAAGTCGAAATGCTGGCAATGAAGATTTGTCATGTATTTTCAGAGTGTAGGGAGGTTAATTTAACGATGCAAAATAAGGCGCGTGCTCGCCATAATGGGGATGTTAATAGTGCTAGACTATATCAAATTTACAAAGAATTATTGCAATAAAAACCAGAATTCAAATAAGAATAGTCTTAGAATAAACCAAATACATTCACTGAATATGTTCGTGTGTTAATGTATACGATTATATGAAATTTACATTTAGAAGTTTTATCTTAGTTATTATTTTTTTCGCAACAATGATTACGTCGTTGCGACCAGATAATATCTATGTCTTATGCATCTTTTCATTCACCACTTTGTTCCTGTTGCCATTTAGGAAGTGGTGGGATGGTATTTGTCTCTCTCTGTTTGCATTTTCATTGTTTTACTGTTTAACACAGTATATGAATGAAACAATTGGAAGTGGCTTTGTATTTATCGCCACTCTTTTAGCTCCTATCGCCTTTTATAGATTTGGAAGATGGGTTATGGAGTGGTTAGTTTATGATAACTATAGAATTTGGTTCTTGTTTGCGATGGCTTTGTGTTATTTGTCGCCAATGTTGTTGTTAACAATTACTGATATACAATTAGGAGGCTTCATAAATGAAAGTAGAGAGCTGTTAGGGGATATCTTAGAGGATAATCTTGCTGCAACATTATATGGTTTGATGAGTTCTGTAGGAATTGGCTTTGTTGCAGCACTGTTTGCTAAGCAACTTAAAATTAGTTCCAAACTGCTACTTGTATCAATTTCAATTATAGCTATGATAACAGTGTTGCATTTGGTTAATAGAACTGGAATAGTGGAATTAGGAGTATGCGTGTTGTTTTCATTTTTATACTCAACTAAATTTCAATTATCTAAAACCATTTATGCTCTGATAGTCATATTGGTAATAATAGTTGCGATTAAATATTCTGGTATAATAGGTGAAGATGTTATTGATGCTTATTTGAAGCGAGAGGATGGGACAGAGGATATTGGCGGACGTTCAGAATTGTGGTCACAAAACTTTTATAATTTGTTTACAGAACCATTTGGATGGTATAGGCGTAAGTATGCACATAATCTTTGGTTAGACCTCGCAGCTGTTGGAGGATGGCTTGCGTTAGTTCCATTTCTCATCGCTACTTTTAAATCTATAGGCTGCTTTCTGAAAGTATTTAGACAACAGGCTACTCCATTAAGTCTAATTTTGCTGACATCTTTTGTTTCAATGTTCTTAGGTGCAATGGTAGAACCTGTTATAGAAGGATCTTTGCTATTTTTTGTCTTGTTTATAATGAATTGGGGAATGCTCAAATCTATTAGTAGATAGTTCTAAAGCTAATCATTTTTCACATTTATGAACCTTGTGTTTATTGGAAGATTTTTTCCTAAAAAAATATTAAGTACTGTATCAGTAGATAGCAAAGGTTCTATGGGTATGTCAAACCATAATTTTGAGATGTCCATAATAAATGGCTTTTGTCAGCATACAAACATACAGCTACATTGTCTTTCAATTCCTAGCGTTTACTCCTATCCGAGAAATAATAAGAGAATATTTACAAAATCAGAGTCTTATCATTACAAGAATGCACTGATATTTTCAGTCGGATTCTGCAATTTGCCAATTGTAAAGGAAATTTGGGGAATATTAGCCTTGATATATAAATTATTGAAGGTAATTAAGCATTCAAAAGATGATAGGATAGATGTGATCGTTAACACCCCCGATTATCGCTTGTTGTTGGCACTACGGATTGCTAAGTGCTTAACGAGAAAACGGGTTACTCAAACAGTGATTATTCCGGATATACCGTCATTTGTAACGGCCATGGGAAAGGCGAATAAAGTGAAAACGTTTATTCTAGAGCGCCTGGATAAACAATCAATGAAGAAAACTTCGCATAGTAGCGGACTAGTATTACTAACCGAGGCGATGATGGACTTCTTCAGCCGTCCGATTAAACACATTGTAATGGAGGGTATTGTTGACGTGAAAACAATGGATCAGCAAGTAGAGAGACCTGTATCAAATAACTATATAATACTTTACACTGGAACCTTACGAAAGATATTTGGAGTAATGAATTTAGTATCAGCCTTTCAAATGCTCAAACAAGAGAACATTGAACTTTGGATTTGTGGTTCAGGGGAATGTAAAGATGATATAGAAGAGGCTGCCTTGCAAGATCCACGAATAAAATTCTTCGGTCTTGTCAATAGTCAAATTGCATTGAAACTTCAGCATAAGGCTACGATTCTTGTGAATCCAAGAACAAGTGAAGGAGAATATACAAAATATTCCTTCCCATCAAAAACAATGGAATATCTATTAGCCGGCAAAAGCGTTATAGCAAACCGACTACCAGGAATACCAGAAGAATATTACGAATATATTTATACGCCTAAAGATGAAAGTGTGGTTGCTATGGCTGAATGCATCAATTCAGTGTTGGCGCTTAATGATAACGAAAAAGAACACAAAGCTTTGTCTGGACGTGAGTTTGTTGTGAATAAAAAGAATTCAAAGGTTCAAACAGCCCGAATACTTGAAATGATAGAAACATATTAAATGAAAATCTCAGTCATAATACCAACATACAAGCCTCAGGCATATTTGTGGGAGTGTTTAGGTTCCTTGTGTAGACAAACTTTTGATAAGTCTGCTTTTGAGATTATCCTGATTTTAAATGGTTGTAAGGAACCGTATCACGCGCAGATAAAAGAGTATATTTCGGCAAATATGTCTGGTTGCAATGTGGTTCTTTTACAAACAGATACTGGTGGCGTCTCTAATGCTCGTAATATAGGATTAGATATTGCAAAAGGCGAGTATATCACTTTTATAGATGATGACGATTATGTGTCAGAGTCTTTTTTGGAAGAACTATATGATAAAGCCTCTGTTGACACAATTTCGTTGTGTAAACCTATCGCTTTTACCGAGAACGTAAATACATCTCAGCCATATCCGATTACTGATGTGTTCAATAAGCTGTCTGCAAGCCCGATGTTGCATTTTACGAGAGCTCGAAAGTACTTTTCCGGTCCTTGTATGAAGTTAATACACCGTGATGTAATAGGTAGTAGACGATTTGATACAAGGTTTGTTAATGGCGAGGATAGCCTCTTTATGTTCTTAATATCTGATAGAATGAGAAATGTTTCATTTACTAGTGCATCTGCTGTTTATTATAGAAGGTATAGAGCTGGAAGTGCCGTTACTACACAAAAACCTTTCGGATATTGGCTTAGAAACGGTATTAAGATGATTGGCGCATATTCACACATATACTTTACAGCGCCTACTAAATATAATTTTTGGTTTTTTATAACGCGATTAATGGCAGTTGGACATACATTAGTAGATAACTTGAAGAGATGACAAACAGATATTAATGGATGGAAATTACTGCTCATATGCTACAAAGTTTCGATAATTACTCCTATAATTAAAAATAACATACGATGAATAGTCAACACAAAATTTGCGTTATTGGTTTAGGCTATGTTGGTCTGCCTTTAGCTCGTCTGTTCTCAACAAAATATCAAACTGTTGGATTTGATTTGAATCAGTTGCGTGTAGATGCATTAAACTCTGGACACGATGCAACATTGGAGGTTGAAGATGCGCTTCTACAAGAGGCAATTGAAAATGGGTTTAAGTGCACCACAAACTTAGATGATATTAGAGAGTGCAATATTTATATCGTAGCTGTTCCTACTCCTGTTGATGATAATAACAGACCTGATCTGAGACCTTTGTTGGGTGCAAGTGAGACGGTTGGTAGAGTTATCTCAAAGGGAGACATTGTGATTTACGAGTCAACTGTATATCCAGGCGTAACAGAAGAGGAGTGTTTGCCTATGGTTGAAAAAGTCTCTGGGATGGTCTATAATGTAGATTTCTTTGCAGGATACTCGCCGGAGCGTATTAATCCTGGCGATAAGCTTCACACGGTTGAGAAGATTAAGAAAGTCACTTCTGGCTCAACTCCAGGGATAGCAGACATTGTGGATGAACTATACAATTCTGTTCTTGTAAATGGTACGCATAAAGCTCCTTCTATTAAGGTGGCTGAGGCCTCAAAGATTATTGAGAACTCACAGCGAGATGTCAATATCGCTTTTATGAATGAATTGGCAAAGATATTTAACGCTATGGGCATTGATACTAATGATGTTATTGAGGCAGCTGCAAGCAAGTGGAACTTTATCAAACTTAAACCAGGTCTTGTGGGTGGACATTGTATTAGTGTTGATCCATACTACTTAATTCAAAAGGCTCAGGTTTACGGCGTACTACCT
>JAEIGA010003669.1_pt1 | contig 23935 bp, 19 predicted proteins | sample 9270691 | NCBI WGS metagenome assembly JAEIGA01 (sample SAMN17057246, study PRJNA624740) | gut metagenome | biome: biome; isolation source: fecal sample | host: Bos grunniens | place: China: Xizang | collected 2019 | reverse complement strand
TGGGGCGAGAACGGTCATCGCGGTCTGAAACGGATCGAGGAGAAGTACAACCGCTCCTGGTACAGCTGCGTCAAAGACTTCTGGAAAGACAAGAAGGCCGGCTATGAGATGGTCTTCTACAGAGGCAACGTGATCGGCTGGAAAGAGACCTATGCCATTGCCGACAAAGTTGCGGAAGCACTCCTGGCTCTCGGCGTCAAAAAGGGCGACGAGATCCCCTGCTGCCTTTCCAACGTTCCTGCTGTCGCATTCCTGATGCTGGGCGCCAACAAGATCGGTGCCAAGCTGAACTGCTTCGGCGGTCACTACGACCCGAAATTCATCAAGGTCATCCTGGGTGAGACTTCCGACAAGGTCCTGTTCGTCACCGATGACGAATATGGCAAGATCAAGGACATCGTCACCAAGTCCAGCCTGAAGAACGTCGTCGTCATCTCCCTCGCCGACTACCTTCCGAAAGATCCGACCAAGTGCCCGGACTATGAGGAAGACTTCGAAAAGTATTATCATTACGATAATCTGGCTGTGGACTATGTCGCTGCCAACAAGAAGACCCACATGACCTGGTTCGACTTCCTGGCCAAGGCCAAGAAGTTCAAGGGCAAGGTCGTCGATGATAACAATCTCGACACCGAGTTCCTCATCACCTACACTTCCGGTTCCACCAAGATCGGCTTCCCGAAGCGTGAAGTCCACCGGAACCGTTCTCTGACCACAGTCGGTATCTTCCATGATCCCGACCTGTGCGGCAACCCCTCTGCCAAGCACCTGCGTGGTCTGGCACTCATCCACACCGACTCCGACACGAACCTCATCACGATGATCTCCGACTCGTTCTTCACGGGCTGGTCCATCGCCTTTGAGCCGGAGTACGACAGAGATGACTTCCTTGAGTACCTCGTCGTCAATAAGCCGAACTTCTGCCTGGCCACCACCAACTTCATGCTGAAAGCGGCCCGTCAGTACCTCATCGAGAAGAGACTCGGCAGCCGCAAGATGCCCTGGATGCTCGCCATGATGGCGGTCGGCGAAGGCTGTACTGCCGGTGAAGAGCGCTTCATCAATACCTGGTTCCGCAAGGCGCATGCCGGCTGGGGCGTCAACATTACCGGTCCCATCCGTCTTCCCATCGTTACCGTCGGCCTCGGCGGCGGCGACACGGAACACGGCGGCATCTACTACTCCCTGTTCCATCGCATGAACGAAGTCCTGAAGGCTCCGACCCTGAAGGGTGAGGCCTACGGTATGATGCCCGTTCCTTACGCTCACTGCTGCGTTCTCAGAAAGAACGAGGACGGCGAGTATGAAGAGTGCGATTACTATGAGAACGGTATCATCGTCGCGAACTCCGCCACCACCATGGCGCGCTATAAGAACGACTGGGAGAAGACCAAAGCCCTTGTCATCACCGACAAGTACGGCATCGACTGGGTCTCCTGCAACGTCTTTGGTTACATCGACAAGACCGGCGCCATCCACATGAAGGATCGTGTCGACAGCCAGGTCGTCCTGGAAGACGGCACCGTCGTCTTCCCGTACAAGATCGCCGACGAGGCGCAGAAGGACGTCAAGAACCTGCTCTCCACCGTGGTCACCACCACCGAAGAGAACGGCAAGACCTACTTCATCGTCAACTTCCAGTACAGCCCGCTGCGGAAGGACCACAAGCACGACATCCTGCGTGCTCTGGACGCCCGCATGAAGAAAGAGTTCCCCGACATCCACGATCACATCCGCTATCGCCGCTTCGCGGAGCGCTATCCGTTCCCCGTCACCGGCGCCGGCAAGAGAAGTGTCGTCGAAGTCATCAACATGGGCATGGACTACACCTTCAAACTCGAAAACGGCAAGAAGGTCTGGACCGGCAAGCACGAAAAGGCCAAAGACCCGAAGAAAGCCAACAAGAGCTTCAACCTGGAAAACGGCAAAGAAGCATAATAAGAATGAAAGACCTCCCTTTTCGGGAGGTCTTTTTTTATTCTGTCTTTTGTGCTTCCAGCGCCTTGCGCTCTTTCTCGGAGAGCTGCTTTTCTCCGGCCCGTTCCGCGACATCGTTGGTGTCGATGGTGGCGCGGAACACGTAGAACCGCTGATAGAGGTACTCCGTAATGAAGTTCAGCGCCATGGTGCCGATGAGGACGACATAGTTGTTGACACCGAGGTTCTCCGCGAAGAAGTTGCCGCCGACGGTAGTGAGCGGGGTGAAGACGAGGTAGAAGCAGAAGGTCTGGAACATGGCCAGGGGCACGTTGTTGGCGGACCGGTAGGTGAACTTCCGGTTCAGGGTGAAGTTCCAGAGGACGGACAGGACGAGGGCAATGAGATAGCTCGGCCAGTAGGGCCAGTTCATGGTCTCGTTCAGCAGGGTGAAGGAGACGGTCTCAATGATGCCCGCGCTGCCGGCGCAGAGGGCATATTTGATGACCCGCAGGGTCTCTTTGGCCCGGGTGCTCCGGCCCTGTTTGACATGGGCGGTTTCAGCCATATTTTCAGCCAGCTTTCTTGATAAATGTTAGGAATTCCGGATTCCATTATAGTGAATCGCCCGAAAAACTGTCAATGGGAAGGGCGTCGCCGGTAAAGTTTTTCTGTCATGACCCTAAAAGCGACATTTGGGTTCACAATTTATTAAGTATGTATTTTCTTTACAAGTATTGATAAGTATTATTTAGCATGGTAAAGTAAGAAAAAATGTATTCTGCGTCGAAACATTTCGACCAAACACATTTCTTTATTATTCTTACTAATGGGAGATGAAACACAAATGAAGTACCAGGACGAGTATATGGCCATCTATGAGGACTTCAAAGCGAGTTCCAAGTTCTTCCAGGCCATCGGTAACGAGACCAGACAGGGCATTCTCCTGTTCCTCATCCAGTCCGGAGAAAAGGGCGCCCGGGTCAATGAGATCACGGAAAACGCGCACCTGTCCCGCCCGGCTGTGTCCCACCATCTGAACGTGCTGAAAGATGCCGGCATCATCCACTGCCGTCCCGAAGGCACGAGCCACTACTATTTCATTGACATCCGCAAGCATCTGCCCCTGCTGAGCAAACTGAACAAGGATGTCGGAGAGTTCCTCAAAGAGTACTACAAGAACGATGCAGAAGAACTCAAAGTACTTGGAAAATTGGGAGTCCCGCTGGACTAAACCTTCTTCTGAATATGAGCATACATCGAGAAAAGCCAGATGCCGGCATTGCCGGCATCTGGCTTTTTATCATTCAATGTCGACCAGCGTCAGTTCATCGTCTTCCGAGATGATGAAACGGACGTTGTGGCCGCCGTAGATGAGTCCGTAGACCCGTTCCGGGTCCCGCTGGTACTGCGGGCGCGGGTCGTTCCGGAGGATGCCGGTGAGTTCGGCCTCCATCTCTTCGTCGAGTCCGGCGGCCAGGGCCTGCTCGTGGAAGAAGTCTTCATTGGCCATGGTCAGCTTCAGGTCGGCCATGCCGAACGCGAAGCCGGAGGAGGCGTCGGGCAGAGAGTCGGAGTAGGGCATGTACGGCTTGATATCATAAATGGGCGTTCCGTCCATGAGGTCCACGCCGGAGATGACGATCTGCGGACCGTCCGGAAGCTGGCTCTTGAAGCGGATGAGGTCCGCGTTCCGGTTGTACTTCGAGTCGAACTCCGTGCCGATCATGGAGGCGGGGAGAAGGATCTGCTCCAGCTTGACGACAGACATGGCGAGGCTGTTCGGCCGGAACGGAGAGCGGGTGGCAAAGACGCCCTTGTACTCGTTGCCGCCCAGCCGCGGGGGACGGACCATGGGAGCGAAGGGCGCATCGCCAAAGAAGCCGTGATGTTCTTCCTTCGAAGTCTCCGAGAACCCCCAGATGAGCCAGATGTGGGAGAACCCCTCCAGGCCCCGAAGAGCGTCCGCGCAGCGGTACTCCGGGGTGAAGGTGAGGACGCCGGTGAGCTCCGGGACCACGCCCGCCTGGCGGGGCAGACCGAACTTGCCGGTGAGGTTCGTATGGATGTGGGCAATGGGCTCGATGGTCATAAGGCTTGCGAAACCTCCTTCGAAAGCATACAATATTCAAGAACTATTCTAATATAAGGAGACGCTCCTATGCAACTTCCTCAGCGCGTATACGCGGGCATCCACCTCGACAACATCTGCCACAACGTGCAGTGGTATATGGACCACACCGGTCCCAACACGAAGACCATGGCGGTCATCAAGACTGACGCCTACGGTCACGGTGCCGTGCGCGTGGCGAAAGCGCTCGAGGGCATCGGCGTGGACGCGTTCGCGGTCGCCACGGTGGAAGAGGGCGTCGAGCTGCGGGAAAACGGCGTGACAGAGCCCATCCTCATCCTCGGCTATGTCTTTGAAGATGTGCTCCCGCTCGCCATCCGCAACGACCTGACCCTGGCGGTCTTCAACGAGGGACACGCGGTCCTGGCCTCTATTGTCGCGGGTTCCATGGACCTCACCGCACACATCCACCTGAAGGTGGACACCGGCATGGGTCGCATCGGATTCCTGCCGGGGGAAGAGGGTTCGGAACAGCGCCGAGAGGTCGTGAACACCATTGAGAACCTGTACCAGCTGCCGCACCTTTCCGTCGACGGCATCTTCACGCACTTCGCCAAAGCGGACTGGGCGGACAAGACCTTCATGAACGAGCAGATTGCCCTGTTCAAGAGCTTCGTCTCTGACCTGGAGGCCCGGGGGCTGGACCTCGGCATCCGCCACATGTGCAACTCCGCCGCCGGCATGGAGAAGGACGACGACTTCTTCGACATGGTCCGGGTGGGCATCACTGTCTACGGCCTGTGGCCGTCTGACGAAGTGCAGAAAGAAAAAATAGACCTGCGCCCCGGCATGAGCCTCGTGTCGCACGTCTCCAACGTCAAAGAAGTGGGTCCCGGGTTCCCGGTGGGCTACGGCTCTACGTATGTGACCACGAAAGAGCGCACCGTTATTGCCACCATTCCGGTCGGCTACGGTGACGGCTACCCGCGCTCGCTCTCCAACAGGGGCGAAGTGCTTATTGCCGGCCGCCGCGCCCCCATCATCGGACGGGTCTGCATGGACCAGTTCATGGTGGACGTGACCGACATCACAGACGCGCTGTTGGCGGCGGAAGACTTCCCGGTCTCCATCGGCGATGAAGTCGTCCTGTTAGGCTCGCAGTCCTGGCCGGCGCCAGACCGCGGCTTCGACGACGTTGAACCGGTCTCCGATACTATTACCATGGAAGAACTCTCCGACCTCTCCGGTCGTTTCAACTACGAATTCGCCTGTGACATCAACAAGCGCGTGCCGCGGGTCTACTTCGGAGGCGCCGATGACTGATCAGACGAAAACCTCTCTGCTGGGGACCGTTCTGGTCCTCCTCGCCGGCATCTCCTGGGGCACCAGCGGACTGTTCGTCCGCTACTTTGACCGGTTCGGGTTCAGCACCATGCACCTCACCTTCTTCAAGGTGTGCATCGCCGGCGCCGCGCTGGTCCTGTTCACCGCCCTCTTCGACCGCGACGCCCTGAAAGTGAAGCTCAAAGACCTCTGGGTCTTCTTCGGGCTCGGCGTCATCAGCCTCACGTTCTTCACGTGGTGCTACTTTTCCACCATCCAGGCGGCCTCCATGTCCACGGCGGCCATCCTTCTGTACCTGGCGCCCACTCTGGTCATGATCATGTCCGCCATCCTCTTCAAAGAGGACGTGACGAAGCAGAAAGTCGTGGCCTGTGTGCTGGCCTTTGCCGGGTGCTTCTTTGTGTCCGGGTTCATCGGCAGCGCGTCGCCGCTGCCCTTCCGGGCCGTTGTGACCGGCCTGCTCTCGGCGCTGGGTTACGCGCTTTACAGCATCTTCAGTCAGCTGGCCATGAACCGCGGCTACAAGCCGCTGACCCTCATGGTCTACGCGTTCCTGTTCGCCACGGTCACGGCAGCGTTCTTCGTGCACCCGTCCGCCATCGCGTCGGCGGCGCGCGAAGCCGGACCGCTCCAGTTCTACGGCATGCTCGTCCTCATGTCCTTCATGGTGTCCCTGCTGCCGTACGCCCTTTACACGAACGGCCTGAAGCGCTCCACCCCCGGCCGGGCCTCCATCATGGCCTCCATTGAGCCCGTGACTGCGACGGTCCTCGGAGCCCTCTTCTTCCATGAGCTGCCGGACGTCTACGGCTACATCGGCATTGCCCTCGTCATCACCGCCATCATCCTTTTGAACGTCGGAAGCCTGAAGAAAAAAGCATAAAAGAAACCCCGGCTGTTTGCCGGGGTTTTTCGTTTGTGCTCAGTCGTTGCCTCTGCCGAGCTTCAGGAGCTGGGCTTTATAGAAGACCCGGGTGTCGAGGTCCAGTGTGAGGGAGGCTTTGCCCTTTTTCTGGCCGATGACATCGTAGTCTTTGAAGGTGTCGAGGGCGTAGCTCTGGTTGTGGGCGTTCAGGGCGTCCAGACCCCAGTTGCCGTCTTCGCGGATGACCACGTCGCCGTTCTTGAATTTGCCCTGTGCCTCGAGACGGGACTCCTCCGAGGAGTTCGGGACCATGTCGCTTTCGTCGATGAAGCGGACCACGGTGCCCTCCCGGTCCTTCGTGCCGCCGATGATGGGGGAGGCGAAGCAGACGGTGTAGAGAACCTTGTAACGGTCCTTGATGCTCTTTTTGGCGATGAGCTGCTGGGCGACCATGCCGCCGAGGCTGTGGCCGTAGAACATGACGTTCGCGCCCTTCGGGATCTGCTTCTTCATGACCTCTTCAATGCGGTACAGGTAAAGACCCGGCAGGTCCTGTCCGGCGAGCTGGGTGTCCAGGAAGCCGTTGTAGCCGCCCTGGATGGTGTTGAACACGTCGAGGCCGGCGAGGGTGACGACATACACCGCTTTGCCCTTGTCGCTGGTGTTCTTTTTGAAACAGGCTTCGGTGATGGTGATGGGCCCGAAGATGGTGTTGTTGTAGCCCTCTTCGGTGAACCGGGCCATCTGGTTCGCGCGGGTGTAGGTGAGTTCGGTCCTGGCAAAAGCGCTCGTCCCGGCCACGCAGGTGACCGCGAGGATGAGGGTGAAGAACAGTGCCAGGAAAGCTTTTCCGGTACGTTTCATAAGGTTGCCTCCTTTTCTTCGATGCATCTTCTGACACCTTCAGTATACGTCCGACCGGGAAACCGGTGGGGTTTTGTTTCCTTAACAAAAGTGACGGGATAAGTGACGAAAGAACCGTTTCCGGGACGATTTTTTTAACACCTGTCTCTTGAAAAGGGACAGGTGTTTTCTTTATGATGGGGATGGAAGTTGTTTGCAAGAAAGAAAATATCCGAACGAAATGACTGAATTATGAAAGAAGGGAAACTATGGCACTCGTTATCATCCTGCTGGTCCTTGGCGCATTAGACCTCTGCTGGTTCCTCTCTGAGCGAGTCAAAGAGAAGTCCACCAAAGCTGCCATGATCAAATCGTCCGTCTCGGTCCTGTTCATGTCCGTGGCCGCCGCTGCCTGGTGTCATCTGCCGGACGGGACCGTCCACGAGAAGTTCGCCCCGTTCCTCCTCATCGGCCTGCTCTGCGGCCTGCTCGGAGACATCTGGCTGGACCTCAAGTTCGTCTATCCGAAAGAAAATGACATCTACACCTTTGCCGGCTTCTACGCCTTTGCCGCGGGCCACATCCTCTTCATCATCGGCCTCATCTGGCAGTACGGCGACTGGTCCAGACCCTGGTACATCATCCTGCCGCTGGTCATCGCCTGTGCCGTCGGCGCCGGCAACATCGCGCTCGGCCCGGTCATGAAAATGGAGTACGGCAAGTTCAAGGCCATTACCGGCATTTACGGCGCCATCCTCTTCGGCATGACGCTCCTCGCGGGCTCCTTTGCCCTCATGAACGACTTCACGCAGTGGAACCTGAACCTCATGTTCATCGGCGGCGTGTTCTTCGCCATCTCGGACCTCATCCTCTCCGGCACGTACTTCAGTACCGGCAAGGACCGTCCGGTGGACGTCATCACGAACCATGCCACCTACTACATTGCCCAGTTCATCATTGCCGCGAGCATTCTGTTCATTCAGTGAATCGCCCACAAAACACAGGACTGCCTCTCCTCCGGAGGGGCAGTCTTTTCTTGTCACCCGGAGCAAAAAGGGATAAGATAGAAAAGACATATCTTTACTCTCGGGAGGAGAACTGAAATGAGCGCGAAAGACAAACTCGTTGCCGACGTCGTCGCCCGCGGCGTGGCGGCCTTCACCACGAAGAACTTCCAGAACGTGCCCCGGCCTCTGGTGGCGGCGGTCAAGAAGACCCCGGTGCTGGCGGACTTTGTGCGGAAACGCTATAACGTGGACGTTATCACGCTTCCGTCCTTCGACGGCCTCAAGCTGAACGTCACCCGCTTCCACGCGGTCAGGGGATGCAACTGGAACGGCAAAAACCATGTCATCCTTCTGGTCCACGGCTTCCAGGTCCAGCAGGCTATGATGTGGTTCAACCTGCCCTTCTTCCTGCCCCACGGCTACGACTGCGTGACGGTGGACCTGCGCACTGCCGGCCTGTCCGAGGGCGTGGGCATCAACACCATGGGGTACAACGAGGCGAAGGACGTGGCGGAAGTCTGCAAGTGGATCCGCAAAGAGTACGGAGATGATGTCGTCCTCGGCCTGTACGGCCAGTCTATGGGCTCGGCCACCATCATGACCTACTGCTCGCAGGACCCGAACCTCGGCTTCATCATCGAGGACTGCGGCTACGCAAGCCTTCAGGATACCATCCACAACATCCACGACCGTTTCCTCGGCTTCGTCGAGTGGGAGGCGTTTTACAAGAAAGCGCTCAAGTACGCGAAGGTGGGCGATGTGTCCTATGACGACGTCGTGCCCATCGAGTCCGTGAAGAAGCTCGACCCGGATGTTCCCATGATGATCCTGCACAGCATTCCGGACGCGTACATCGTCGTGGAAAACGCCGACCGCATTTATGAAGCCAAGCGGGGCAAAAAGGAGATGCACAAGTACACCCTGGCACCGCACTCCGCATCGTTCTTCCTGCATCCCATCCAGTACAAGAAGGACATTGACGGCTTCCTGAAGAAGAACGGTCTGACGCAAAAGTAAAAATGAATGCCTGACCGCTTGCCGCGGTCAGGCATTTTGTTATAATGGAAGCAGAAAAGAAAGGGAGTGCGACTATGCCGAAAAAGAAACGCCTGTTTGTGGCATTCAGCTGGCTGAACGCCCAACCGTTGCGCATCGGGCAGTATTACCTGAACAAGGACGCCTTCGACAAAAAGGAAGACGTGCCGGGCATCTATGAGCTGTCCGACCTGCCCTATACCAAAAAACAGAAGGTGCCGAAGAAGTACCATCCGAAGAAAGCGGCCGTCGGCAAAGGGAGAAGCCATCTCCTGGATATCGAATCGCCCACGCCGCTCGAAGGGAAGAGACTGGAAAAACTGCCGGTCATCGTCTGCGTGCACGGCGGCGCGTACCTCACCAACAACAAGGAGTGCAACCGGCCCCAGTGCCAGTACATGGCCTCCAAGGGTTTCAAGGTCGTCAACGTGAACTATACCCTGCAGCCGGAAGCCAACCTCTACGGGGACATGGAAGACCTGAACCGGGCTTTTGCCTGGATCGGCGAGAACGCGAAGAAGTACGGCTTCGACACGGACAACGTGTTCATGACCGGCGACTCCTCCGGCGGACACATGTGCCTCCTGTACGCCGGCCTGCGCACACAGAAGGAACTGCAGAAGATGATGGACATCAAACCGGCTGGCCCCGACATCCGCGCCGTCGCCGTCACCTGTCCGGTAGGTTCCTTTGAGGCGAGTGACCTCATCAGCCGGGTGTTCCGCAATCTGGCGGGCCGTCTCTATGACAAAGAAGAGAGACACATGCTCTCTTACGAAGGCTACATGGGTGAGAACTATCCCGAGGTCGCCATCGTCACGACGGAGACCGACGTGCCCATCCACTCGACCACGAAGGGCATCCACGAGTTTATGGAAGCCAAAGGGCTCGCGCACGAGTACCGGTGCTTCGAAGGCAAAGAACACGAACTCCACCACGTTTTCAACGTCCTCCACCCGTACTGGGAGGAGAGCATCGAAGCCAACGATTTCATCCTGGACTTCTTTGAGAGAAAGAAAAAATAACAACCAGCCGCCCGGCAAACGCCGGACGGCTTTTTTTGGTCTTTGTTTCGTTTACAGACAAGTACATTTCTTTCATGTTATGATGGCAGTGGACGTGATAAACCTGTTTGTAAAAAGGAGGAAACTCAATGGCAACTGTAGGAAAAGGCTTACTGAAAGCGAACGGCTATGAATATCTGTGCCGCTATGCCGGCCTCGACAACGACGGACCTCTGGTCCTTCTGCTCCACGGCTTCCCGGAAACTTCCATCATCTGGGAACCCCTGCTGTCGAAACTGGCGGACCTCGGTTACAGAGCGGTCGCCCCGAACCAGAGAGGTTATTCGGACGGCGCCCGTCCCGAAGGCCTTGAACCCTATTCGGTCGGCGTCCTTGCGGACGACGTCATCGGCTTCGCCGAAGAGCTGGGCTGCGACGGCAAATTCTACCTGGTCGGCCACGACTGGGGCGGTTCCGTCGGCTGGGCTGTCGTCAACAATTATCCGGAGCGGATCCAGGCCTATGTCGGCATGTCCACTCCTTACACCCCCGCGTTCATGTATGCCATGATGAACGACGAGGACCAGAAAGCGAAGAGCTTCTACATCCGCGACTTCCAGACCCCCGAGGTCCCGGAAGAGACCATGGCAAAAGACGACTATGCATGGCTGCGCAACTACTGGGAAGGCTTCAAGCCGGAGATCATCGATGACTATCTGACTGTCTTCTCCCAGAAAGCTGCCCGCACCGCCACCGTCAACTGGTACAGAGCCATGTTTGCGGTCAAGAACGACTTTGAGTACAAGCCTGTCGAGCTGCCCGTCACCTACATCTGGGGCAACCAGGACATCGCCCTCGGCCGCCTTGGCGCCGAGATGACCGCCCAGTTCATGAAGGGTTACTACAACTTCGTCGAAGTGGACGGCGGCCACTGGCTCATGGAGTTCAACGAGGAAGAAGTCTCCAAGATCATCATCGATCACATCCAGAAGTTCCCGATGGAATAAGCACTAAAGCTAAAACCCCGTTCCCTGCAGAACGGGGTTTTAGTGGTTTTGGATATAAAAGGGAGGTATTCCAAATGAGTAAAAGCTATGTCGTCATAGAGCATGCGAAGAAGCAGGACTACCTGCAGGACTTCGTGGCTCTTCCGGAAAACTACGGCTCTCCGGAGTACTATGCGAGAGAAGACGTCAAGGAGATCCGCCGGGTCGTGTTCGCGGCGCTCGACAAACTCGATGAGCGCATCGACTTTGAAAAAACGATTCACGGCCGCCATATCATCGTCAAACCGAATCTGGTGGCCGTCTACCACAATGCCGGGTATACCGTCAAAGATATGCCCGAGTCTACGGACCCGCGTGTCTTTGAGGCAGTCATCGACTACATGACGAAGTTTTCAAAGAGAATCACCATTGCCGAGTCCACCGGCGGCCAAATGGGGACGACGGGGCATTTCAAAGTGACCGGACTCAACAAAGTTGCAGAGCGCTATGGTACTGATATCGTGGCGTTTGAAAATATGCCCATTGACCGCTATATCCTGCCGAAAGCGGAAGTTATGAAAGAGGTGGCGGTCCCGCGCATTCTCAGTGAAGTCGTCCGGGGCGATGCATACTACATTTCTGTTCCGAAGATGAAGACCAACAGCTACACGGAGGCGACCCTCGGGTTCAAAAACGCAATGGGGACCCTTCCGTCGAATATGCGCTACAGGAACCACAACTATCAGATCGACCGCAAGCTGGTCGACCTGCTCTACCTGTTCAAGCCGGACCTGGCGGTCATTGACGGCATTGTCGGTGCCGAAGGCCTGACCCCCGGTCCCGTAGACCCGGTCGACACCCGCATGATCATCGCCGGCAATCAGGCGGTCGAAACGGACCGTATCACGACTGCCATGATGGGCATTGACGCTACGAAGAACAAGCTCCTTGTAGAAGCGGACAAGAGCGGGTTTGGTGACCCCGATGTTGAAATCATCGGCGAACCTGAGTACTTTAACTTCCGACCGGCGGACAACTCCTTCCTTTCGGAGAGATTCCTCAAAAACTGGCCCGATGTAAAAATACTTGTCGGTCTGACTCCGAATATGAAGATGGAAATCAACGATATCCATTCTGTCACTCCGGAAATGGTCAAAGAAATGGAAGCATCCTGCTCCGGCGGCTGCCGCCCGGCTATAACGGAAGCTATGGAGATGTACCTGTATGCGCCCAAGAAGCCGGACATCAAATTCACCATGCTGTACGGAAAACCGGTCGTTGTGGACGGGAAAGAGTATTACTTTGATAAAGATGGGAAACCTTATGACCGGGACGCTATCAAAGCGTTGCCCGAAAAGGTGCTTGCCATGGGTGAATGCACCCGCAGAATGAAAGACGTTGCCAACAGCTTCAGTGGCGGCTGCTGCGACATCGGGAAAGCAACCGTTGCGCTTATGCTTTCCACCCGACATCCGGTCCCCATGCTGGGGCCGGGTAACAAGGGACTTATGCCTATGATGGGCGGTGCCGCAAAGACCTTTGTCAAGCGGCTGTCCATGATCAACGTCGGAGAATACTTCGACCTGCCATACGAGCAGGAGGACTTCGACAAGATCTATCCTGTCCGTGAGCTGACTCCCGAAGAAGAGCAAATGGATTATATCCCGTGGCCGCTTCCCCATATGACCAAAGAAGACAAAAAGTGGCAGATCCGGCACATCCGTGTCATGTGATTGCGAAACTCCGCTGTGAAAGCAGCGGAGTTTTTGTTACAATGGAAGCAGTAAAAAGTGAAAGGGGAGACCGGTATGCTCACACCGTCACAGCTGGCTCTGAAGGGCGTCTGGAAGGCCATCGAGATCGGAGACAACAGCAACTATTCCAAGAAAGAGTACCCGACGGACTCCGTCGAATACAAGGACATCCCGTACATCGCCGACGGGAACGACTACCACCTGCTGGACGTCTATGTGCCAGAGCAGTGGGACAAAGACGGGGAGAAGCACCCGGTCATCATCGACATCCACGGGGGCGGCTGGTACTACGGCACCAAGGAGCTGAACCGGTTCTTCTGCCTGCACCTCGCCCGGAAAGGCTTCATCGTCTTCAACATGAGCTACCGGCTGGCGCCGCAGGCCACCTGGATCGACCAGGTCCGGGACTGCATGGCTGCCCTGAAGTTCATCTCCGAGCACATGGAGGAGTACGGCGGCGATGCACAGAACGTGTTCCTGACCGGCGACTCCGCCGGCGGCAACCTGTCCAGCCTCTGCGCCGGCATCTGCGCCAGCAAAGTCATGCAGAACGCCTTCGAAGTGGAGGACCCGCAGCTGCATATCAACGCGCTCGGCCTGACTTCCCCGGTCACGTATCTCGACCCCGATGTGGCCGGCGCCATTTGGAAGTTCTACTTCAACAGCTTCAACAAAGACTACGAGAAAACGAATTACCACCCCTACCTGAATTTCGATAAGACCGTCGAAGTCTGCGGCAAGAACTACCCGCCCACCTATATCGTCACGAGCCTTGCGGACATCGTCCGCACGAACGGGGTACAGACCTACGAACGGCTCAAAAAGGCCGGCATCCCGGCCGAGCTCAACAACAGCAAAAACCCGAAGCTCATGCACGTCTACATGGTCACCGGCGCTGACCTGCCGGAAGGCCAGGCCGCCATCGACGGCATGACCGGCTTCTTCAAAAAGTACCTCAAATAAAAGAAGATATGCCCTCGCGTCAGCGGGGGCTTTTTCTTTTAAATAGCGCGTCGGCTCTTGCAACAAAACGGAGTTTATGGCAAACTAAATAAGTTAACAAGTATTTATTACAAAGGAGTTGCTCCGATGATCAAACTGTATGACGGCGGCGTCTACCTCGTGAACGGCACGGAAGTCGTGCCGGAGGCGGAAGCTGCCAGAGTCGAGGCCCTCACCGGCAAGGCGGCGGACAAAGAGTCCGCCAAAACCGGCACCATGGCCTACGGCATCCTGAAAGCCCATAACCAGGCGGACACCATGGACCAGCTGCGCATCAAGTTCGATGCCATGGCCTCCCATGACATCACCTTCGTCGGCATCGTTCAGACCGCGAAGGCCTCGGGCATGGAGAAGTTCCCGCTGCCCTACGTCCTCACCAACTGCCACAACACCCTCTGCGCGGTGGGCGGCACCATCAACGAGGACGACCACATGTTCGGCCTGTCCGCCGCGAAGAAGTACGGCGGCATCTACGTGCCCCCGCACATCGCCGTCATCCATCAGTACATGCGTGAGATGCATGCCGGCTGCGGAAAAATGATCCTCGGCTCCGACTCCCACACCCGCTACGGCGCCCTCGGCACCATGGCCATCGGCGAAGGCGGCGGCGAGCTGGTCAAACAGCTCCTCGAAGACACTTACGACGTCGCGTACCCCGGCGTGGTGGCCATCTACCTCACCGGCAAACCGCAGCCGTTCGTCGGCCCCCAGGACATTGCCCTTGCCATCATCGGCGCCGTCTTCAAGAACGGCTTCGTGAAGAACAAGGTCATGGAGTTCGTGGGCCCCGGTATTGCGAGCATGAGCACCGACTACCGCAACGGCGTCGACGTCATGACCACCGAGACCACCTGCCTGTCTTCCATCTGGGAGACCGACGAGGACACGAAAGCGTTCCTCGAAGAGCACGGCAGGGGAGATGACTATAAAAAACTGGCCCCGGCCGACGTCGCCTACTACGACGGCTGCGTCCATGTGGACCTGTCCACCGTCAAACCCATGATCGCGCTGCCCTTCCACCCGTCGAACACCTATGAGATCGACGAGCTGAAAGCGAACCCCGGAGACATTTTCCGCGAGGTCGAGAAGGAGGCCGAGAAGGTCGCCGGCGGCAGAGCAGAATTCACCCTGACCGACAAGGTCGTGGACGGCAGTATCGTCGTCCAGCAGGGCGTCATCGCGGGCTGCGCGGGCGGCAACTACACGAACGTTGTGGAGGCGGCCAACGCGCTGCGCGGCAAGAGCTGCGGCTACGGCGAGTTCTCCCTCTCCGTGTACCCGTCCTCTCAGCCGGTCAACCTGGAACTGACGAAAAACGGCTCCATCGCCGACCTCATGGCGGCGGGCGCCATCATCCGCTCCGCGTTCTGCGGCCCCTGTTTCGGCGCGGGCGACACCCCGGCCAACAACGGCCTGTCCATCCGTCACACCACCCGGAACTTCCCGAACCGGGAAGGCTCCAAGCCCGGCAACGCCCAGATGGCCGCGGTCGCCCTCATGGACGCCCGGTCCATCGCCGCAACGGCCGCCAACGGCGGGGTCCTGACCTCCGCGGAGGAACTGGACTGCTGGGGCAAGGTGCCGGAATACCACTTCGACAAAGGCGTTTACGAGAAACGCGTCTACAACGGCTACAACAAGGCCACCGGAGAAGACCTGGTCTACGGCCCGAACATCAAGGACTGGCCGGACATGTCGCCCCTTGCGGACAACATCCTCCTCAAGGTCTGTTCCAAGATCATGGACCCGGTCACCACCACCGACGAGCTCATCCCCTCGGGTGAGACGTCCTCCTTCCGTTCCAACCCCCTCGGCCTCGCCGAGTTCACCCTGAGCCGCAGAGACCCCGAGTACGTCGGCCGCTCCAAAGTCGTCGACAAGCTCGAGAAGGCCCGTGTGGCCGGCGGCGATGTACTGGCGGACGCCCCCGAGCTCGCCAAAGTCTTCGAGACCATCCGGACCATCCCCGGTCAGGCGGACCTCGACATCCCCGCCACGGAGCTCGGCTCCATGGTCTACGCCGTGAAGCCCGGCGACGGCTCCGCCCGTGAACAGGCGGCCTCCTGCCAGAGAGTCATCGGCGGCCTCGCGAACATCACGAAGGAGTACGCCACCAAGCGCTACCGCTCCAACGTCATGAACTGGGGCATGCTGCCCTTCCAGATGGACGCGGAGCCCGACGCCTTCGACGTCGGCGACTACATCTACGTCCCCGGCATCCGCAAAGCGCTCGACGACAACGCGCTGGAGAGCATCAAAGCGTACGTCATCAAAGACGGCGCCGCCACCGAACTCGACCTCTACATCACGCCCATGACGGAGAATGAGCGGGAGATCGTCAAGGCCGGCTGTCTCATCAACTTCAACCGAAACCGGAAACAATAAATCTTTGAACATTTGGAGGAAAGCAGAATGATCCATCAAAAGAGCATTCTGGCGCGGAACCGCATGTTGTCCATGATCATGGCCATCGGCATGATCATCGCACTGCTCATCCCCATGGTCATGGCGGCGGCAGAGGACACGACGACGGCGGCCCCCGCGGCAGAGCCCATCACAGCCACCGGCCAGAAGCAGGTCCTGCACATGGCCACCAGCGCCGACTTCGCTCCTTATGAGTACAAGGAGGGAGAAGGGTTTGCCGGCATCGATATCGAAATAGCCCAGGCCATCGCCGAAAAACTCGGCATGACGCTGGAGATCACCGATATCGCGTTCGACTCCGTCATCGCGGGCGTCGTCACCGGCAAGTACGACATGGGTATGTCCGGTCTGACCATGACCCCGGAGCGGGCCCAGACGGTCAACTTCACCGACCCCTATGCCAACGCGGTCCAGACCATCATCGTCAAAGAGGACTCGGACATCCAGTCCGCCGACGACTTCTACAACCTCGACGCGGAGGGCAACCCGGTCAGCGTCAAGGACGGTCTCACCATCGGCGTCCAGACATCCACCACGGGCGACCTCTACATCTCTGACACCGTCGAGAACGGCGGCGTCGGCGAAGAACACCGCATCCAGTACAAGACCGGCGCGGACGCCGTCCAGGCGCTCTCCACCGGAAAAGTCCAGGCGGTCGTCATCGACAACGAGCCGGCGAAGAACTTCGTCAAGATGTATGACGGGCTCAAACTCCTCAGCACACCGTACGTCGAAGAGGAATACGCCATCGCCATCAACAAGAACAACACCGAACTCCTGCAGAAGGTGAACGTGGCCATCTCCCAGCTGAAGGCCGACGGCACCGTCGCGGAGATCACCAACAAATACATCAACTCCGGAGAGGACATGGGCGACACCAGCAGCCTTGCCGGCCAGTTCCGCCTGAACTTCATCAACGGCGACCGCTGGAAATGGATCGTCCAGGGTCTCGGCAGAACGCTGCTCATCACCCTGCTGGCAATCATCGTCGGTGTGCTCATCGGCATCATCATTGCCGCCATCCGGTCTTCCTACGACAAAAACTACGATGAGCTGGAGAAGAAAGGCGGTCTGACGTTCGGACTCATGAAGGTCCTGAACTTCCTGTCGAACCTCTACCTGACCGTCATCCGCGGCACGCCGGTCGTGGTCCAGCTGCTCATCATGTACTTCATCATCTTCGCGTCCAGTAAGAACGGCGTCCTGGTCGCGGTCCTCACGTTCGGTATCAACTCCGGCGCGTACGTCGCCGAAATCTTCCGCTCCGGCATCATGGCCATCGACAACGGCCAGTTCGAAGCCGGACGCGCCATGGGCTTCAACTACTTCCAGACCATGCGGTACATCATCCTGCCGCAGATGATCAAAGTGGTCCTGCCCACCGTCCTCAACGAATTCATCTCCCTGCTGAAAGAGACCTCCATCGTCGGTTACGTCGGCATCATGGACCTCACCAAGGCAGGCGACAACATCCGCGGGCGCACCCTGTCGGCGTTCATGCCCCTTATTGCGGTCGCCCTCATCTACCTGTGCCTGGTCATCATCCTGACTCAGGTCATGCGTGCAGTGGAAAGGAGGATGCGCAAGAATGAGCGATAAGAAAGTCATGGCTGTCAAAGCGAAAAAGCTCTATGAGCCGAAAGGCGATGTGCTCATCTCCGTTCGGAACCTCGACAAGACGTTCAAAGAGACCATCCACGCGGTGCGCAACGTGTCCACCGACATCCACCGCGGCGAAGTCGTGGTCATCATCGGGCCCTCCGGTTCCGGTAAGTCCACCTTCCTGCGCTGCATCAACCTCCTCGAAGTCCCCACCGCCGGCTCCATTATCATGGACGGCGAGGACATTATGGCCAAGACGGCGGACATCAACAAGTACCGCCAGAAGGTGGGCATGGTGTTCCAGCACTTCAACCTGTTTGACAACCTCAACGTCATCCAGAACATGATCATTGCGCCCACCAAACTCAAACACGAGTCGGATGCCGCGGCCAGCCAGCGGGCCATGAACCTGCTCGAGCGCGTTGGCCTGGCAGACCGGGCGGAAGCGTATCCGTCCCAGCTGTCCGGCGGCCAGAAGCAGCGTATCGCCATCGTGCGGTCCCTCTGCATGGAGCCGGAAGTCCTGCTCTTCGACGAACCCACCTCCGCGCTCGACCCCGAAATGGTCGGCGAGGTCCTGGAAGTCATGAAGCAGCTGGCGGCCGAAGGCATGACCATGGTCGTCGTCACCCACGAAATGGGCTTTGCCCGCGAAGTGGCCGACCGCGTCATGTTCATGGCGGACGGTGCCCTCATTGAGGAAGGCACGCCGGAAGAGATCTTCGACGACCCGAAGTCCGACCGTCTGAAAGACTTCCTGTCCAAAATCCTGTAACCCCTTAGGAAGAAGGCACAACTATGGCAAAAACCAAGAAAAAAGACGGCCTCGGGGTCGGCGGCATCATCGGCCTCGTCGTTGCGGCGCTGCTGCTCATCGGCATTCTGGCGGGCGTCGTCCTTTACGTCCACAGCGGCAGAGCCGGTCTCGGCGAGTCCGCGGGCATCCTCGCGGCGGACGACAATACGGCAGTCACCCTGACGCTGGAAGAGGAAAAAGAGGCGGCGGCCAAAGAGGCGGCCGAGAACGGCAAAGGCAAACGGACGACGGAAAAGGAGTCCGCGGAAAAGACGAAGAAGTCCTCTGACACCGACGGCAAAGCGGCCGAGACGTCCGAAAAGGCGGAAACCTTCAGCGGCGAAGTCACCTACCAGGCGAAGGCATCGGCCAAGACCCTCGGCGCCATGTATGACGCCGATGTGGACGCCTTCCGGAAAGCCTATGACGGCAAGAGCGTCACCGTGACCGGCAAACTGAAGGACAAGTCCTCGAAGATGCTCTACGTGGAGCTGGACACCGGCACCAAAGTGCCGCTCCGGGTCTACCTGAACACGGAAGAGCAGAGAGAACAGTTCAACATGTTTGAAAAGGGCAGAGGCCTTACGGTCAAAGGCACCGTCGCGGTCCTTTACCCGCAGTCGCCCGACGCCGGCGGGTTCCAGGAGATGGCGAACGGGCTCATCGCCCTCGACACCGTCACCCTGGTGAAATAAACCGCTTTTGAAAAAGAAAAACCCCCTCCGTTCCCGGAGGGGGTTCTTTTTGTTTTAACGATCGATTTTGAAACAGGTACCGGTCATGACGGCGAGCAGCCGGTCGGTGTCGTCGTAGACTTCCGCCTCGATGACCGCTGTGGTGCGGCCGTTTTTGAGGCAACGGGTTTTGGCGAACAGTACATCGCCCTTCGCGCCGGCAAGATAGTGGATGTTGGCGTCCGCGCCGACGACGGGCATGTGGAGGTTGCAGCCGTGGGCGGAGATGGCGAGGTCTCCGAGGGTGAAGATGGCACCGCCCATGACGGCCCCCATGGCGTTGCGGTGGCGCGGGGTGATGACCATCTTTGCCAGGGCATGGTCGTCGGTGAGCTCGACGAGCTCGATGCCGTTCTCCGTGGCGAACCGGTCATCGTGGAAATAGGCCGCGGCGGCCTGTACGTTTTCGAATGCTCCCATGAGCGTCCCTCCTTTTTCTGCGTGCCATTATAGCATATTTTGCTCAGTTGCAATGCCAAGAATCTTTTAGTACAATAAAGTGAATGTACTATAGATAGGAGAAAGGGGCGGTCTCTATGGCAATCAAGCGGAAGTTCTTCGACGATGCTTCCTCCGCGGCGGCAGATGCGGTCGTGGGAAAAGAGCGCAGCAAAGTCCAGGACCTGCTCGACGACCAGCCCTCCCATGAAAACAAAATGCCTCCCACGCCCATGCCGGTCATCGAGCCGGAGGAGCCCGCGCCGGAGCCGGCAGAAGCTCCTGCGCCGAAGACGGTCGCAGAAGCGGCCAGCTTCGAAGAGGAGCCGCCGGGCGTCCCGTACAAGCGGGAAAAAGTCAGCGCGGTACGAAACAGCGTGCTGCCGGGTTTTGGGAGCCCCGGGTTCAAATTACTTCAGATCATTCTCGGCGGCGTGCTGCTGGGCTTTGGTCTGTTTTTCCATTTTTCTGACACGGACGCCGAAGGGGCGAGCTTCATGTCCATCGCCTTCCTGGTGGTGGCCTACCTCATTCTCTCCTATGAAGTCATCGGAGACGGCATCCGCAAATTGTTCCGGGCGAAGTTCCTGGACTCCGACCTGCTCGTGACCATTGCAACCATCGGCGGCGTCTTCGTCGGGCAGTTCCCGGAAGCCACCGTCGGCATGTTCTTCTACGTCATCGCGGGCTTCCTCACGTCCCTCAACGCCTCCCATTCCGACGCCCTCTTCGGCGCCCTCGAGGACTTTGAGGTCGACTCGGTCTATGTGGCGCGGGATGGCGGGTTCACGTCGGTCGCGCCGGAAAAGGTGTGGCCGGGGGAGACCATCCTGGTGCAGCAGAACGAGCTGGTCCCCATCGACGGCTATGTGGTCGGGGAGTCCGGCCTGCTCGACACGGTCCTGCTGACCGGAGATACGGCTCCGAAGTATGTCTTCGCCGGCGACCAGGTCTGTGCCGGCATGGTGGTCACCTCCGAAAACCTCCAGCTGGTCACCACCTGCTCCTACGCCGACTCCACCGCCCAGCGGGTCACCCGCTTCATGTATGACGACTCCGCGGACGAGTCCCGGGAAAGCGAGTTTGCCCGGAAGTTCTCCACCGCGTTCGGCATCGTGGTCCTGCTGCTGGGCCTGGCCCTCGGCATCGTGCCGTCTCTCCTGACGGGGAACTGGCACGAATGGATGCGCATCGCCTTCACCTTCATGATCCTCGCCGGCACCGGCGAACTCCTGCTGCAGGGGCCCCTGTGCTTTGAAAACGGTCTGGGCACCGCCTTCTACAACGGCGTGCTGGTCCGGGGCGACGGGCCGTTCGAACAGCTGGCCAACGCCGAAAAAGTCGTCTTCAACAAGACGGGCACCCTGACCAAGGGCGAGCCCGATGTCATCGATATCATCCCCGCGGAGGGGTATAAAGCTGCCACGCTCCTGGAAATGGCCGCGAAGGCCGAGGCCCTGTCCGGCCACCGCATCGCGGACTGCATCCGGAAAGCCTACGGCAAGGACATCGACGAGGAAGAACTCGTCGGCTTCACAGAGACCCCCGGTCTCGGCGTCATCGTCTATGTGGACGGACACCGGCTCGTGGCCGGCAACGCCCGCTGCATGCTGGCCGAGGGCATCGACGTCCGGGAGAGCCACCAGGCGGGCAACAAGCTCCACGTGGCCGTGGACCAGAAATACATGGGCTGCATCGTCACCTCCGACAACGCCCGCAAAGACAGTGAAGAGACCATCAAGGGCCTCCACGACATGGGCCTGACCGGCATCACCATGCTCACCGGCGGCGCCCGTGGTCCCTCAAAACTGCTCTCCGAAGAACTCTCCATTGACGAGTTCGGCGCGGAACTGGCACCGGAAGACAAGCTGGCCGCTCTGCAGACCTTCACCCGGAACCTGCAGAAGAACGGGACGCTGGTCTTTGTCGGAGACGGGGAGAAGGACCGCATCCTGCTCGACTACGCCGACGGCGGCATTGCCCTGAACGGCGTGCGCTATCCCCACATCATCGACACGGTGGACACCGTGGTCATGCCGGAAGCCCCGTCCCGGGTGGTCGGCACGCTGCGCACGGCCCGCCGCACCTTCCAGGCGGCCCGGACGAACACCATCCTGGTCATCGTCCTGAAGGCGGTCGTCATGGTCCTCGCGGTCGTCGGACTGGCGGGCATCTGGGCGGCGCCCCTCGTTACACTCATCTCCGCCATCGTCACGGCCATCTACTGCCGCCGCATCCGCGCCGGCTGGGACAAATAAGTCCGCATCGGAAAGAAGGCGGTCCTATGACCAACTACTTTGAAAAAGAAGTCCCCGTTTCGCCGAGCCTCTGCGACGCGGACGGGAAACTGAGCATCTGGCAGCTGTTCAACCTGTTCATGGACATTGCCACCGACCACGCGGCCGCTCTGGGCGTCGGCTGGGCCGACCTCAGCCCCCGCCATCTCTTCTGGCTGACGGTCAAGACCAGAGTGTGCATCGAAGACCGGCCGAACATGGATGAGACGGTCATAGTGGCCACCTGGCTGGACCCGCCGACCAAACTGCGGGGCGACCGGAACTATGAGCTCCGCCGCGGCGGTCAGGTCCTGGCCCGGGGCAAGACCGAGTGGGCGGCCCTGAACACGGAGACCATGAAGCTGACGCCGCTGTCCGAAGTGTACCCCGAAGGCATGACCTTCGAGCGGCCCACGGCCTGCCCGGAAGGCTTCACCCGTGTCCGCGACCGCTTCGAGGAAGCGGACCGGTACGCGGAGTACACGGTGCGGTCCACCGACATCGACATCGGCGGCCACATGAACAACGTGGCCTACGTCCGCGCCCTCCTCGGCACCTTCTCCAACCGGGAACTGCACGAGCTGGCGCCCACGTCCTTCGACGTCATTTTCCGCAACTCTGTCTACGAGGGCGATGCGCTGACGTTCTACCGGCAGCCCGCCGAAAACGGCCTGGACATCCGGGTCTCCTGCGGAGAAACGACCGCGCTGCTGGTCCATATGGAATAAAAAACAACGGCCTCCCGTTTCGGGAGACCGTTTCTTTTTCTGCTTACCAGTCGGTGCGGTTCACATCGTCCATATTGATGTGGAGCACGCCCCGTTTGGCGTTCTTGACCACCGGTATTTCGGTGTCGTCCACATCGTCGATGTGCTTGCCTTTGTACTTCTTCGTATCTTTGGCGATCTCTCTGCTGAGGAGCAGGACCGCGATGATGTTCGGGATGGCCATGAGGCCGTTCATGAGCTCGGAGGCGGACCAGACGAAGTTCAGTTCGACGAGGGCGCCGGCCACGACGCCGATGATCCAGAGGAGCTTGTAGAACACGATGACCTGTTCGCCGAACAGATAGACGACGCAGCGCTCACCGTAGTAGTACCATCCGAGGATGGTGGAGAACGCGAAGGCGATGAGCCCCAGGATGAGGATGGGCGTCCCGATGTAGGGGATGGACCCGAAAGACTGGGCCGTCAGGTTGGCGCCGTTGCCGCTCTGGGCATCGATGTGCGGATGACGGATGATGCAGGACACGAGGACCAGACCGGTCATGAGACAGATGATGACGGTGTCCCAGAAGGTGCCGGTCATGGAGACCAGGGCCTGGCGCTTGGGGTTGCGGGTCTGGGCGGCGGCCGCGACGAGCGGCGCGGAACCCATACCGGATTCATTGGAGAACAGACCGCGGGCGGTACCGTAGCGGGCCGCCATCATGATGGTGGAGCCGATGAACCCGCCGCCGGCGGCGCGGGGCGCAAAAGCGGCCTGAATGATGGTGGTCACGGTCTCCGCGAGGTAGTTGCGGTTCATGACGAGGATGGCAAAACAGCCCAGGACATAGAAGACCGCCATGATGGGGACGAGCTTTTCCGCGACGCGGACGATGCTGCGGATGCCGCCGACGATGACCAGCGAGACCAGGATGCCGAGCGTGACGGCGATGAAGCCGGGGCGCAGGACCGGGATGGCGATGGTCACGTTGGAGACGATGGCGTTGGCCTGGACCGTACAGCCGATGCCGAAGGAGGCCAGAATGGCGAGGAACGCGAACACGATGCCGAGCCATTTCATGTGGAGACGGCGGTCGAGGGCGTACATGGCGCCGCCGATCATATCGCCT
>JAEIGA010003668.1_pt1 | contig 23937 bp, 10 predicted proteins | sample 9270691 | NCBI WGS metagenome assembly JAEIGA01 (sample SAMN17057246, study PRJNA624740) | gut metagenome | biome: biome; isolation source: fecal sample | host: Bos grunniens | place: China: Xizang | collected 2019 | reverse complement strand
GTTATTCTGCCTGCAGTCCACCAGCAGTAGTCCCCTTCTGTCTCCACATCATAGTAGTAGTTAGCTGTGAATGTAGGGATGATGTTTGCAGAGTTTGTGCTGACAAGCTTAGGATAACCGTTTGCCTGTGTCGGCGCAGCCTCGGCCCTATGCATCGCAGCGAAGAGGTTCTTTGAAACCACAACCGCATCAGATGAGACAGAAGTTGCACGTACGTGGAAGATACCGTTGTTGTCCTTGCTGTCAACCGATCCAAGATTGTAGAATGTATTCTGCTGAACCTTGATGCTACCTGTTGCAACAGCTGCGTCGATACGCATGAATGTACGGATACCGTTTGCGAATGTGTTGTTTGTAACCTTGATTGCTGTCACGCCACCCTTACGAACGTCGATGAAGTCTCCTGATGTTCCCATTTCGTGAACATAGTTGCCTGTCATATCGTATGATGAAATGACTGCGCCTTCCTGGCTCATGTAGAACAGACGGTTAGCATAAGCTGAGATGTCGTTGTCCTTGAGAACGAGAGAAGTCATCGCAACATTTGTCGATCCGATCTCAATCATGTTCTGGACTGAACCTGCTCCAGAGAGTGCAAGACCTCTGAGAGAGAATGTCTTCACAGCGTCTCCCGAAACCTTGAAACCACCGACAAGAGCTGCACCCTGCTCACCTACAAGGTTGAGCGAGCCGACAACCGAAAGTACTCCGTTGCTTACCTCTGCAACATCAGTCACAGCTGTAAGGTCGTATGTACCAGCCTTGAGAGTGATTGTACTCTTACCTGCCGAAATAGCAGTAAGAAGGTCAGCAACTGTCTCTACTGCAATCTCTGATGTAGGGTTCTTGCCTCTCATAGGGTTCCATCTTGGAGCACCGATGTTAGAGTTCATTGCAACCGCATTGACGAGAGTGTAGTCTCCGTTAGCAGCATCCTTGAATGGATCAGCAGGGAGAACGGCACCACCGCCGGCAAGACCTTCCTCGCGTGAACAGTTGACTGTCCACCATGAGTATGCAGATCTCTCCTCTCTTTCCTCGATGTTATAGAAGTAGTTGTTTGCTATCACATTAGGCTTGAGAGCAGCTGAGTTCTTGCTGATGAATCTTGGATATCCTGCAGCATTCTCAGGGTCTGTATCGATAAGGATCGAGTAGAACATGTTGTTCATGATTCTGTAGTCGGTCATACCTGCACCTGCAGTACCTCTTACATGGAAGAGACCGTTGTTGTCCTTGCTTGAAGAGTTTGTAGAAACCTTGTAGAATGTGTTGTTGAGAACTGTGAGATAGTTGATTTCGCTACCTGCATCAGTACGCATGAATGTACGTGCACAGTTAGAGAATGTACTGTTCACAATCACAACCTTATGATAGTGACCTGCACGCATGTCGATCATATCGTTACCCAATGAGTAGTTGTCGACATGGATATTGTTGAAGATAAGGTTCTGAACACATGCAGTCGCCTTACCGCTGTTGTCATACAGACGAGCTGTGCCGTTGTGGATGTATGAATCATAGATTGCGATTGTGTCAGCCTTCACCTGGTAGCCTTCAGCATCCTTCGTTGCATCCTTATCCTCAACGAATACTGCACCTGCAGCAGTTGTGCCGTCGATATCGAGGTTGCGGAGAACTACAGACTGTACGTCACCTGAGAGCTTGAAGCTTGCAATGACAGGAGTGTAAGCGTCTCCGTTCTTCTGTCCCTTAAGACGAAGCGGTGCAGACAATGTTACTGTTCCAAGGTCGTATGGAGTAGTAGAGTAAGCGAGTGTGATGTCTGACTTACCGCTTGAGATAGCATTGAGAAGGTCGTCGGTAGATGATACCACGAATTCCTCTGATTCACCTGCTGCAGCCTTGGCAGCGATTGTAAGAACTGCAACACCTGCTGATGACTGAGTGTTGTAGATGTCACCCTCGGCCGGGTTCGCATAAACCTCAACCTTATATGAACCTGCATCAAGGAACTTGACAACGTCTGAGCTTACTGTGAATGCAGTACCCTCCTCTACAGGATAAGTCTTTCCGCTGAATACTACAGAGTATGAACCCGCATTCTCAACTGGCGCCCAAGTTACAACAGCTTCCTGAGCCTGTCCCTGATCGATCTTACCTGGCTCGATTGCTGGAGCAGGAGTTCCGAGAGCAGTGTTGACCTGGCGTACATCAAGCGCCCATGCAAGAGCCTTGAGACCTACAGGACCTGATGCATATACGTAAACGAGAGATTCCTCAGTGATGTCGCTGATGAGGATCTTCTGGTTGGTAGCGTTGTGAACGTTTGCAACAGCACCGCCCTTGATTGTAGCCGATGAGCCGTCTACCGGTCCGACAGCAACCACAAGATGATTTGCAAGTTCCTCAGGATCTACTGCATTGATATAAACTGAACCTGGCTGGTTCACCTTGAATGCAACGTAACCGTCAAGAGGTACGTTCTTCTTGGTAACTGTAGCAGCGGTATAGTTGATTACACCTCCGTCTACTGCAAGCTTGACATCCTTTGCACCAATGTAAAGCATATCGCGAACCATATGCTTCTCGATAGTGCCTGTGAAATATCTTGCATCATTGAAATCCCAAGTATGAGCACCCTCAAGACATGCAAGTGTAAGGTCCTCTTCCTTCTCTACGAAGGTTACCTGCCACTGCGGAGCACCTACCTTTGCAGAAATGAGCTCAGCATTTGTGAGGTTGAACACACCACCCTTTGCATTGTAGCAAGGATCGAGTGAGAGGATGCTTCCAGCACCTGCCAATGCCTCAGCCTGAGACACTCTGTTGTTCTGGTCAGCACCGTCAGTCTCCGAGAAGAATGTAGCACCTACATTGTAGAAATGGTTGTTTGAATATACCATTCCGAGCTCGCCAGGAGTAAGGTTAGCGGCAGCCTTTCTTGTAAGACCGCAACCGTCCGGCATGTTGAGAATGAGGTTGTTCTTGAATGAAGCTGCGCCAGGAACGCACTTGATACCCATCAGACCACTGTTGTTGGTATTAGCGTTTCCTGCATTGTAGCTCACGTTCATCAATGTATTATTCTCGATCTTGAGATTGCCGACAACAACTGCTGCATCGAGTCTGATGAATGTTCTGAAACCGTTGTAAACGGTGCTGTTGATTACCTCAAGAGACTTGATGTCTGAGGCATTACGGAGGTCGATACCGTCACCACCGTTCTCGAAGCTCTTGTTTACGTCATAGATGACGCAACCATCCCAAGCAAGACGATCAGTGAAGAGTTTCTTACCCCACTCATACATGAGACCCTTGCTGTAACCTGTAATGTTACAGTTCTTGAAGAGGATGCTTGCAACAGTCTTATCAGTTGTACCACCATTCTTAAGCTGGAGAGGGAAACCATAAGCTTCCTTCTTACCGTTGAGCTCTACAGTCTCGAACTTGATGGCGCCACCGTCATAACCGTCAGCGATATGGAACTCTCCGTTGATTACAGGACGTGAACCGTCAACTCCCTGCTCACCCACGATTTCAACTCCTGCCACGAGATCGTATACTCCAAGCTCGTAAGGTACGTCAGCAAGCTTCACATAAATCTGCGGAGCCTTTGCTGCGAGTGCAGACTGGAGTGAAACGAGATCGGTAACCTGAGTATAGCCGTTGAGGTCAGGATCTGTAAGGGCAACAACCTCACCACGGTTAGCACTCTTGAACCAGATAGAAACTGTGTATGATGTAGCTGGCTTAAGACCTGTGATTACAGCCTCACCTGCAGTGATTTCAGCTGCTGTAAGGTCTCTCTGCTCTACAGTCTCACCCTCTGCCCACTCGATACGCTCAAGCTCGCTGTCAGTAGCCTCCCACTTTACAGTGACAGACTCTGATGTCTTAGCTACGAACTCAAGGAACATATTAGGCTTGACAGCAGTTGTCTGGATAGCCTTTTCGAAATCAGCCCACTTCGAATCCTGGAGTGCACCTGTCTCGTCGATTGCCTTGACGCGTGCATAGAATGTTCTGTCGGCCTCGAATGTAACAACGTATGGAAGTTCCTCCGGAGTCACGTTGAAAGACTCGAAGAGCTCTGTTTTCTCCTCGTCATTGTAAACTTCAAGAACGAAGAGAGTAGCACCCTTAGACTTAGACCAATTGAACTGTACGTCCTGTCCATTGGATACTCTGGCAGTCAATTCTGTCGGCACAAGGCAGCGAGTGAGCTCGAGCTCTTCCTGAAGCACAGGGAGATCCTGCACACAACCTGCAGCTGTGAAGACAAGAACTAATGCCAATGCAATTCTTGATAATATCTTTTTCATATCGTATCTGCTTTATTTTAGAATCCGTAGTCGTTTACGAGCTTGCCCTGGCTGTTTGTGATGGTGTTTTCAAAGATAGGCCACCACTGACGAGTGTCAGGATCGTTTCTGTAGATTCTCTCGATTCTCTCTGCCTTGAGGTCGCCGAAATAGTTCTCCACAGGCGAGCCCTTAGAGTCTGTGTACTGGATCCATCCTGCACCAGGATTCTGTCCAAGTTCACCCTCGTTGTAACCAAAGAGAGTCAAAGTATAACCATCCTCATTATACTTGTAATAAACTGCGCCCTGCTTCTCAGAGAGTGCATACATATCACTCTTAGCCTCGTCAAGCTTGGTCTTGAGCATATTCCAGCGGATAAGGTCAGCCTTGCGAAGGAACTCACCCACGAACTCGAGAGCACGCTCTTCAACGATAGCATTGAAGAATGCATCCTTTGAAGCAAGAGCATTGACATATGCCTCGGCTTCTGCCTCATATCCCTTATAAGCTCTCTTACGAACCTCGAGGAGGTAAGGCTTAGCCGCCTGAGGACCTTCAAGCTCGTTAGTAACCTCGGCGAGCATGAGAAGGATATCAGCATATCTCATATAAACAGGCTTGACGCCGTCATCGTTTCCACCACCATATGGAAGAGTCTCCTGCCAGTCGAAACGATATTTACCGAAGTACCAGTTACCTGCTCCGGAAACAACGCAGAGGTCGTCTGTACCATCGTTCTCCATGCGGAAGTTAGCACAGCTCACGTCACGACGCTGGTCCTTGCCGATTCTGTCATACTTGAAGAACAATGAAGGAACCGGACCTGCCACACCACCACGGCTGGTTGTGCTAGGACACCACTTGGTGTAGTTCTCGTTGCGGATTGCAAAAGTAAAGTTCCAACGACCGCGGGCGTCACCGAGAGGAAGTGAATAGATGATTTCCTTTCCAGCCTCAAGGTCGAAGTTGTTGAGGTCTTTCCAAAGCTGAACATAATCAGAGTAAAGCTCGAGACCTGCGTTGTTCACAACATCCTCAAGAGCAGCCTTTGCCTTTGGATAAAGAACTTCCTTAGAGAGTTCAGGGTCAGAAGAAAGTCTTACGCTTCCTGCATTGCCTGTGTTTACAAGACCCTCGTCAGGACGCTGGGCATAACCAGATGCCATGAGTGCAAGACGAGCATAAAGTCCCTTTGCAAATGCAAGGCTAGGACGGTCAGTCTTCATTGTTGCAGCACTCTGACCCGGCCATTCCATATAACCGAATGCCTCTTCAAGGTCAGCAAGGAGCTGCTTGTAGATAACGTCTCTGTCTGACTTTGGAAGATAGATGGTCTCAGGAGTGATAGGCTCGAAGCGTGCAGGAACCTCACCGTGAGCCTTGAGAAGCTCTGTATAGATAAGGGCACGTGCACAGAGCGCCTCTCCGAGAAGAGAAGCCATTCTCTTGTCAGTCTCTGTATTACCATATTTGCGAAGACCGTCAACACAAAGGTTTGCACGCTCTACTCCCACCATGAGTTCGTTGTAAGGACCATTGGCGAGGTTGAGCTGGCCGTTGTTAGTCTTGATGTCGTACTGAGCGATATCGCCCTTTTCATCTGCTTTCTTCTCTCCGCTATCAAGATAGATCTCGATATCGGTGTTGAATCCGTACCAAGGAAGATAACGTCCACGATGTGAATTTGTGTGTCCGAATACTTCGTAGATTGAGAAGATATTGAATTCGGCAAGCTCATACTGAGAGAAGACGTTCTTGTCATCAAATGCCGATGGTGAAGATGTTGTAAGATCTGAACATGAGGTTACAGACATGGTAGCCAACAAACCTGCACCAACTAATATTTTATTGATCAGTTTCATATTCATTCAGTTTAGAAAGTTATGTTGGCTCCAACTACGAATCCGATGCTCTTCGGATATGCAGCATAGTCAACTCCAGGAGTAAGCGGAGTGCTTCTACGAGTGTCGACCTCAGGATCGTAGCCAGAATATTTTGTAAGGCAGAAGAGGTTAGTTCCTGTTACATAGAAACGGAGCTTCTGCATCTTGATCTTCATAGTAAGATTCTCTGGAAGAGTGTAGCCGATGGTTGCAGACTGAAGTCTGAGGAATGAGCCGTCCTCAACAGCCCAATCAGAGAAGATTGCATTCTGACATGCTGGCGACCACATTGTTGTGCCTGCATTGATAGCGTCGAGAGTTTCTGCATCTGTGATCTGCTCACCTGTTGCCCAGTCGATGTTTGTCCATCTGTTAGCTACCTCCATAGAGCTGAGAAGGTTACGCTTCTTGAACTTTCTTGAATGAGTGAACTCAACCTTGTTGGCATTATAGATATTGTTGCCGAATACATAATTGAAGTTCGCTGAGAAATCAAAGCCATAGACGAAACCTGAAAGGTTGAATCCGCCTGTTCCCAAAGGAAGTGCATTTCCGATCACGACCTTGTCTGCAGCATTGATCTTACCATCACTATTCTGGTCCTTGAGCTTGATAGATCCAGGTCCGAAATAGTTGTTGCCTACAAGGCTTGATGCATCAACAACGCCCTCGTTGAGAACCCACTTGTCACCTGTGTATGTAAAGTCGCTGGCCGCATAACGTCCGTCGCTCTGATAACCATACATCTGACCGAGAGGCTGTCCGGGAAGAACTACGTAGTCAGGTCCGAGCTCTGTAGAAGCCCACATAGACTCTGCCTCGATCTTCTCAAGACCACCAAGGCTGAGAACCTTGTTCTGGTTCAAGCTGATGTTTGCACCAAGAGTAAGTCCGAAGTTCTTCTTCTCAAAGATCACGAAATTAGCCGAAGCCTCAATACCTCTGTTCTGTGTAGAACCGATGTTCTGGTACTGATAGTCATATCCCGAACCTGCTGTAGGGAACTGGATGAGAAGATCCTTGGTAGTATTGAGGTAAGCCTCGAGCGAACCGGTGATTCTGCTGTTAAAGAAAGCAAAATCAAGACCGAGGTTGTGTGAAAGTGTGCTCTCCCATGTAAGGTCAGGGTTAGGCATGATGGTCTTTCCGTCAACCTTTGTAGTTGTCCAGTATGTATCTCCTACTGAAAGCCATGTTGAAGCATTTGCAGAGAATGTCATTGAAGACACACCTGTAGGGATGTTGTTGTTACCTGCAGTACCGTAGCTGTAACGAAGCTTGAGGTTGTTCACTACGTTGCTGATATTGAACCATGGCTCGTTAGAGATAGTCCACGAAGCAGCTGCTGATGGGAAGAAGCCCCACTGGTTGCCCTTAGCAAACTTCGAAGAACCGTCGGCACGGAGAGTAGCTGATATCGAATATCTCGAATTGAAGTCGTAGTTTGCACGACCGAAGAACGAGAGAAGGATATCATTTGCACTGAAGTAATTGTTCGATGCGATAGCTGTACCTGATGCCATGAAGTTCCAGGCCATTGATGAATCGAAGAATGTCGGGAAGCCTTCCACAGTTGTCGAAAGGTTGTTCGACTTAGTGAGGATGAGCTCCTGTCCGAGAAGGAGGTCGAGCTTGTGGTTCTTGTTCTTGAAGATCTCAGAGAAGTTGTAACTCAATGTGTTTGTGTTACGATACTTTGTTCTGAAATGGTTAGAATAAAGATTCGCAGGCTGATTCTTGATTGTAGCTGTATTACCTACATAGTAAGTGGTAAGGCCGTAGAATCTGTTGTCCTCCTGGCTATAGTCGTCAAGACCACCTTCTACCTTGAGGTTTAGGTTGTCGATGATATGCCATGTAACTGCTCCGTTGATAGTCCAGTTCTTACGAACTCTGCGACGGTCATTGTCAGCTACTGACTGAAGAGGTGGAGCATTGTCACCATAGTCCTCAGCAAGGTCTGAATCTGTAGTCGAACCTGTCACAGGGATAGGAGTATACTGAACGGCATGTTTCAGACGTGCAGATGTACCTGATGTAGAACCAGAGTCATTGATAGAGTTCGATCCCGCACCCATGACCTCTGTGTTAGAGAATCTTGCATTAAGATCGACTGTAATCTGCTTGATAGGCTTGAACTGAGCCTTGAAGTTGAGGTTGTCACGCTTGTAGTCCGAACCGAGCATGATAGCCTTGTCACCGATGTGAGCGTAACTTGCAGTCCACTTGACCTTGTCAGAGCTTCCTGACACTGAGATATTCTGGCTGAATGTGTTGCCTGTACGTCCGAACACCTGCTCTACCCAATCATTGCTGGTCATTCCAGCGTACTGATCGATATCGGCATATGCTCCGTATGCAGGGATATATTCGTCAGAAAGGTCATCGTTGAGAACTCCGAGCTCCCACTGCAACTTGACGAACTCACCTGGAGACATTACCTGGATAGCGTCTTTATTTGCCATTCTCTTCTGTCCCCAATATGCGTTGTAGCTTACTGAGATCTTACCTGAAGCACCAGACTTTGTTGTCACGAGAACTACACCGTTTGCACCACGTGAACCATAGATGGCTGTCGAGAATGCATCCTTGAGCACGTCGATCGACTGGATGTCTGAAGCAGGAATGTCAGAGATGCTTTCTACAGGGAATCCGTCCACGATGTAGAGAGGAGACGAGTCCTGAGTGATGGAACCGCCGCCACGGACACGGATCTTGATCTCGGCATCAGGATCACCTTCTGTAGAAGTAACCTGCACACCGGCCATTCTTCCGGAGAGAGCCTCGGTAACAGTTGCTACCGGAGTCTGAGTCAATGCTTTATTGTCAACAGAAGAAACCGATCCCATCAGATCGCGACGTTTTACGGTCGCATAACCGATAACGACAGTCTCATCGAGGAAGTTTGCGTCTTCTTCAAGCACCACATTGATGGTAGTACTGTTTCCGATCACAACATTCTTGGTCGACATACCGATCATTGAGAACACGAGGGTCTTACCCTTGGCAGAGTTGATGTTGATGACATAGTCACCGTCAACTCCTGTCACAGTTCCCGTTGTTGTGCCGTCCACGAAAATGGAAACGCCTATCAGAGGCTCTCCATTGACGTCTGACACGACACCCTTGATCTGTTGAGCGTTCACAGCAGCTGCCGCAAACATTCCTAAGATCAGCAGAGAAATCTTGTAGGTCAGATTTTTCATAAAGGAGTTTTTTGGGTTTTTAATTAGGTTATTAATATTGTTTTAGTTCAAACTTACGTATTCGCCTCCCGCATTCTGGGCAGCTGTTATATCACGCACCAGATAATGGAGATACATTTCCAGGTTGGTGTAACGTCCGTGTGTATCCAATGTCTTGGCCTTACCGTCAGCTGCGCTGGATGCGTTGAGTCCGAACTGAGTCTCGAACCAGTCCGGCATTCCGTCGCCATCCGTATCCGCCACCCTGGCAATCTGGTCAGCATCAGCCTTATAGGTCGGCCAACCGCCTACTGCTGTCTGAGTGTCGATCAGACCGTTCTTCGAGCCGTTACCTCCGTCTGTATATGTTGCTTTTCCGTTTTTCGCATCGTCGCAAGCTCTCTTATCCACAACGTCACGCACAAGAGATGCTCCCGAATACTGACAGATAACATTGAATGCATTTTCTGCCGAATGGGTAGTAGTGTACACCTTCTTCTGCTGAGGTCCATGCAATGCAAGCGGAGCCGACAAGAGGGTGTTGTAGTTGCCATAAGACGAACCGTTATGCCAATAGATGGTCGAAATATCGTTTGCAGCACCCAGTTCAGGGTATTTCGCATTCACATTGCCGCTGAGATACATCTGAGGATAGCTGTCCGCATAGGTCACACCGTCCTTGACATACGAGCCATACGCATCCACGAAGTATTTTCTGTCAGATGATGCAGGACCCGGCTTGTAGTAGTTGTTCACGATATTGAACCAGCCGTCTTCACCGCCATAGGTCACATTGTCACCCCAGTTGTAGACTGCATTGCATCTGTAATCCACATTTCCGCGATGCGTACTCACATAGCTGTCATAGATCTGCGGATGGTCGATGCGCGGATTACGGCTGTCATGACATGAAAGAAGGTTGTGGTGGAATGAAGCTTCCTTACCGCCCCAGATGCCGCCGTAGCCATGCTCGCCCTTGCCATGGACAGAATATCTCAGACTCTCGGTGAGAACGCACCACTGCATGGTGAAGAATTCGTTCGCATAGAACGATGAACACTCGTCAGTCGACCATGACATAGAACAGTGGTCGATGATGATGTTTCGATTGTATCTTCCCCACAATGCATCAGCCTCTCGCTTGGCTTCGTCACCCATACGGAAACGGATGTATCTGATGATGATGTTGTCAGCTTTTTCAAACTTGAAATCATAATCGCTGATGCAGATTCCGTCTCCAGGAGCTGTCTGACCTGCTATGGTTACGTCTCCGTTGATGATGCTGAGGGTGCTCTTCAATTCGATGATTCCCGCAACGTCAAACACGATGGTTCTCGGACCTGATTCAGCAAGGGCTGCTCTGAGTGAGCCTGCACCGCTGTCCGCGAGAGAAGTCACGTGAATGACCTTGCCGCCGCGGCCTCCGGTAGTATACATACCGCCGCCCTCTGCTCCCGGGAATGCCAATGCCTCCTTATGAGCATCTTCTGCTGCAGGTATCTTGAATTCCGGATATGAGTCGGTATTTCCAGGTTCCTCTCCGGTACCGGGATCCGAGCCGGAATCCGAACCTGAGCCGTCATTATCGCCGACAGTTGCAGTCAGAGGTTCTGAGAAAGGAGTTTCAAGATCGCCGATTCTTGCTTTCACCTTGAATACATATGAATCGCCTGCTGAAAGTCCCTTGAACTTTACGATATTTTCCTTGGTGGTAGTCTGTCCTCCAGGTGCCAATGAACCGGACGGGGTTTCAAGTCGTGCGACATAGTACGACACGCCTTTCACTTCATTCCATGAGAATGTCAGCGAAGCCTCATCTGATTCAACGACCTTCACACCCGCAGGAGCACTGAGGTCCGCAGGTGTGTCAGGGGAAACTGGCGAACATCCGAAGATGGTCAGGATAGCCCAGACTGCCGGAAATAAGAGTCTTTTCATTACTCGATCTTCTTGTAAACAGGTACCAAAGCCTTCATAGCGGTCCATGCCACGATGTAAGCTACTGCACAGAGACAGAACATGATCATGTATCCAGCCTCCTTGGCCTCGAAGCCGAGGAATGTGAATGCAGCACCTGCGTTCTCCGAATATGTGAAGAGAACACCGGCACCCTTGTTAATCATGAACGAGCTGATACCTCCAGCCATTCCGCCGATTCCTGTGATGGCAGCAACTGCTGACTTAGGGAACATGTCACCGACTGTCGAATAGAGGTTCGCCGACCATGCCTGATGTCCGGCACCTGCAAGACCGATCACGATTGCCGGCCACCATGCAGAATACTGTCCGAGCGGCTGTGCGAAGAGTGCGAAGAGAGGGAAAAACGCGAAGATGAGCATCGCGAGCATTCTTCCCTTGTATGGATGCATAGCCTTCTGCTCCACAAGGTACTTAGGCAGATAGCCTCCGAAGATAGAAATCACTGTAACGATTGTGTAGAGAGTGATGATGAGCATCATTCCTGTTCCGGAAGAAGCCTTGTATCCGAACTGATCCTGGAAATAGGCAGGAGCCCAGAAAAGATAGAACCACCATACACCGTCTGTGAAGAACTTACCTGCAATGAAAGACCATGTCTGACGGTAAGTAAAGCACTTGAGGAACGGAATAGTCTTAGTCTCCTCCTCTTCTGCCGGAGCATCTTCCACCTTGTCATCATCCTGAAGGATATACTCAAGCTCGGCCTTATTTACATGCTTTGACTGCTGAGGCTTGTCATACATGAACACCCAGAATCCCATCCAGAGGAAACCAAGAGCACCGATTACGATGAAAGCCATTTCCCAGCCTATCCATGCTGCGAGAGGCGGAATGGTTGCCGGCGCTACAAGAGCACCTACCGATGCACCTGCGTTGAAGATTGAAGTTGCGAACGCACGGTCCTTCTTCGGGAAGTATTCTGCAGTTGTCTTGATGGCTGCAGGGAAGTTTCCAGCCTCACCGAGAGCAAGTACTGCTCGAGCCGCAAGGAAGAGCCATACGCTTACCGATGATATCGCCAGAGCTGCAGCTGTACCTTTCTCCACTGCCATCATTGCCTCCATCGACTCATATCCGTTGATATGCATTGTAGCCCAACCGCATAATGCGTGAGCACATGCTCCGAAAGACCATATACCGATTGCCCAGAGATATCCTTTCTTTGTTCCCATCCAGTCTACGAACTTACCTGCGAAAAGCATGGCAACTGCGTAGAAGATAGAGAATACCGCTGTAATTGTACCATAATCGCTGTCTGTCCAATGGAACTCCGTTGCGATGAATTCCTTCCATGTAAGAGAAAGAACCTGGCGGTCCATATAGTTGACGGTAGTTGCCACAAAGAGCAATACCACCATCCACCATCTCCAATTGGTCATCAGCTGTTGATTTGTGTTATTCTTCATAGTACTAGTGAATTAATTATTTCAATACGTCATTTTCATTGTCGATGATGCCCGGAAAGCCATTCACGGAGCCTTTGAAAGTTGCCTTGCCGGCCTTTACTTCCTTGACAATCCTGCGGTCCACAGCATCGCGCCTGTGTGATGCGCCTGCATATTTCAGCACTGACTTATATGCATCAGCTGCCTTTTCATTGTCGAGATTCACCCTGACTGCAAAAGGTTCCTCAGAGACTTCCGAATACTTCCTCTCGTTAGCTGCAATAGCCTCATTATCAATCTGAACCGCTCCACGAACCGCAGAAACATCATATACATTTCCGCTGATGTGGTAATTGCCCGGAATCATGGAAGTCGTAGGTGAAACATAGAATTCGATCCATTCGCCGTCAACAACCGAAGTTGCAGGACCCGGACGGAAGTAGTTGTCCGTAACATTGAACCAACCTTCCTCGCCGCCGTAGATAGCCTTAAGTCTCCAGTTGTATACTACATTGTTGGCAAAATCCACGGTTCCTCTGTAGTGGAGAAGGTCGCTGTTCCAATAGAGGTTCGGATGGTCGAAACGAGGGTTGCGGCTGCTGTTATGAGCAAAGAGATTGTGGTGGAACGACACATTTCTGCCGCCCCAGATGCCACCGTAACCATGATTTCCCTTGCGATGAACAGATGCGTTAAGGGCCTCGGAAATGATGCACCACTGGATTGTCGCATCTGCAAGATTGTAGAAGGAAGCGTTTTCGTCAGTCGCCCAGCTGATAGAGCAATGGTCTATGATAAGGTGTCTGCAATGTCTTGCACCGACAGCATCAGCCTCGACCTTTGCAGCTGTTCCTAGTCTCATGCGGAGATAACGCATGATCACATGATCTGCAGTAATGAAGATATTATGGTCACGGATTGTGATTCCCTCTCCCGGAGCAGTCTGTCCGAGAATTGTGAGATACGGGTTAACGATATCAAGAGGAGCTGTAAGGTGAATGTCTCCGCTGACTGCAAATGTCACGATGCGTGGTCCCTCAGCCTCGACTGCATGTCTCAAAGTACCCTCTGATCCGTCATCAGCAAGTGATGTTACCACATATTCCTTACCTCCACGGCCACCCTGCGAGTATTTTCCGCAGCCTTCAGCACCTTCGAAAGCGACAGGCATATTGCCATCAGCCTGTGAATAATCGATATTATGCATTGCCTCCCACTCAAGCGAAGCCCAGATGAAAGGACCTACTCCCTTGCAGTCATTATCAATGATAGGCTCGCTGAGATAGTAATCGAAGTCTCCCTTACGCATCTGTGCGCCACCGAGTCCGCCGACAGCACAGCAGTCTGTCATATAGATGGTTCCGTCCGGATTTTCCTTGATGAAGCGGTCGATGAACTTAGGGTAGAGTCCCATGATGTATTCTGCATGAGAATCATCAATGTAACCACGTCTGAGTCCCTTGAGGAAGGCATATGTGAACATGATCGAGCATGTAGACTCCTGATAGTTTCCTTCTCTCTGAGGACAATCGAGAACCTGATACCACATTCCTGTCTTCTTGTCCGCCCACTTAGGAAGGACTTCAAGGAAATAATTCAACTGATTGACCAAGGTCTGATGTCCAGGATGTGTCTTAGGGAGATAATCGAGAACCTCCACTAGAGCGATTGCATACCAACCTGTTGCGCGTCCCCACGCGTGCGCTGACAGACCGGTCTCAGGATCACACCAGAACATTGACTTCGACTCGTCCCAGGCATGACGGAAAAGTCCGGTTGCAGGGTCATATGTGTTCTCTGCACCTGCAACAAACTGATGAACGATGTCTGTAAAGAGGGAATCCTTCTGCTCCTTCGAAGCATATCTTGCTGTATATTCAGCATAGAAAGGAAGGGCCATATAGAAGCCGTCAAGCCACACCTGATGCGGATAGATCTGCTTGTGCCAGAACTCCCCCGACTTTGTACGCGGCTGAGTATCAATCTGTTCACGAATCTTGCGAAGCACTCGGCGATAGCTCTTGTCCTGACTGCCGTACATGTCGTGAAGGTCAAAATATATTCTTGCAGGACAGATATGGTCCACATTATAATTCGACTTCTTATAGCTGTACACCTCGCCGTTCTCGGTTGCCATAGTGTCCGCCCACGCCTTTACATAGCTGACAACCTCAGGAAGGTCGTAGCGCTTTGTTGCATCCATGAATGACTTCAGCTCCAGTCCGGTGGTGTAGTTCCATTTGCGCACACCATTACGGCCGTCCAGATAGGTCGCATCCGGGCATCTCTTCATTTCGGATCTGATCATCCTCACGGAATATGGTTCCTGTCCCGCAGCTGCAAGAGTGAACAGTGAGGCCAGAATCACTAAAAACATCTTTGAAACTTTCATATATCCAATCAGTTTTTCAGTTGATTAAAACACCTTGAAATACCACTCGGTCTGAACATTTATTCCGTTCTTGTCCTGCTCGGATCCGCACTTGAGTACATTTGCCGGTGTATATTTCTTCAGGTCCTTAGCCTTTATTGTGTGTGACCATGGGACGCGCTTTCCTTCCGCTCCAGGTCCCTTGCTGCCATATTCCGCATAGAATGTGGTCTTCTCGGCATACGGCTTGTCCCAGTTGTGCCATCCTTCAGGAAGGATATGGTCTCCGAGTTCGCAGTCTATGAAGACTGTCTTTGCATATGACCTCCAAGGACGTCCCAGATACACTTTCCGAGCATTCTCGTCGTGAATAAGTCTGCAATTCATGAACACATATCCGAACTCTTCATTCTGTGGAGTCGATGCTGCTGTGATATAGCTGTCTTTCTTGCAGAGGATAGTACAGTCCTCGAACCAGCAGGTCGATGCACCGAAGATGAAGTCGGTGGTACCCTCGATCCAGCAGTTTCTGAAATAATGTCTCTGTCCTTTTCCGTATGTATATATGGTATCCTGGTTAGCCTCGAAACGGCAGTTCAGGAATGCCACCCTGTCACCGTCGATTGTGATTGCGCAGGCCTGGGCTATTTCCTTTCCTTCTCCGGAGGTATTGCGGATGGTGAGATTCTCAGCCAGGAAGTCTGATGCATAAAGAAAAACAGTAGAAGTCGCAGAAGTTCCTAGCTCATAACCTGTAGGTCCGATCTTCTTTGCATAATCGTTCCAGGTTATCACTGTATTTTCTGCGGACTGGCCGATAAGATGGAGTCTCTGCTTGTTAGTAGGGATGGTGACTTTCTCCTCGTAGATTCCGTCCTTTATATATATAGTGGTCTCATCCTGCTTGCAGTAATCAGGGGCCGCATTCACGGCCTCCTGAACTGTAAAGAAATCACCGCTTCCGTCCTTAGCTACAACGAAATCATAATCAACGACATGAGCCGCAAGTTCAGGAATCACCTTCACAATCTCCGGAAGGAGAAGGTTCACGAGCTGCCTTGCGCCTGCTGCATTTGTATGGGTATTGTCTGTCAATCCCTTAGGATGCTTGGGATTAGTACCCTCAGGCAGCCACATATAGTATTTTCTGCTGGCCTGGTCACCAAGGGAAATCAGCCATTGCTGAGTGATTGCATTCGCGTCGATAAGCGGAAGACCATATTCGGCAGCAACCTGCTTCACCGCCGCCGGATAATCTCCATGACAGTTTGTCTTGAGATTGCCCTTGTCGTCAAACCACCTGCGCGAAACCGGAGTGAAAAGAACCGGCTTTGCCCCTACGCTCAGGGCGTGATCGACAAACTTGCGGATATTCTCCTGATATGCTCCGAAAGCTGCAGCGTATCTGGTAGTATCCGACTCTTTCGAATCATTGTGACCGAACTGGATAAAGAGATACTCCCCTTCCTTCAGATCGTTCCTGACTCTGTCCCATATGCCAAGGGTCTGAACACTCTTGGTGCTGCGTCCGTTCTGCGCATAGTTGGCAACTATGACATCAGTATCGACATGAGACTTCAGACGCTGTCCCCAGCCTCTCTCCGGATTCTCATACGAGAGATCCTTGTCAGCCATAGTCGAATCACCCATCAGACGAAAAACGATCTTGTCCTGGGCTGCTGCAGACACAGCAATGAAGAGGGCGATAACCCAAAGGGCAAACTTTCTCATTATCTTATCGCTAGATTTTCTGTTTTATACTGGAAGACCTCAGGGAGCTCGGCTGTAGAAGCGTCAGAGCATCCTTCGATCACAACATTGCAGCAGTTAGCCACGCTGTAGCCTGCACCCTGCGACTGGAATATCCTCACATCCTTGAGAAGCACACCATTTGAATAGCGGAGGTCAGCACCCTTGTCAGAAACGATTTCGCAGTTCTCGACCACGATGTTCTCAATATTCTTCTCAGGAATTCCGTTGAAGTACATCGCTCTTGCCGCTCCCGAGCAAACTACATTCTTGATGAAGATATCCTTGAACTGAGGAGTGGTCTCGTCAGCAGGAACATAAGCCACATCAAACGGCGATGCGCCTTCCTCAGCCGCCTCGACAGCAGACTTGCCACCATAATGAAGGTCGAAAAGGAGTGGCTCTGTAGGAATGTTCATCATTACGATGTCCTCGATGTAGATGTTTTCAACCACGCCGCCACGACCTCTGCAACTCTTGAAACGAAGTCCCACATCAGTTCCAAGGAAACGGCAGTTGGTGACCTTTATATTCTGAACGCCACCTGACATCTCGCTGCCTACTACAAATCCGCCATGGCCGTGGAATACGATACAGTTGTCAACGATGAGATTGCGGCAAGGTCTTGCTCTTCTGCGTCCGTCTTCGTTCTTTCCTGATTTGATGCAGATGGCGTCGTCGCCGACATCAAAGCTTGAATTTACGACAAGCACATTCTCGCAAGAATCCACATCGAGTCCGTCACCGTTCTGTGAGTACCATGGATTTCTGACTGTGACATTGTTGATTATCACATTCTTACACATCAAAGGATGAATATTCCAGCAAGGTGAATTCTGGAAAAGGCAGTCCTCCATAAGGACATTCTCGCAATCCTTGAAGCTGACAAGCACAGGACGGAGATAAGTCTTGACGCTGTTCCACTCCTCTTCGGTCTCAAGTCCCTGAGGTACGTTGAAAGCATCGCTCACTACCGCACCGCGGAACGAACTTGAATCCGGATACCACAGATCGCCCTTCTCATTGGTGAAACCACCACTCTTGAGAAGTTCCTTCCACTGTGACGGAGCCATCTTAGACTTTTTCACCTGTCTCCATGAATCGCCGTTTCCATCAATGGTACCGCCACCGGTGATTGCGATGTTTTTAGCACCGACCGCATTGATAGGCGAAATGCAGCGCTTTGTATCAAGGCCTTCGAACACTGTCTCCACGATAGGATAAAGGTCTCTGTCTGTCGAGAACAGAAGAACTGCATCCGGCTTGATGTGGAGTTCTATATTATCTTTAAGGGTAACAGGTCCCGTGAGCCATACGCCAGCAGGGACCACTACCCTTCCGCCGCCCTGCTTGCATAATGCTTCGATTGCCTTCTCGAATGGAACAGAATTCAGCGCCACACCGTCGCCGATACCGCCGAAATCACGGATATCGACCTCACGGTCCGGAATATTCGGACGCTGTACCTGCTCCATTTCAAAAGGAAGGTCTTCATAGAGTTTTGCGAAGTCATAGTTTAAGTTGCATGAAGCAAATATTATAATTGCGAGCACACACGTAGTAACTCTGTAAAGCACATTCATAGTCAAGGCTGTTTTAGTTTTATCTTAAAGGGTCACACCCGATTTGAATATAGCGATTTCACTGTATCCCGATTTCTCATTGTTCACAGGCTCTCCAGAAGCGACACCGATCACAAAGTCGATGAAAGCACTGTCTGCTTCTTCTGCCGGAGTTCCGTCCACGATCACACCAGCATTGAAATCGATCCACAAAGGCTTGTTGGATGCGAGGGTACTGTTGGTAGAAATCTTTGCAGTAGGTACAAAGGTTCCGAACGGGGTTCCGCGACCTGTTGTAAAGAGAACGATCTGACATCCCGCAGCCGCCAACGCAGTAGATGCGACCAGGTCATTTCCAGGTGCGCTCAAGAGATTGAGTCCCTTCTTCTTGAGTCTCTCACCATAGAGAAGCACGTCACGTACGATAGAGTTTCCTGACTTCTGAGTACATCCGAGGGACTTCTCCTCGAGGGTTGAAATACCTCCGGCCTTGTTTCCCGGTGAAGGATTTTCATATACAGGCTGATCATTCTTCATGAAATAAGCCTTGAAGTCATTGATCAGATGGACTGTTCTGTCGAAAGTAGCCTCGTCCTGGCAACGCGACATCAGGATGGTCTCCGCACCAAACATTTCAGGGACCTCAGTAAGAACTGTAGTACCTCCCTGGGCTACGATCCAGTCAGAGAATCTTCCAAGAAGCGGATTTGCTGTAATTCCAGAGAAGCCGTCCGAACCGCCGCACTTGAGGCCCACCTTAAGTTCGCTGACAGGCACGTTCTCACGGTGGTCATCCTTGGCCGCCTCTGCAATTTCCCTGAGGAGATTCATGCCATGCTCCACCTCGTCACCTTGGATCTTCTGCGATTCCATGAACTTCACTCTGGTTTCGTCTACCTCACCCACAAGTTCTCTGAATGCGCTGAGCTGATTGTTCTCACAACCGAGAGCAACGACGAGAACACCGGCAGCATTAGGGTGATGAACCATATCAGCCAGAATGTTTCTGGTGTTTTCATGGTCTCCGCCGAGCTGCGAACATCCGTAATTATGCGGGAATGCTATCACCTTCTCTATCGAAGGATACTGAGCGAGTTCCTTCTCGAACCGCTTCTGAATGTTCTGAGCCACTCCGTTCACACATCCGACTGTAGGAATGATCCAAAGCTCGTTACGCACGCCTGCACGACCGTCCTTTCTCTTATATCCCTTGAAAAACGCCTGCTCAGCAGCAGGAGCGATTTCTGTCAGTTCAGGTTCGTAAGTGTACTCCAGAAGGCCCTCAAGGTTGGTCTTGAGGTTTGTGTGATCGATGACATCACCCTGCTTTACAGGGTTCAGGAGATGACCTATAGGGAATCCGTACTTGACCACATCGGTTCCCTTCTCCATATCCTGAAGGGCTACCTTATGACCTGCCGGAACAGGTTTTTGAGTACATATATCAATACCATTGATATCGAAGCTCTTTCCAGCCTCGATATCATGAATGGCAACGGCAACATTATCTGCCGGATTTATCCTTATGAATTCCATAGTCAGCTGATTACGGTTTGAACTGCTGCACGCATGCCTTCCTTCTGTACGAGTTCGAGGTCGGCAGTCACCAGGTCAGTAAGGCCAGGGATCTCATTGAGATTCTCACCCCAGATGAATTCAGCTGCGAGAACGCCCTCAGCCACCTTTCTCACGTCACCTGCAGCCCAGAGTTCCTGAAGCAGGCCGACGATTGCCGCATCATCATTAGGAACAATCTCCACGTCTCCTCTCTTGCCACCCTTATAGTAAGTGATAATTGCTGCGAGACCGAGGACAAGGCCCTTAGGAAGTTCGCCCTTGCGCTCGAGATATGTCTTGAGTCCCGGAAGGTCGCGAGTCTTGTACTTAGGGAATGAGTTGAGCATGATGCTGGTCACGAAATGCTTCACATATGGATTTACGAAACGCTCCACTACAGAGTCCGCGAATGCCTCAAGCTCAGGTTTCGGAAGGTTGAGAGTCTCGAGAAGTTCCTCGTACATCACCTTGCGTACGAACTTGCCCACTTCCGGATCTTCCACGCATTCCTTGACTGTATCGAGTCCTGAAAGATAGCCTACAGGAGAAAGCACAGTGTGAGGACCATTGAGGAGTGTCACCTTTCTTTCGTGGTATGGAGCCTCGCTCGGAACGAAGAGCACGTTGAGTCCGGCCTTGTCTGCAGGGAATTCAGCTGCTACAGACTCAGGAGCCTCGATCACCCAGAGGTGGAAGATCTCACCCTTGACTACGAGATTGTCCTTGAATCCGATTCTTTCATGAATCTGGTCGATTGTATCCTTAGGATAGCCCGGTACGATGCGGTCTACCAATGTGCAGTATACACCGCAAGCCTGCTCGAACCATGCCTTGAAGTCTTCTCCAAGGTTCCAGAGCTCGATGTACTGATAGATGCACTTCTTGAGTTCCTTACCGTTAAGGAAGATAAGCTCGCATGGCAGGATGATGAAACCCTTTGCCATATCGCCATTGAAATGCTGATATCTGCGATAGAGGAGCTGTGTAAGCTTACCCGGATATGATGATGCCGGCTTGTCTTCGAGCTTGCATGAAGGATCGAAGGCAATACCTGCCTCTGTTGTATTCGAGATGACAAAACGGATGTCCGGATTCTCAGCCAGAGCCATGAATTCTTCATTCTGAGTGTAAGGGTTGAGTCCGCCATTGATCACATCGATCATTTCAATCGAATCCACCGGCTGTCCCTTATCGATTCCCTGAAGGTTTACGTGGTAAAGGCCATCCTGACCGTTCAGCATGTCAACCATTCCTCTGTCGATAGGCTGCACTACAACAACACCTGCGTTGAAATCGGTTGCCTTGTTGGTTTTCCAGATTATCCAATCCACGAATGCGCGGAGAAAATTACCTTCTCCAAACTGAATGACCTTGGTAGGGTACGATGCGGCCTGAGCCGTCTGTCTGTTGAGCTCTTTCATATGAGTCACCGGTTTTATGTTACTTAATCATGTAGTTTTGCAAATTTAAATTCGCACAACCGACGACGCCCTATCATAAACGAAAATAAATCTTATAAAACGAAAATAAACATATGAGCTTTATTGATGTTTATATATTTTCTGTAATTTAGCAGTCGACAGCAGATGCGGAACCTTACTTAAACGAAATTCAGATGATCAAGATCCTCCTGCTCACCGACTACTCGCAAGAGTCTGAAAGACGATTCCTTAACGGTTTCGTCAAATATACTGACACGCAGGGCGGATGCATATTCTACCCTATGTCCCACCTGATCTCCCAGACGAAAGACAATTCCATGGAGATCATCAAGATGGCTAAGAAGTTCCAAGTCAATGCAATTCTCGGACTCTGGCACAACATGAACGTCGAAGAGGCCAAGAAGCTCAACATCCCGATCTTCCTCAGGACCTACAAGAAGGTCTACAATGACTTCCCTATGCTGACGGGACATTACAAGGAATTCGGAGCATATGCCGCCAACTTCTTCATCAACCAGAACTTCAGAAATTACGCCTTCATCGGCATGAAGGACATCCTCTGGTCAATGTCACGATACGAGGGTTACAGCGAACAGATCAACTCGGTGATAAAGGTTCCGACCTTCAGATACGACGTAGAAGACTTCAAAAACGAAATCGATGCCATAAGCCAATGGCTCCACTCGCTGCCGAAGCCTGTAGCCATGCTTGCATGCAATGATTTCATGGCAAGACAGGTCACCGAGATCTGCCAGATGGAGGGCATCAGGATTCCGGAAGACATTTCGCTTCTTGGTGTCGACAATGACGAATTCATGTGCAACATTTCTTCGCCTACGCTTTCGTCTATAAAGCTCAATTTCGAAAAACACGGATATGAGATAGCCAAGACCCTTTTCAAGATGATTCACGAAAAGAACACCTGGCCTGCCAGAATCGCCGTTGAGGCAATCGGCGTAGTGGAGAGGATGTCTACCAAGCGCAAGATCATATCTGACCCGTATATCCGCGAGATTGTCGACTTCATCTCCCGCAACTACACTCAGGAGATTGATATCGGCAAGCTTACTTCCTTCATTCCGTTCTCAAGGAGAGCGATAGAGATGAAGTTCAAGAAGGAGATGTATCCTCACTCGATCAGTTCCTACATCATGAAACTGAGACTGGACCACTTCTGTCATCTGCTGGAAACCAGCGAGCTTCCTGTAAGGACTGCTGCAGACAGGTCGGGATTCATCGACAGCAGCAACTTCTCTACCATATTCAAGAAATACAAGGGAATGACTCCTACGGAATACAAGAAGAAGTTCAAAGGAATAAATAATAACCAATAATATCTTTGTATGAACATAATTTCAAAACTTGAAGATCTGGCCAAAGGCCAGCCGTTCATCAACGACGATTTCATGCTTACCAATGATTTCGCCCGTGAACTTTATCATGAGAGTGCTGAGAAGATGCCTATCATCGACTATCACTGCCACCTTGTGCCTAAGATGATTGCTGACAACCATCAGTTCAAGGATCTGACTGAAGTATGGCTCGGAGGAGACCACTACAAATGGAGAGCGATGAGAGGTAACGGCGTGCCTGAGGAATTCATTACAGGAGCAAGAGGCAGCTACGAGAAGTTCGAGAAATGGGCTGAGACCGTGCCTTACACAATGAGAAATCCTCTTTACCATTGGACTCATATGGAGCTTGCAAGGATTTTCGGTATCACAGACCTGCTCAATCCGGCTACTGCGAGAGCGATCTATGACGAGTGTACTGCAAAGCTTCAGACAGAGGAGTACAGAGGCCAGGCACTGATGAGAAGATTCGACGTCAGAGTGGTCTGCACTACAGACGACCCTGCCGACACTCTTGAATACCACAAGCAGATCAAGGACAATCCGTTCGGCACAAAGGTTCTTCCTACATGGCGTCCGGACAAGGCTATGGTGGTTGAAAAGCCTGAGCAGTACAAGGAATACATCCAGAAACTCGCTGACATCTCAGGAGTGGAGATCAATTCATACCAGGACCTTCTTGATGCTCTCCGCAAACGTCACGATTTCTTCCATGAGATGGGATGCCGCATTTCAGACCATGGTCTCGAGAACTTCTATGCAGAGGACTTCGAAATGGAGGAGATCGACAAGATTTTCCGCAACACTCTTCAAGGCATCAGACCTACACAGGAAGAGGTGCTCAAGTTCCGCAGCGCAATCCTTCTTGATTTCGCCCGCATGGATCACGAGAAGGGATGGGCACAGCAGTTCCATATCGGTCCTATCCGCAACAACAACACCAAGATGTTCAATCTCATCGGACCTGACACCGGTTACGATGCAATCCACGATGTTTCATGCGCAGCAGCCGGACACAAGTTCCTCAACAAACTGGCTATGGAGGACAAACTTACAAAGACCATCCTCTACAACCTCAACCCTAAGGACAACGAAGTATTGGCGACTATGGCCTATACATTCAATGACGGCACATGTCCTGGCAAGATCCAGCTCGGATCAGGCTGGTGGTTCCTGGATCAGGAGGACGGCATGAAGAAGCAG
>JAEIGA010003667.1_pt1 | contig 23939 bp, 22 predicted proteins | sample 9270691 | NCBI WGS metagenome assembly JAEIGA01 (sample SAMN17057246, study PRJNA624740) | gut metagenome | biome: biome; isolation source: fecal sample | host: Bos grunniens | place: China: Xizang | collected 2019 | reverse complement strand
TATGATAAAGGAATTGAAAGCAAATCTCGAAAAAGAGAATAATTATCAACTTACAGAGAATGGTGCTGTTGGATATAAATCTACTGGTAGTGTATTGACGGACTTAAACTTTAGAGTTTCGTCTATGCGTGGTAATGGTGTAACACAAGATGATGTGAATATTTTTGTTCAAGCGATGAATGAAAATTTGGAATATGCTATCAAGTGGTTATTTTTCGCACGCGATATTCGTGGTGGTATGGGAGAAAGAAATGTCTTCCAACAGTTGTATATGGAATATGCGGAATTGTATCCAAACGAGGCGAAGGCAACTTTGAAACTTATTGCCGAATTTGGACGATGGAAAGATGTGATTGATATCATCAATATGGATCCAAATAATGTACTTGGTGGTATGGAATTGGTTAGTGAAACTTTCCATATGGATATTCAAAATTGTATGGAAGGAAAGTCTATTTCTTTGCTTGCTAAATGGATGCCATCCATCAATGCGTCTGGTAAGGCTAGAAAGCAAGCAAAAAGATTTGCAAAGGAGTTTGGATTGCCATATGAATCATATCGTAAGATGCTGTCTAAATTGCGTGCATATCTTGATGTCACAGAGGTAAAGACATGTGGAAACCGTTGGGGTGATATTGATTATAATAAGGTATCATCTAATGCCAATAAGAGATATACAAATGCTTTCAAGAAGCATGATGGAGAGCGATATTTAGAGCATTGTACAAAGGCTCTTGATGTGTCTGCAAATCCAGATGTAAAGATGCATGCGAGTGTTTTATATCCACATGAGATTTGGGAGAAATATGCGAAAGTGCAATCTTATTGGGACTCTATTCAAACTATATCTGTAGATATATCATTAGAAGCATTATGGAAAAATCTTGCAGATTTGGGAGATTGTGGAAATACTATGGTTGTTGTTGATGGTTCTGGTTCTATGGTATCAAAGTGTGCATTTTCCAATGTTCGACCAATCAATATATCACGAGCACTTGGTGTATATTTTGCTGAAAGATGTAATGGTGAGTTTCATAATATTCTTATGGAGTTCTCTCGTCGTCCAAAATTAATCGACCTCAATGGATGTAAAACATTGAGAGATAAGGTTGTTGAGATGTGTAAGTATAACGATTGTACAAATACAGATATTGAGGCTGTGTTTATGCTCATATTGCAAACTGCTGTAAATGCACAGATGAAGCAATCTGACCTACCAGATAGAATTCTTATCATTTCCGATATGGAGTTTGATGAGGCTACAAATTATACTAATAAATTATATAGTATGAAAAGTTTGTTTGATGAACTTGCTGATAGATTTGCGAAATACGGATATAAACTTCCTAAACTCGTATTCTGGAATGTAAATTCAAGAACAAATGCAATTCCTATGACAGAGAACGAGATGGGTGTTATTATGGTGTCTGGTTATTCTCCTAATATTATGAGTATGATTATGAGCAATCAAACTGATCCTTGGCTTGCTTTGAAGGAGAAACTTGATGATAAGAGATATGATTGCATATCTGATATATTGAAATCAATTAATGTATGACGAATGTAGAGTATATATTTGAGTTCGCAAATAAACACAACTTTCCAAAAACAGAGTGTGAGGTTGTGTTTAATGCTATTGACGATGGTAGTGGAGGAGATATTTACACTACTGATGATGATATAGTTGCTGTTAAATTTGATAAAAGTCTTGTTGGTGGTGAAATAAAAATGGAAGATATTAGGTTTGATATTGACACTAATCTTCCTGAAGATGTATTTTATTCGTGGCAGAACGACAATCCAGAAATGTCTTTTAAGGGTTGGATAGCAATGGGAAGATATGTTCCAATTGTTGAAAAAAATGCAGAATTTTTTGAAGAACTTGATATGTTAACAAAGGAAATACAAATGAAATTAGAAACAATATTTCCCACTTATGAAGACGATGGCGATTCGGATTATGATGATGAAGATGATTTTGACGATGATGATTCTGATTACTATTATGGAGATGAAGAAGATGGTGAGGAGTGATTCTCACCATTTCTCATAAATATATAAATGATATAAAAATAATAATTATTTTTTTATGAAGAACTTAAATAACTTAATGTGTTACGAAGATTTCGTATATGATAAGAGATTAAAAAATAAAAATGAAATAATTTTGACAGAAGGTGGAAGTTATGGTCATCTCGACCACCCTTGGGAAAAGAATGATATAACTTTCGGTGATATGAAAGAAATTTGTAATCTTACTATCAATGGTTTATTTACAACAGAACATATGGTAGCAGAGAAAACAGATGGTCAAAACCTTATGGTATGTTGGAAAGATGGTCATCTAATTGCGTCAAGAAACCAGTCTCATAGAAAAAATAGAGGAGAAAATGCTCTTACTAAAGAAACAATTGCTGATCACCTTGCTAAAGATAGGCCAGATGAACTTAGAAATGCTTGGAGAGATGCAATGACGGAATTGGAGAATGCAATGTCTCATTGTGATGAAAGTGAGTTAGAAAAAATGTTCCGTAATGGAGAAAGATTTATGTCTTTGGAGGTAATATGTCCAGAGGCAGAACAAACTATTCCATATGGAAGTTCTATGATTGTATTTCACGGATGGAAAGAATATGATATAGATGGTAATGAGATATCAGAAGATAAGGTGTCTGCATTTACTATTGCTAAATTAATTGGTGATGCTGGACAATCTCAACAAAAGAGATTTTTGATTAGAGGTCCTCAAGAGTATGATGTTAAACCTTTTGAGAATCATGAGGAGAGATATAAAGAATATATCGATAGAATTAATAAGATAATGTCCTTGAATAGTGCTTATACAGATGAAACTACCATTAAGGATTTCATAGTATCCGAAACAACAGAATTATTATATAGAGAAATTCCTGAACTTAAAGATGTAAAATGGAATGATAGTGTGAATATGGATGTTGTTGTTGCTAATGTGGCGGATATGGATAGATCAACAAGTATAACAACTATCAAAAATTACATAAATCAATTTACAAAAAATAAGATTGATGATAGAATTAGTAAATTTCAAAGAAATAAAAAATTCAGAAATACTATATTGAAACCTATTATTTCTTTGTTTATGGATTTAGGATTGGATACATGTCGAAATTTCAAAAAATTCTTGGCTGCAAATCCTGAAGAAGCGGCTGTTAAATTGCGTCAAAAATATATTGATGCTATAAAAGATATCAAAGAAAACGGAGAAGATGTTGGTATAGCATATATGGAAGATCAATTGGCTAATCTAACAGACCCTTCGGCATTAGAAAGTGTTCTTCCAACAGAAGGTATTACATTCCTTTATAAAGGAAAATTATATAAATTAACTGGATATTTCCAAACACTTAATAATATTTGTGGATATTTTAAATATAAAAGAAAATAACAATCACATGAGTGGATATATATTAAATAGAAAAGAATTTCTTTTAGAGAAATATGTAAAGGTTGGTGAAAATACAGAAATCACTGATAATGAGCAGGTTGCTGTTATTCAAGGTAGATTTAATCCTTGTGCTCATATAGGTCATTTAAATATGATTAAGAATGCTCATAGATTGACAGGTAAAAGAGTGTTTGTAGTTCAGATAGTAAGCAATAATTCAAAGTCTCCTTTGAAAGATGAAGATATATTAAATGAAATGGCTTCTGAACATGTTAAGCATAATCCTGAAATATGCGGATGGGAGATTTTTAATGCGGATAAAGACCATATGGCGTTTTTACCAAACATTATAACTTTCTGTAGAGAAAATGGTTATGAACCATCTGTTTTATGCTGTGGAGAAGATAGACTTAATGACTATCAAAAATCTTTAGATAGAATGAATGACCCAGCAATGAAAGAAAAAGTATTGCAAAAAGATCCAAATGCAAAATTGGTTGATATATTACCAGAATTTGAAATCATTGTTGCCGATGATAGAAGTGGTGGATATTCTTCAACTAAAATACGAGAAGCATTAATGAATGATGTTGAAGAGTGTGTAAAAGCAGATATACCAAATTATTTATATCCCTATTATGATGTGATGAAAGATGCTGTAATGAAAGTTGCGGAAGAAGAATTTAAAAAGCCACAGAGGGCAAGAAAAATGGCTTAAAACGCATTTAATCTTTAAATGGATAAATATATCCAAATAATAATTTTCTTTTGTTATATTTAAAATATGGGAGATAAAATCAATAAAGAATATGAGGACTTTCAAAAATACCTCACTAAAAAAGAAAAAAAGTTGAAATTATTAGTTAAATTTGGATTAGACGAAAACATAGAAGAAATAATAAAAGAATTAAATAACAAAGAGATTATGTTATGAAGCCAATAGATGATGAAAAAATAAACAATATAAATACAACTCTCGAAGAAAGATTTAAAGAGGAGAGAACGGATTGGAATAATAAAATAATAGAATTGGTTGAAAGCATTAAACATACATCAAAACTTTCCGAAGCCCAAGTTATTCAATTATCATATAGACAAATAATTCAAGATAAACTTGCCGAATATAGAATTCTACACGAAAAAAGGCAGGAAATGTTTGATAAGCAAACAACAGATAGATTTAGAGAGTATAAAGTTGGATATGATATCAAGCTGTCGGGTGCAGAAACACAGGCGTTTGTACAATCTGATTGTAAAGCATTAAAACTTCAACTTAAAATGATACATACTCAAATTATATACTTTGAAGAAAGTATAAAAACTTTAGATAACATTGGTTATGCTATTAAAAATAAAATTGAGATAGTAAGTCATCAACTTATATAATAAAAGCGAGGAATTAAGCCTCGCTTTTTAATTTTATTCCTTTCTTTTTATCTGTGGTTAATAGTTCAGAACATTTCTTTATATCATTTGGTGTTGGAGAACCACTTACTAATGTATTTAATATATTTTCTCTACTTTCTGGCTGTGAGTTATGTGGATAACTTGATGAACTTGTATAACTTCCCAAATTAGATACACCACCAACACCACTATATGCTCCACCACCACTCGAAGATGTATTATTTGATGCACCATATGCATCAGCAGATGATGTGTAATCAAATGTATTGTTTGCTGCTATTTTTTCAATTGATTCTGGAGAAGCGCCCCAATCAAATATTTTAATATATCCACTTTTATTTTCTTTCGCCATTTCAACGGCAGCAGTTTCCCATTGATTTAGCGTAGATGAATATTGTAATCCCTTACCAGAATTTTTATAAGAGAATTTACAAATATATAATCCATATGGAGTAAATGACAATGTGTTTCTTGTTAACCATCCACATCTAAACTTAGAATTAGTTTTATCTGGAGTACTTATATTATAAAGATATGTAGATTTTGCTTTTCTAATATAATCATATGCAATCATTGGGTCTGTATATGCATGTGTCGCATCCGCAATTTGTGAATAATATCCACCTTTATTTACAAAAGGATAATCTTTTTTATCCGCATTACTTTTTAGAGTGTTTAATAATTTAATTAAATTATTTTTACTAAATCCTCCCCACGCCATCTGAAATAAAGTAAATGCACAAGCATAATTTGCACTCTTTCCTCCACAACTATAATTATCCCAGTAATATCCAACTACATCTAGCCATCCCTGTTGATTCATAGTTGCTAAATTTGTATTATACCCTTTATTTGGATATTTTTCAACAAAAGATTTCCAAACTTTCCATGTAATTCCAAATTTCGTATCACCACCAGAATCACCTGGTGTATTACTTGGAGTTACTGACCAATTAATATAATTCATTAAACTACCATCACCTTTTACATTTGACTTCGCTGACGAAGAATCTCCCTTCCAGTCTTTTGCAGCACACTCATAATACAAAACATAATCATATAATGCTGGTGGCGGTGTTAATGTTTTAACTTCAGCCATAAATATTATATAAATTAAATTGATATATAAGTTATTTATGGCTGAAGTTAAAGTAAATAGAAATATACCACAAAGTGCATTTAAAAGTCAATCAACAATAACATCTGTACATTTTGGAAGTAAATGTTCTTCTGTAGGTCAGGATGCATTTAATGGGTGCACATCACTTTCTGAAATTAATGATGATAATGCCATAGAAGAAATTTATGGTGGTGCATTTGCTAATACAAAACTATCTTCTGTAACATTTAGAAAATTAAAATATATCGATTCTTTCGGTTCTGGTGCATTTGAAAATTGTTCATATTTAACGAATATAAATATTCAAAATTGCAAAAGTATTCCAGAGAATACATTTTATGGATGTGATAATTTAACAGATATAAATATACAATCTTGTACCACTATTGGTTTGAGCGCTTTTTATAATTGCGAAAATTTAAAAAATGTTAAACTTAAACTTAATGGTAATACAATATCTATCGACCCAACTGCATTTTATAATTGCAAAAATTTAAAAAATATTGATTTTAGAAACTGTTTACGTATTGGAAATAATGCATTTGCTTATTGTACAAGTATAGAAAATGCAAATTTAAATAAATGCATTGGTATAGGTGATTCTGCATTTGCTGTTTGTACAAATTTAAAAAAAATAAATCTTTCTTCTTGTAGTATAGGTGATTCTGCGTTTTTTGGTTGTATAAACTTAAGTGAAGTTTATATAAATACAACACCATCAAATCGTATATCATTGGGAAGTTATGTTTTTTATTATAAAAATAACAATAGCGAAGGCGGTCCAAGTTGGGGAAAAAATGGATTACTTCCACAAGAATCAACATACTCAATCATTAGTAATATTCGTTTTTATTTAGGTGTAGATATATTTAATAGTTACTATACAGACCCAAATTGGTCTGTATATAAAGATTATATGTTTAAATTACCTGGCGATAATCAAATTTTATACACAACAGAAAATAATGAACAAATAGATATTGATAACAGTAAATATGGTGGTATATTATCACACGAATATGTTAATAATATTGGTTCAATAGAATTTAACGAAAGCATTGATACATTAAATCAAAAAATTTTTATAAATAATACAAAAATAACTTCTATTTGTTTACCATCAGAATGTAAAGAGGTTGGAGAATCCGAATTTGAAGGATGTACAAGCCTCGATTCGTTTATACCATCTCCATTAAATGTTTTGAAAAAAATAGGTAATTGTGCATTTAAAGATTGTACATCTCTAAAATCTTTCATGATACCAGAAAGCATAACAACACTTGGAGAAGGAATTTTTGCTGGATGTAAAAATATAGAGAAGTTTGAAGGAAAGTTTGTAACATATAATAATAAAGCAATTGTATGTGATGTATATGACGAATATGATAATGCATATAAAACATTAATAAGTGTTGCTCCAAAAGATAACAGCGAAAGTGGTGGTAGATATTATAAAATAACAGATATAGATTTGGACATATCAAAATTGGGAAAATATTGTTTTAGTGGAAATGTAGAATTAAGAAGAGTTGATATACCAAGTAATATAACAAGTATAGGAGATTATGCTTTTGAAGGATGTGAAAAACTTCGCGAAGTTCATTTTTATGGTGGATATCCAAATTTAGATATATTTAAAAATAATCCATTTGGGTTTATTCAAAAAGACGAAAATGGAAACTATGTAGCAAAAAGCGATTTTAAAATATTTGTTCCAGAATCCAATATTAAAGACATGCTTAATGCTATTAACGAAACAAACAATAATTTTTTGAAATTACATATGGATTATATTTATCCAGAGCCAGCAAAAAATTATATAATATATTATTCAGAAAAACGCATATTAGAAAAAGATATAGAAGTCAAAACCATTAAGCAAACATATTTTAAACGAAGTATTAAAAATACACTCGAAAACTTTAAGAATAAAGATATATCAAAAATTATAATTGGTGAAAATATAACAATAATAGGTGATGAAGCATTTAAAAATTGTAAAAATTTAGAATATGTATATTTACCAGACACTATAGAAAAAATAGGAAACGAATGTTTCTATAATTGTAAAAGCCTAAAAAGAATAAATATACCAAACATACCTGTTGGAAATGATGTTGTAGAAATTCAACAAAATCAAACAAAAGAAATTAATGAAAATCAATTTGTTAATTCTTCTCAATATTTATTTCCAACAAAAGGAAGAACATCTTTTGGAAATGATATTTTTTACGGATGTACTGAATTAACAGAGTTTGATTCATATTATAAAGATTTTGTTAGTGAAGATAATAGATGTTATATAGATGGAGGAAAACTAATGTTTTTTGCACAAGGACATTCATCATCATCAGAATCAGAAAAACCAGAAAATTATACAATCAAAATAGAAGAAATTAATACAATTAATAATTGTGCATTTAAAGGATGTACAAGTATTAGTAAAATAACATTTCCAGAGAATTTAACAACAATAGGTGAGTCTGCTTTTGAAGGATGTACAAAATTGTCATCAATAAATAATCTAACAAATGTAAAAATAATTTCAAAAAGTGCATTTAAAGGATGTACAAGTATTAGTAAAATAACATTTCCAGAGAATTTAACAACAATAGGTGAGTCTGCTTTTGAAGGATGTGAAAACATGTATTTTGCTACTGAAACCGAATTAACAATTAATAAAGAAATAGGTTCTAAAACATTCCAGAATTGTTACAAATTTAACTGTAGTAAATTAATATTAAATGTTAATTATATAAACGATTCGGCTTTTTATATGTGTGGAAAAGATGCTGAAACAGGTTTTGAAGTTATATTAGGAGAAAATGTTACAAAAATAGGAAAATATGCATTTAGTAATTCTGCGCTATCAGGGGAACTTTCAATACCAAATAGTGTAGAATATATTGAATCTAATTGTTTTTCAAAATCTAACATTGAAAGTTTTAAAATACTTTCAAGTAATAGTAAATTAAAAGAAATAAAAGAATATTCTTTTGATGGATGTAAATTATTAAAAACAGTTAACATATCAAAAGCAAATATGTTAAATACCATTTCATATTCAACTTTTAAAAACTGTACAGAATTAAATAATGTAATATTAAATGATTGTATTACACGAATAAGATATGATGCATTTTTAAATTGTCAAAAAATAGAAGAAATATATTTACCATCAAAGTTATTAGAATTAGAAGATGATTGTTTTAACACAGGTTATTTTTATGATATGGAAAACGGTATTCCAGAAACAAATATTCCAAAAATATATGTACATAAAGATACAAAAACTCCTCCAATATTTATATATACAAATGGAAGAGAAGATGTTAAAGGAAATATAAATCCATTTGGAGAACCTTCTATCGAAAATAATGGAACAAAAAAAATATCACCACAAATATATGTCCCATCAGGTTATAAATCAATTTATACAGAAAATAAACATTGGGGAAGATATAAAAATCATATAAACACATACACAAATGATTCTGGATTCCCAGATGCTGGATTTGGATAAAAAAGAGAGAACATTTTTTTAAAAAATGTTCTCTCTTTTATTTTATTCCATATTCAAGCAATGATTTTCAACTTCCGACTTCGCACCGATAACTTTCCAACCCAATAGTTCTGCAACTTCTTTTGTTTTATAAACTATTTCTTTTGTACCATCTTCTTTTGTTACAATTCTCGCTACTGAATTTAATAATCCAACAGAATTATGAACACAGTTGATAAACTTTTCTTTATCCACAAGAAGCCAAACCTCATCTCCAACAGAAGCAATAATACCGTTATATACATAAACAGTATTACCATTTGTTGGCCAAAAATCCTTCTTAATTAAATCTTCAAAACTATCCCATTGAACTCGTGGATCAAGGGCTGTTGCGGCATTTACTTCATAAGTACCCGCAAATTTAAACATACCTTTATCTTTAATTTCTGCCATAAGTTCTATTAGAATTTTATTTGTATATTTGCTGAATTATTATCCGATCCAATATATGTATACACATGGTAATTTATTCCATTTTCTACCGAAGTTTCTTTCTCATATTTCCACATTTTTGGGGCATCGCCAGACATCTCTATAACTTCATACTTTCCATTTGATGTATTTAACACCCAAAGCGTTTGGAGAGTTTTTGGTAATCTAATTTTCCAAGGTTTTGAAGTAGTGTGTGGTGCTAATTTTATATTACCCTGTGTTGATGTTACAGTACTAATACCAGCATTTTTTATAACTGTCTGTAAAACCAATTCACCTGGATTACTTTGATCTGTTGTAGCATAGAAGTTATAATAAGGATAAATATACGCTTCTGAAGTATACACATTAATTTCACTATGATATCCTTCTCCTGTACAAATATTTCCTTTATTATCTTTAGGATCATCTCCATCATCAAATTTTGTATATGCTTGATATTTAATTGTAGATGTTCCCATTAAATACTTCCCATCTTCGCCATCGACTGGTGAACCAGTTGAATTTACTTTAATTGTTTCATATCCATTAGATGCTGTCATATTAGAGTTTATATCCAAAGACCAAGAACCTAAATTTGGAGTTACATAATCTGAAATATTATCATTAGATAATACCAAACTTGTTATATCACTACCAACCAATTTATTATAAGATGTTGAATAATTTTTCCAAGACAAACTTGGTGCCGTCATTTTAGGTTTAACAGTTGGAAAAAGAATTTCATCAAACATTTGAGAATATGTATATCCCTGTTCCTTAAACCAAGCAGCATTATGACTACCCAACCCACCGTGTACATCTGATGTTAAATCTGTTGCATCAATCAATGATTGTGATGGTTTATATTTTTCACCATCATTTTCCAAATCACCAAGTCTATCAATAATTGATTCCTCATCACTTCCATCGGAATATTTCTGACCAATTATCTCCTGAAGATTTTTAAGTTGTTCTACTATTTCAGATATGGATGCAATATTTTCTCTATCATCAGAATCAACACCAGCGATTTCAGATATTAATTTTCTTAAGTTTTCATCTTCTTTATCCAAATCGGATAATATTCCAGATAGTGTTTTTCCATCTTCTATATTTCCAATTAATGAAATAATTTCAGTAATAGAACTACTATTTTCATCACAATTCTCAACAACAGCATCAATTCTTTCTCCAAGGTCAGTATCGGATTTACTGATGAGCGCTTTAATTAACTCATCATATTTTGATAAACCTATTAAATCTAAATATTGTGCCATTTTTTAATTATTTATTTTATTTAAAATTGTTATTTATGTAAATAAACCTTCTATATCTTTAATTTCAATAGACTCGTGTGTTTCTTCAAACGCCTCAAGTACATCAAGTCTTTCATCTACCTCTGCAAGAGCAGTAGCAGCCTCTGACATATGAGTTGTCAAGTTTGCAATATCTTCATCAACTTTTGTTTCAAGAGAACCTAAACCATCGGTTAATGTAGATATACTTTCTGTGTGATTAGAAACTGTTGTTTGAAGTGCAGCAGAACCCTCTTTATCGGAAGCAATCCAATCTGCAACCTCTTTCAATGTATCAAAATCAGATTCTGCACCAGAAACTACTTCCGCAACAGCATCAGCAACAAGTTGTTCGTGGTCAATTGCTTCAAGAACTTTAACACGTGCATCCATAGCGGCGTTAAGACCAGCAGCGGTACCAGAAGCATCATAGTTACCAGCAAGACCATCAGCATATTCTTTTGCAGCAGCAAGAGCAGCATCTGCCTTTGAAGTAGCGTCAGTAGAAGCAGTTGCCTCAGCGGCAGCCTGTGCATCAGCAGCAGCCTTCTTTACAGAACCTTCACCATCACCTTTAAGAGTCTCAATTGCTTCAACGTTTGTATTAACCTTATTAACGATATCACCAAGACTTTCACCACCTTCGATTTCGCCAAGATTCTTAATTGTTTCTTCAAGTGCAGATACTCTTTCTGTAACGCCAGTAATATCTTCTGTATGTTTAGCAATAGCGTCTGCATGTGCAGATAATTTAGCATTAATATCAGCGAGAGTCATACCTTCCAATGACTCCAAGTCACCTATAATACTATTAATTTTTCCTTCTATTTCTAAATCCTTTGAATCAAGATCTAAAATTGCAGCATATATTTCGTTAATAACTTCCGCAAAAGACTTGTCATCAGAGCCATCAAATTCAAGAGAACCTAATTTCGCATCCAAAGCAGCAATAGCATCTGCCAATCCGTTATGTCCAGATTCGATGAGAGCCTTAAGAAGTTCATCATATTTCTTTAAACCCGCATAATCTAAATACTTGTTTTTAATAATTTCGCTCATGTTATTTTTTTTTTTATTTTGTATATTTTATATATTTCTTTTTTATGAAAATAATTGTTCTATTTCAGAATGTTCTATAGATTCTGGTTCTACTTCAACTACTGTTTGTTCAAGTTTATTAATGGAATTATTCATTTGAACAATAACTTTTTGCAAAGAAACTTGTTCTGAAACATCGCTATCAGACTCTCCCATATCAGAATCTTCGTCAAGATCAATCATAATTGAATGTGCAAGATTATCAATCTTATCATCAATAACAACGAGGTCATCCTCTGTAAGCATTCTTACATCTATATCTTTAAGATAAGCATACACTTCTGGTGAATACTCGCTTCTATATATATCAATAAGTTCATAATCGCTTTCTACAAATTCTCTTGTTGTATCACCATAAGAAATTGTCCAACCTTCTGTAAACTTAATATCTACACCGAAACAAACAGGAGTACCTTTTTTGAAAGTTTTTCCAGAAATTTCATATAAACCAAGACTATTGTCGTTGTCATTAACCATCATCCAATTATCACCATTAGCATATAATTCAATATATGATTCACCGCCTTTTGATAATCTAACTAAATCATATGTAAAATTAGAATCTGTATCAAAAGAATTAACGCCCTTACTTGTATAATTATAACTTGCTTTAATATAATTCTCAACATTTACATAATCTTCAATGATTACTTCTTTATTTTCAGCAATCTTAAATCCTGAACCTCCCTCTGGAGCAGTATTGATACCAACCTTATCTACTAATGATGCTGATGAAGTTGTATTTATCTTTCTCCAATTGTTAATATCTTTTGCGTTTTCTACACCCTTTGTTGTTAGAACATATAATGCAGATTCTGATGTAACATATGCCATCATTCCCTGATAAGGGAACATAATTGTTGTTCCATCTGTAAGATTAGATTCAGAATCTACTATACGAACAGAATAATCAACATCTATCTTTCTCCAACCATCCTCAACATTAGTTAGAGATTGTGTCGCTCTCGCTGGTTTACTATAACATACATATAACGATGAATCTTCCAAAACATATACAATCATACCGATGTATGTTGTTTTCAATAATGATGCTGGTTTTAGATCATCTATAAATTCAACAACCATTCTAATGTCTAATGGTTGTGCAGAACCAACACTATATGGTGTTACATTAATACTACTCGAATATTTTCTTGCCATATTATTTCTTCTCTATTGTTATTTTATATTGTAATGGAGTATACTGAACATCACTACTAGCAATATCAAGACCATCTAATGTCGACCTAACATATGAATTATATGTTACACCTTCTCTAACAACAGTTGCGTGTCTTGGGTTTATTTTATATTCTTGTGGTACAAATTTACTCAATCCCTCCGCATATAACTCAAAATTAGTTATGATATATGTAGTTGGAACTTCAACTGTAAAAATAACATCATAGTATGTACCACCTTCGTAACCTGGTATTTCTTCTGGACAAGTAAGATTAATGACAAATTTTTCATCACCATCAAATGCTATTTCATATGGTATAAAAGTTATAATATCATTAGTTTCTGTACCACCTGTTAGATATCCATTACTATATATATAGTCTACTGATGGGGTAGGTGTAGGTGTATCACCAGATTCTGGAAGTTGAAGTTGAGCAATCATTTCAGCATATTCAGAAAATGGGACAGTTTCCATATCTATATTCTCATCATCTTTCTTAAAACCTTTACTTTTAAGAACATCTTTAATTGCATCCTTGCAATTTTTTATTTCATTTAAATTACTTATCAAACTCATAATATTATGCGTTGTTTATGTTTAAAATTGTATCTGTTATTTCTTTCGCTACACCAATCATATCGTCAATATCTTTTTTTGTGTAATAGTTATCTAACGATTGATGTTCAGTTAAATATCCTTTACCTTCAAGTTCTGTTTCTGTAATATAATCTTCTGGAATTTCTTGAAGTGCTGTTTTAGCAAGTTCTGCGTTAGCACGAATATCGTCTAAATCCTCAATAACATCCTGCTTACTATCCATATTTACAGAAGTAAGATATCCTTTTGCTACAAGTTCTTCCTCTGTAACATACTCTGCAGGAACTACTTGAAGTGCAGTTGCACCAGCAGCAGCACCTGAACGAATAACATCCAAATCAGAAATAACATCCTGCTTACCAGAGATATCTTGATGTTCTGTTAAATATTTTTTATCATTCTCTAATTCGGAAACTTTAGTAGGAACATCTATTTTTGAAATTTCTACACCAACAAATTCCTTTGTCGCATAACTGTCTAATGAAGGAACTTTAATTGCATCAACTTTATCAGATAACACATCAACAACTGACTTAACATCCTCAACATCTTTCTTATCAGCCTTATTTCCAATGCTTTCAACAGCATCACTTGCTTGTTTTGCAGCATTTTGAGCACTTTCAGCAGCATCACTTGCTTGTTTTGCTATTTCATTTACATTATCAACAGCACTACTTGCCTCTCCAATAAGTTTTCTAACTTCTTCCAAAGCAGCATTTACATCAGAATCTCCTTTAAGATTGAGTTTTTGCAATTTACCTTTCCAATAAAAAAACCATTCATCGCTATCAGTAGTGTGGAAAAATCTACCTTCTACCTTATCTTTTTGTTTGAGTTCTTTTATAACTTTAGATGAACACTCACCAACCTTCATAGATTCAACATCTACAAGCCTATTGGTAAAGACTCTATACTCATAAGTAATATCGTTTTTCATTAGTCTATTTATTTTTTATATAATATATATAGTATTTATGTGTATTTTTAATTTAAATAAAAAAAAATGAGGAAATATTTAAATTTCCTCACTTTCATTTATATATGGTAATTCTTTGTCAATTTCTTCTCTAACACTTAACCATATTTGCTTATTTTTTTCTGCTTTTTCTATTTCACCTAAAGTCAAATATGCTTGATATGCCAATAAATATCTATCTGCTCTATTTGCATATTCTATTGCTCTTTTTTCTGCAATAATTTCATTAGTTAATTGTGGAATTATTTCCTCTTGTTCTACAATTTCATATCCAGCCTCCATTAATATTTCATCTGTTGGTGGAGTATATGTATAACCATTAAAGATTAATGTTTTAGGTCTCATTACAATAGTTCCGTCTTTATAATATTTTTTCATATTTTATATTTTTTTTAATTTATTATTTATAAACTACTCCTCTTATATGTCTTCCGTACATTCTTTCATTATTACTTACAACACTTGTCGATGGTGTATAATAATAAAAGAATTTAGCATTCTTAATTTTACTCGCATTTAATTCCCTAGTCCATAAACTACCAGTAACATATATGTTTTTAACAACAGATGCGCCGAAATTATCATCATAAACCGCAGTTCCACCTGCTGGTAAAAAAATACTATTTCCTATGTAACCTTGAATCAATGATGTATATCTTACCCCTAACAGATTTGTTATTTGTTCTGTTGGTGCTACAACATTTCCATTTATATCTATATACTCCTTTTTAATTTTAGTTGTATCTTTAAGCAATTCCATATCCTCTACAGATGGTGTTCTCCAATCATCATCAATCATATATACAGTTGCTCCATCGTCAGCAGGTTGTAATTCGGTTAGTTTGTCAGTATCATTATATTTTGTCATTACACTACCATCATCATTAGAATACTTATAATCTACCCAATTGAATTTTTTATATTCTGATGGAAATGGAGATGTGTTTGCTCCCCATATTGAGTCTGGATTAGGGGCGTCGTATGTATAAGCACTACTTTCTCCCCAAGAAAATATATAACCAAAATCTTCTGGCTTTATTGCGCCCACATTGCAACTTGCAAATAATACTTTCTTACCAGCAGAATTTCTTAACCCCAAATCAACTTGGTCATAGTACTCGTAAATACATGTGCGATATTCTTTCCATTGTGGGTCACTTCTATAAGCAGAAGCACAACCAAGTGGAACAAATATTTTTAAACCAGGTATTACTTTATATGTGTTTGATGTTGTATCATAATACTTAAATACAACATTAGTTCCATTATCAAAAGAACTTAAACCATAACCAGATTCAATCTTTGGTGGTACTTGCGATCTACAATATACTTTAGTTAATGCTTTACAATCAGCGAACGCATAATCTCCTATTCTATTACATGTATTTGGTATATCAATAACACTATTTAATTTTTCACATCCATAGAAACACATTCTAGGTATATTAACAATTTGTCTTCCAAGATGAATTGTAGTTATTTCAACATCATAGTTTAAATAACTTGCTCCTAACATACTATCGTGATGAAATAGTGTTTCATCAGAATACATAAAGTCATTACAATCTACACAATCCCAATATATAGTACTTAACTTAAAACACAAACCAAAGAAACCAGATGCGTTATTTGTTTGTGTACTGTAAGCATCAAAATTATCTGTTGCTATATCAATATTACCAATATATTTAACATTCTTTCCAAATCTAACAGTAGTTATATTTCTACAACCATTAAACATAAATCTACCTATTGTTGTAACACCATCACCAAAATCCACATTTAATAATGTATTATTACTTTGAAACGCTCGGTTATTTACAACTTTACAACTTTCTGGTATATGGGTTATCGCTTCTAAATTATAACCTTTACCAGTCATACCTTGAAATGTTGAATAAGGTATATTAGTAATTGGGTTATCAAAAGTTAAAACACCTTCACCTGTACTAGATGACCATGTATTCGATACTAAATTTGCACCCCAATCCGTTGTATTATTTGGTATTACTTTATTAGAACTAATATACTGTATTTTTTTGAGTTTATTGAGGTCAGTTTTTGTTGTTTTACAAAATCTCCTATTAATCATATTATAAACTATATTTTATTTTATTATAAACTATATTTCAAGAATGTGGCATATCCATCGATAATACTGATTTCGTATGTACAACCTGCCTCCCATGTTGGTATATCATTATTAACCCATTTAATCTCGTTAGAAAATACTAAACTATGATTAGTAACTGTACTTGGAATAGTAAATCTTAATACATACTCTCCTACCATATCGGCTTTTGGCATTGATAGTGTTACATACTTAGGCAATTTATTATTAATCCAAATATTATATACGTTTGGTGCTAAATAAATACATTCTGACGCTGATGGTCCTGTATCCGTTCTTTTAATAATAGGGTAGTTTATAGGAGAAGCAGGATTCCATATAGTCAACATATCATACTCGTTAAAACTAGCATTAAGTTGTTGTTGTTTTGTTAATGCTGTATAATCAGGAAAATCCAATAATAATTTATCTGTAGAACTTGTACCATGTACTCCGCTACAAACATTAAAATTACGGCAAGTGTTTTCCACTTTCCAATAATAGGCGGCATTCCCACAAGTCCAGTATGAATTACTGTCTGATACTTCCCATGTATGACTGTTATTTCCACAGGTCCAATATGAACAGTCTGAACCAGTTTTCCAACCATGACATTTATTTCCACAAACCCAATAATTACAGTCAGGACCTGTTTCCCAATTTGAACAATCACTTCCACAATTCCAATTACTGTTGTTAGTTCCAGTTGACCAACCAGAACAATCATCTCCACACATCCATTCTATACAAATATTACCAACTGTTATATTACAACAATTATGACCTAACTTCCATGAACTACAATTTAATCCAAAAATTAAATTATAACATTCATCTTCACAAACCCAACCTCCACAACTCATATTCATAATAATGTCGTGGCAGTGATTTCCAAGTACCCAGTTATCACATTTATCTTTCAGGGATATATTATAACAATTTACACCAGTTTTAGTATTTTCAACGCCTTCACACACATACCCTTCTTCTAATGATTCACTACAAACATGCACGATATTATTTAAATATATTTTACCATTTATGGTATTAGGTAAATAACAATTGTTACGTACACTTAAATGATTTTCATTATTACTATATATATTTAAACTTGTGTCATAAATATCTGTTTCTCCAATCATAGAGAATGTGTATAAATATTTATAATCTTCTTTAACTAATGATAAATTAGACCAAGTTTCAAACCCATCTACACCAACATATCCATCCACACGTCCTACAGTGTTGAAACGTTTAAATTGGATATTTTTAAAATCATATGGTAGAGTATTATTAAACTCATCAATCATTTCATAAATAACACCTTTACCATTTTGGTCCGCCCAAGCAAATTTATTAGTGTCATTATCGAGACAATATTTTAATTTCCACGCAGATAGATTTGTACCAATATTTTTAAAATAGTTTTTATTAAATGTTTCTTTTATTTCCTCACAAACCGCATCATCTGTTTGATCACTTAACATAATATTTGGTATACAAAAACCACCATCAGCAACAGGCATAATTAATACATCGGTAATTTCTGTAACACCGTAATCTGGTGCAATATAATATGATGGATAAAAAATTATATTCCCATTATCATATGTAATTTTTGATATATCATTAAAGTCAAAATACAATTTATTTTTATGTTCAACTATATCATCTGTATAACCAATATATTCTTTCCCATTAATTTTTATTGGATCATCTACCATTCTTGAAATTCTTTCAAAAGTATTTCCTCCTCCATCCCATCCGACATTACTTAAAAATTTTGAAATAGAAGATGTATTATCCACTTCATCGTGATAACAAGCATCCGCGTTTTCAGATAAAGTATTTTCATTTAATGCAGTAACGATAATATCAAATTGATAACCTGCGGATTCTGTATTTTCTTGTACAGTTGTAGTTACATAATCTATTATTCTATATTGTTGTCCTGGAACTAAACTGTTATTATTTCTCAATTCACATAAATCTTCATATATAACTTCAATTATACTGTTAGACCCACTTACACTTATATCTATATTACCTTTACCAAATAATACTTCTCCATTTATAGTTTTAAGAGTCTCATTACCACCCCAGTATTTAGAATCTAATTCATGTGAAACGCCGTTGCTATCCTTTATCTGTTTTATAGTAGTCATACTTTTATATGTTTTTATTAATTTTATATATTATTTATGTATATTTTTAAAAAATATTTTTATATATTATTAAAATTTATATTAGATTTATTATTTAATTATTTTATGTAATTTGTTATATTTAAAAAAAATATTTGATACAATGAGACTAATAAGATTTTTTAAAGCAATCATAAAATATATAAGATTTGGACAGCAAACAACAATAGATGAATATATTAACAGGCTGATAATCTGTAAATCTTGTGATAAGTTTGATAATGAGAAGTGGGTTTGTAAAAGATGTGGATGCTATTTAGATAAGAAAGCAAAAATGAATACAGAAAATTGTCCAGATAGTAAGTGGTAACATAAATATAATATATATCCTATAATGAAATGAATAATATATTAACATTTGAAGATTATAAAAAGATGAATATCAGACAAGTTGAAAGTGTGATATATCGTCAATTTATAGAAGATATTAAAGAAGAAGAAAAAGTGAACGAAGGATTTATCAGAAATGCAATTAATAAAGCATCTGGAAAATTCATTCAAACAGCACTTGGTGATGAAATTGAGAAAGGAAAAGAACTTGAAAAGAGTATAAAAGAAGCGTTAGATGGATTAAATAAAGGATTTGATGAAATAGAAAAAAATATAGATGCGAATAAAGAATCAAAAGTTAAAATAAAATCTGATGCTATAGAAAAGGTTAAGGAAGCGATTAAAGCAGTTCAATCACAGGCTTTTGACACTTTAACCATGATTGGTAGTGAAGGCGAAATAGATTTTGCTGGATTTATTGGTTCGGCTACAATTTCTGCTGCTGTAAATTTTGGTGTATTATTTTATCCTATAAGAACTATCTTTATGACAAGAAAAGCATATAAGTATTTTCTTGGTATTATAAAACAAACAATTAGAAGAAATCTTTTGATTATACAATTGAACTTTGATCAATTTGAAAATCTTATTTTACAAAAATCTTTTGAAGCAGAAGATTCTGAATCCAGAACAAAAAGAGATACTTTACATGAAATTATTGGCTCGATGAGAGAACAGTTGTGTGGTCCAGATAGTAAACTTACATCAGTTATTGGTAAAAAAAATACCGATAACATGAAAGCATATCTTGATGCATTTAAAAAAGCAAATGATTTAGAAAAAGATGTTTTAAGAAACAGTCCACTAAGTTCTCTTTGGCAAGATCAATATAACAATACATATACAAAAACTCTTGAGCAAATAAAACAGTATATCAATGATGATAGTCAAAAAGAATTGGAATCATTAAAAAATAGTATTACAAAAATGGCTGGTAGTGATAACGAATTGGTTCAATATGGTGAACTTCTAATATCAGCAGCAGAAGAGTATGCTATAAATACAAATCATGGTATTAACAACAACTTTATTAAGATGTCTAGTGTTTTCAATTTGGATAATCAAAAGAAACTTATTGAATTGATTGTTAATACACAAAAAGATAATGAAGAAGAGGCAGCAAAAAGAAAACAGGAATTAGATATTGAAGAAAAAGAAGAAGCGATAGAAAAGGAAATTAAAGAAGGAAAAGATATATGTGAAAAGAAAATATCAGAATCTACAGAAAGTTATACATTAGAAGAATTTGAAAAAGAATTCGGAGATGACATAAAAAGTATAAAGGCGTTTTTATTGTCAAGCGAAGGTAAAGAATCATATAAAAAAATCGTTAGAAAAAATCCTTTATATAAATATTACATAGGTGATATAACATCTTTAAATACTCTATTAAGTTCTATTAATGATTTGAAAATCGTCGAAGTTTCTGATATGGATGATTTTTACAAAAATATTGTTCATAAAGAACAAGCGTTATATTATCTTATGGCAGAACAATCTATAAAAGATGCTATTAAATCAAAAGATTCTGAAGAGTATTTTGGATTCCAAGATATTAAAAAAGACAAAGATAATATCCTAGATGTACGAGATGTTAAGAAAAATAAAATATTAAATTCTATTATAAGTAAAAAAACTATTACAGACAAAAAAGGTAAAAAAATAGAAGTACCAAAGAAAAAATATTTCTTAACATTCGATGGATCTGGTGAAAATTTATTTAGATTATTAAATAAGGAATTTAAAACAAAAATATTTAAAGGTGATAAAGACGGAGCAAAAGAATATGTAGATAATATTTCTTTTAAAAATAAAGAAATATTGATGCAAATAATACACAAATATTTACATATTGGAAAGGGAATATCAGCAAAATTTGCAGAATATTTAGTTAGATTAGAAGCACATATGTTATTAGATAAAAAAGATCCATGGTTCGTTGTAGAAAATAATAAAGAACTATTTGATTTAAATTGCTTCAAGAAAAGTTCCAGAAAAATATTAAATAAATCAGCAATCGTAGAAATAAGTCAAGATGATTACGAGGATATTAAAACATTCCTAACAAAATATCATAGTTTAAGTGATAATGATTTCCTTATTGAAACAGAAGATGATAAAAATAAAAATAAAAAGGACTGATTAATTCAGTCCTTTTTTCATTATAATAATTGCTTGACAGCCGAATACCTTTTGTATTACTTGAAATCCACAAACTTCCCATCCATAGTTTCCAAATTCATTTAATCTAGATTTAATATCATCAACATCAAAAACATTATCTACAACAAGAATGTCATATTCATATGTTTTTGGTAAAACATATTGCTCATTTATAGTTGTTGATAACTCTTTTTGTTTTTCTTCTTTCTCATGTGTCTGTGTTTCACTTGATTTTGATTTTAATTTTACCTTTGTAGAAGTTTTTGTTTTCTTCTTTTCTGTGGTATCTACTTGAGAATTTAAAAGTTTTTCTAAATCATGTACATCATCACTCAAAACAACTGTTGTATTTTGTTTAGTAGCATCATCTTTTTTACTTTCTCTATATATTGGAATATCCAAGAAATGATTTTTAATACTATTTGATTTTTTAATAGATATTACATTCGAACACAAAACTTCACCAAACACACCAGTTTCTTCATATAAAACTTTAAACTTCTGCGGATTTCCATACATTCGTTCATCATCATACTCAAACTTACGAAAAGTTCTATCCGTTTTATCCATTCCTATTTTTAACATAAATACTATAACTTATATACAATAAATATAACAAAAAATGGCAAAAAATAATAAATCATTGTTTTTATCGATGATTTTAGGAAATAACAATAGAGTATCTTCAAAAAGAGTATTGGGTTCTTTTGTTATTGTAACAATGACTATCATGATAGTAGTTTGCGTCTTCACAAAAGAAGATGCTACTTGGTTGAGTTCTGCGATTGACACACTTATAATAACAGCAGGCGCTTTATTAGGATTAGGCATTGCGGATACGGCATTCGAAAAGAAACAAGAAGTTCAAAACAATAAATACAATAATGGTAAAAAATAAATATAAATGAAAAGAGAGGAACAAATCCTCTCTTTCTTTTTAATATTTCTTTAAAAAATAATCAACCAAATCAGATAGATTATAAATATTAAGATTTTCCAATACTTCTCTTGGTGTCTTCACAAAACTCTCATCAAACGAAGTTTTTAATAATTTTTTATCATTGCAGTTACAGTTATCACAACATTTATCTCCACAATCACAACTTTCTTTTTTCTCTTGTGTTTCAACAGGAGTTAGAGAATCTTCAAGATATTTTGCAATATTTGTGTAATACTCCTTATTCAAATAATAATTATTATTTGCATTATCAAGAGTTTTAATTTGACTGTTGATTAAATTAATTTTCTCCTCAAGTTTCTTATAATCAGATTTCAACTCGTTAATTTTCAACAAATTACTAGAAATCAAATTATTAAAATATTCAAGTCTTTTATTGACATCACGTTTAATTTCTAATTTGTTGGATGCGTTCTTAAGTTTATTAATCAACCCATCATCAGGATTAACATCATTTTTATATACGATATTTTTAACATATTCATTATCGCGAACATATTTAGTATAATCTACAAAATTTCTGTTATCTATTTGGAAAATAGATTTCTGAAATCTGTTACTGTTATCCGTTTGTTCTGCCTTATCATCTAACGCACCAGGTACAGATACATATCTATAAGATACACACAAATTATCTGTTTTCTTTAGTTTAGAAAGATCATCAAAAAACTCTTTCTCATCGGTATAATTTATACCATTAATTTTTCCTTCAAATTTTGTCATTTTAATCTTCTTTTTTAACAGTTTTCTTTGTATTTCTTCTCACCTTCTTAACAGGTTTTTCTTCTTGTACACTATCTTTCTTGACTCTTTTTGGTTTAGTCAAATTTGCAATAGTTGTTTCTTGTTCTTTAACTTTGCTTTCCAATTCGGCAATAAGACTTCTTTGTGATTCAACAATCTTATTATACTCTTCTAAATTTTTTTGTAGTTTCTCAAACTCTACTTCTTTAATTAATTTATATCCAAACATATTATTAAAAAATATTATATTATTGTTTTTATATAACAAATATAACAAAAAAAAAAATATTTTTTAAATTTTTGACTTGTCAAGTATTATGTATATGAATTGCAATTCCAAATATATATACAAAC
>JAEIGA010003666.1_pt1 | contig 23949 bp, 36 predicted proteins | sample 9270691 | NCBI WGS metagenome assembly JAEIGA01 (sample SAMN17057246, study PRJNA624740) | gut metagenome | biome: biome; isolation source: fecal sample | host: Bos grunniens | place: China: Xizang | collected 2019 | reverse complement strand
TAAAAATTATGATGATAAAAAAATATATACACCTCGTGATACAATTCAATCAAATCATTATTATGAAGGAAAGTTGAATTTTGCAAATGAATTTACATTAAATTTTAGTTATAAATTACGTGCATATGGTGATATGAACCAAAAGGCAGTAATGCTTGATTTAATAAATAATATATTACGAGTAACATATACAAAAGGTGAATTTTGGGGTGGAACTGTAAAATTTATTGGGCCTCCAGGAAACAATACATTTTTAGAAAAGGTTGACGCAATGGTTAACGATACTTGGGATACATTATCGGGGTTTGCTCAGGATTTTTTAAATGGGTCAATAAATTGGCAAGATATTATGGGTAGTTTATCTGATGTTGTTGGTGATGCATTTAATTTCATTGAAGATGCTGTACAAGGTAGTTTAACCGATAAAATTAAAGAAGGTGCTAAGAACACAGTAGAGTTTCTTAAAAAAATAAATGCAGGCGATGCACTTAAAGGACAATTAAAAAACGCATTAGGACGACCTGCGATTTATGCGTTAAACTCATTTGTATCTGGCGCGGATTTAGGTTTATGGCATCTTACTGTAGGAAATCCGAGAAACCCAATTGCCAGTATAGGTAACTTAATTTTAACAAATGCTGAACTTACATTTGGTGATACCCCATTAGGATTAGATGATTTCCCAACAGAAATTAAAATAGCAGTTTCATTGAAACATTGTCGTCCACGTGATATGGTGGGTATTGGACATATATTTACTAAGGGTGAATCTGGACTTGCACTACCAATCGGACAAACTGGATGGGCACGTTATCACGAACAATTTAGTGACCCAGGAAGACCGGCAGGTTCACCATTTAATCAATATGCGACAAGTTCATTTACGCATATTAATGATAGATATCCTTATGGTGAATATACACTTAAACAAAAATTCGGTACTGGTCATTATGTTAATATTGATAAAGCTGCGACGGAACAATCATAATAATATATTATTTCGGTATGAATAAACTTGAATGGAACGCACAGGATTCAATACAATATATTTCAAAACACGCATTATCTAAATCATCAGGTAATTGTGCAAGATATGTACGTACGGCCCTTGAAGCAGGAGGTATTGATACTTCACAACGTCCAGCGTCAGCATATTTATATAAACATTATTTACCTAAAATTGGATTTGACCTTGTTTGTAAAATACATGGAAGACAAAACCAATTATTATGGTCCAATCAAAATGCAAAACCAGGTGATATTGCAGTGATGGACCACGGTAAACATGGACATATTTGTATGTGGAATGGTAAAAATTGGATATCTGATTTTATACAAAATAATATGTGGGTGTATAAAGGTGATGGTACTTGTTATATATTTAGATTTAATGGGAAAATAAATAATGTAGTTGTTCCATTTGATGATACAATAAATTCTTCTTCATATAAAAATGAAATTGAATTTAATTCCGATTTTATAGCCCAAGCTAATCGTTATTCATCCCCGGATAATAAGTATTTAGAAAATATTTCGTTGCTTAAGAAACATTTAATGGCATTGATACTTGAAGGTGAAGGTGTTGTATGTACTGATTCTGATACATTTTCAGATTGTTATTTATTTGAAGATTCATTTGAAAAACGATTTGATAATAAAGGATTAGATAATATTCGTATAAATGGTAAATTTAGTTTTTATAATTGTGATATAAAAGGTAAACTAAAATATAAACACGGTTTAACAATTAGTGAAACTGCGGCAGCAGCAACATTAAAGTTAAATAATTTATTAGACGATAATATAAAAGTAATAGCAACAAAAATTGATACAGTAAACACACATAAAATAAATACACCAAGTAATATTGATGGTGTTATTAATCCTGCAGTATTTGGTTCAAAAACAAATGAATGGATATCTGAATTTAAAAAACTTGGATTAACGGACAATCAAGCATTTGCGTTAGTAGCGTGTATGATATATGAATGTAGTCTAAACCATACTAAACTAAATAAGTTAGAATTTAATGGTCGGGGTGTAAAAGGAACTGAAGGGTGGAATTGTGGGGAAGGTACAGTTGGTTTTACGTTTTGGAATAATAAACTTAACATTATTAAACGATTTAATAGTGACCCCAGACATAAAACAACATTACCTACTGATTGGTATCAATATCAACATGGGCCACATATTGTTGATTTATCGCGTGAAGATGCTGCATTATTTACTACAATATTTTATAAAAATTTAATAAATAAAACTAAAACAGCTGATTTAGATACTTGTGTTGCTGAATTTTATTTAGAAAAGGCTGGGCGTGGTGGTAGCGCAAGAAATGGTAAAACACCTTATGAAAAGGCATACTATCGTTCTTTAGATTATGTAAGAACACATAATAAACAAAATGGAAATAATAATGCAATAAATACATTTTTATGCACATTACAATCTGCACGATTGTTAAATAACGCATAATTATTTAATAAATATACAAAATATTATATATGATACAGTATTCTGATATACAAAATATTAAACTATGTGCGTGTGCACCTAAACAAATTGTTACATTCAACACACCTATTAAGTTTGATGATATTGCTAATATACGAGTTTATGATAATTGTGGTGAAGAATATGATAACACTACAATAGAATACGCATATAGTTTAGATGCAGTATGTTGGTCGTGTTATGTATCTTATAATGATGTTTTATTAAATACTATTAATATTAAACAAGATTTGTTTATACGTTTACGTATTGGTGGTGTTATAACAAAAATTTTAGTTAATTGTTGTCCTTATACAACATACACTACAACATTAGACTCAGCGTTCCATTTTTCATATTGTGATGTTGGGTCCCCAAATATGTATAATCCGTATGCTAATATGTCGTGTGCAATTGAGTTAAATCGTCATATGACAGATTTAGTATGTTGTATGTTTGGTATTCCTATATATTATTTTAGATTAAATCCTAATCAAGGTTCAAAGGACATAACATTTAAGGAATATACATTGATGGAAGTTGAACCACCTAAACAAATTAAATTAATGGTTCAAGATGGACAAATGCCATCATCTAAACCAGAGTTCAATGAGTTTGGATTGGATTGGCAAACTGATTGGGAAACTGAAATTGGTAAGACAATGTTCGCAACAGCATTTGGGCAAAATGCACAACCTATGGAAGGTGACTTTATTTATATCCCAATGATGAAACGAATGTGGCAAGTATCAGGCGCATATGAAGAAAAGAAAGATGCATTGATGTGGAATGCAACATCTTTTAAAGTATCACTTATTAAATATGAAGAAAAAGGTTCAGTTGATTTAGGTGAACTTGATGAGATGGTAAATTCATTCGTTAAGAACACATACGATGATTTATTTGGGGATGAAACTGAAGATACAGATGGTTCAGGTTTTGAATCAGTTGACGCACCTGTTGCAGCATTTGATAATTTATTCCCTGTATTTCAATCAGACGCAACACGTAAATATGTTACAACATCAGGAATAAATATTTACGATAATTCAACATATTTTAAAGGTACACTTATTTCCGATGCGTGGTATAATTTCAATATTTTATTTGAACAACAAAAAATTGTTTATCAACATCCATATTGTGGTGATGATATAACCATTTGTTTCATATTTAAACCTATTGTAATGGGTATAGGTGAAGTATTTGAAGGCACTATTTTAGAAATAGGTTCATTAAAGATAAATATTACACAGGATTTTGGTGATACAACAATTAGTGTAAATAAACACGAAAAATTATCATTAACACTTATTTCGGGTAATACATATTTTGTGTATATTCGTTGGAGTAAAGATTTGAATATTTCTGAAATTGGTGCAGCGTTATATACATATAATCAAAATATACCACTATATAAATTACAATCAGGTAATTATTATTATGATATGGATAATATAGAATCTATATCTAGTAATTGGGATATGGAATTCATTATTGAAAAGAAAACTGAAGTTATATTAAATAGTTTTAATGGTAATATTACTAATATAAAATTGTTTACAATGTATAATGATAACTTATCAGAAATGTTACAACAATACCCAACAAATAATAAGCTTATCATTAATGATACTGCCCGAAAACTTGTTGGTTTAGATGGCTTAAAAATACGATAATATGAATTATGAAACGATTAAATGAATATATAATAAATGAGTCAAAATTATCTGATTCTGTATTTTGTGAACAGTTCTCAAAAATGTTTATAGGTACAAAATTACCACAAGATACAATAAAGATAATTTTAAATAATATTGATAAGGATTTTATACAAAAGTTATCAAAACATTTTGTAGAAACAGATAATTCAAATTATCTTGCATACGACCCAGGTGATGATACATTTATTAACTATGATGATAATAAAGACAAGATAATATCGCAAATATCTGAATATATAATGAAATACAAATTATAATAAAGGTGCACTTAAGTGCACCTTTTCTGTTATATTTATATTAAATATTTACAAAACTTTATAAATGTGCATTATATTGCACTAGTACAATTTTTGTGTTTATATATTTGAATTATAATATTTTTTGTCTATATTATATTGTAAACAAAAATAGATAGTTATGAATAAATATCAAATCGTTATTAAAGGTGATGATGGTACAACTGAAAAGGTTAAATCAACTTCAATAACATACGAAAGTCTGAGTGAAATTAAGTCATTGTTACTTGCAATCATTGAACACAGAAAGATAAATAGGTACAATTGGTCAAATGATACTGAACTTGTAAGAGACAATAGTTCTAGAACAGGGTGGAAGGAAGAGTTAAAGGTATATAAAATGTACCCAGGAATTGATAAAAAACTAATTAACACCGTTATGCGAAAATACATTCCTCAGGGAATTCTCAATCGAATTTATGAGATAACAATTTTTAAGGTTGAAGAAGTTAATATAAATAATATATAAAATATGGAAAATAGTTTTGGGATATTTGTAATATTGGGAATATTATGTGTAATATATTTTTTTGCAGTAATTACTATTGCACATAAACGTGTAAAATTTTATGAGTCTATAACAGAAGGTGCAGTATTTCAATGTATAACATATAAATATTTATATAAAAATAGGCACGAAACATTTATATATCCATTGGAGATAATATCAGTAAAACTTGGTAAGGATAACTATGCTGATATTAAATTTGATGATATAATGTATAAAGATGTTCCATTTAGTAAGATTTATTATATTATACACGAATACGATGCATACGAACAAATTTATAATACATTAAAACCATATAACTAATGAAAGATTTTTTGTTTAATATATTTATAATAGGTTTTATGTTGTTTATTATATCTGCATTAGGATATGCTGTATATAATTTATTTGGAATTAATGGTTGTATAGGTTTTTGTATAATTACAATCTTCGTAATATGTATGGTTATATTAAATTTAATTATAACGAATAAAGAAAAATGAAAGTCATATTTTTAGATATTGATGGTGTGCTTAATCACGAAAATCATTATAAGTGGTTAATGGAAACTGATGAACCAACACCATTACAACAAGTATACCCATATAGTGAATTTAATCCTGAGTCTTGTAAAATATTAAATAGAATTATTGATGAAACCGGTGCAAAAATCGTATTATCAAGTTCTTGGAGATTAGATGGTATAAATAGAATAAATAGTTTGTTTAAACATTTTGGGTTACCTCGACTATATGATATTACGCCATCATTATGTGAAAGATTTGGTTCATTATGTAGAGGAAAAGAAATAGATAAATGGTTAAACGAACATCCTGAAGTTACAAAATATGTAATACTCGATGATGATACGGATATGGAAGAACATCAATTACCATTCTTTATAAAAACTGACCCGTATAAAGATGGGTTAAATAACGAAGTTGCAAATAAAGCTATTAAAATATTGAATTTATAATATTTTGTTCTATATTTATATGTAACAAAAAACAAATAATTTATGAAGTACAATTGGTTTTCTTTGAAGTGGATGCAGTTTAACGAGTGGGTTATTGACCTAAAAATGAAGGTTTATAACAAAATTAAAAATTATGTTTTCAAAAAGGAACTTGAACAGTGGAGTTCACGAGTACATTACGATGAGTACGGCGCAGTTAAGTTGATTAAGTCCAATCCAAACTATTGGGTATTCAATCCTGTTGAGGCCGTTACATATGTACTGAAAATGTATTTTAATGCAACACATATTCAGTTTTTCCAGTTGAACATTTTTGGTATTGAGGTGGACACACAGGATGAAACCGTTGATGTAACAATCAGTCTTAAACGCCCTGGTTTCATAATTGGAAAGGGCGGCAAAACTATTAGGGCATTGGAAAATGAATTGAGAAATGTATTCAATATGCCAACCACAATTCATCTTAAGGAAGTTAAAAAGGATAATAATGAGCCATTCATTTATTATTAAATAAATGATTAAATATATTTTTTCAATTAACAATGCTTAATTTTCTCCTTGGATTTCTTGTTGGTTATTGGTCTGCCTCAAATAAAGAAACAGTTGACTCATACTGTGAAAAGGTAGTACAATGGGTAAAATCAAAAATAGAATCATTTAAGAAAACTGATGAAATCAATTAAATGTATTTAATTAAATTTGCAAATGGATTGTATATACATACAGTCCATTTGTTTTATTTTTATATATAAATATATATATATAAATAACTTAATTATGAAAACAATTATTGAATATATTAACGAAGCAATACGTGGTATTTCTTCACCAGATATGTCTAAATTGAAGGAAGTGTCTGTAATATATGATGATACATATAAGGCACAACAAGAATGGGAAGATATGATTGAACGTGAAGGTGATGAAGAAGATACTGGTACTTGGGAAGATTATATTAATATTTGCTGGGAAGATGCACAGGAAGCTATTAAGGATATGGATAATTGTACAAAATGTGCGATTGTTGGTGAAGCTGAATTATGGCACGGCAAAAAACAAATTATACCTACAGAAGCAGATTCATTGATGGAAGCGATTAATGATTGTATGGGTCGTTCTTGCGATAACCTTCGTTTAACAATACTTGATGATTATACTGTAAAATGTGAAGTTGGACACCACGATGGATTAAATGTATTTAATATAATCGGTCTTAATGATAATGGTTGGGAGGCATTTGATGAATGGGCTGAATCTGACGATGATATGCCAATTGATTTCTTATATGATAAGAAAAATCGTTTTGAATTTAAATTAAAGTAATAATATAATATGAAGAATATCACAGAATATATAAACGAAGGTGCGATTGTTGATTCAATTAAAAACTTGTTCAATAAATTTAAGGATTTTTGGAAGGGTAATGGAATAGAATTTAATAATAAAGTACATTTGCCTGCGAAATTATTTGGTGAATTGAAAAGATTACCTCGCCGTTCACAAGTTGAAGACCACGGTATTGCAATTAGCAGACTTATATTTGATGAAGATACTTTTGAAATTTGGCATATGTTTACTACTGAAGATAAATATGGTGATAAGATAACAGGTATGGAGATGCTCGGTATGTATTACGGCAAAACCGAAGAACTTGAATATGCAGAATCATTAACAAAGTATATTGATAAAAAATATTTTGAAGGTATTGAATGAAATCAATTATAGATTATATATATGAGGCAATCAAACAATTACCTAAAAATATAAAAGGTATTATTGTTTTTGATATTGATGATACATTATTGAAGGTTAATCCTGATGTTATTAAGATATACAAAAAGGACGAAAACGGTAATGAATTTTCATTAACAACAGAAGAATTTGCAAAAGATCCTGATGCTTCGGACCCAAACAAGATTGATTTGTTTGACCTTCGTGATTTTAGAGATCCTGTTAAGGTTTATAATTCTATTATATCGGGTACACCATTGATTAAGAATCTTAAGATAATGGATTCATATATCGAAGCAGGTTATGATTTTTGTTTCTTAACTGCACGAGGATGTGAGGAAACTGTTAAAAAGGCATTGAACGATTTTTTACGAGTTAAAGATAACGCAACAGGCGAATTTAAGAAACTCGGTGACATATTTAAAACAACATTATCACACGCTGTTAATGACGAGTACAAGGATTACCCTGGAAAAGACAGCGCTGAGAAAAAGGCGAATGTTCTTAAAATGTTATGTAAAAAATATGATAAAGTAATATTCGTTGATGATGATACAAAAAATGTTCGTGCTGCAAAAGATTTAGATATAAAAAATCTAACTGTAATTAAAGCGTGGGAATAAATATTTAAATTATAATTATATTATGAAAACTATATTAAATTATATTCAAGAAGCAACAAATATTGTATCTGAACAAAGAAAAAACCCTATAAATAAAGGTAACGCTGATTATATTGTATATGCAATAAATATTGGTAAGTTTACTCCAACAGGCAAAACTAAATACGATTGGAATTTATGGGAAGAAGGTAAGAATGGTGAAGCAGAAATTTACGCCGATAAACGTGGTGCAATATTCTTATGGGGTGCAAAAGGTTCTTTGAAAAAAGGTGATAAAATTGTTTGTGTAGATAATGATACACAGAAAAAAATTGCGCCATATTATAAAGAAGTTGGTGCAATATTACCTGCAGATTCAAGAGAATCATTTACAAATGCATATAGAAAAGAGTTTGAAGTTTATTGCAAGGAACCTACATACGCATTTGGTAAAAAAACAGATGGGCTTCCCTTAAGTCATTTCCAACAAATATATTCAATTAAAGGTATATCTGAATAATATGAAAACATTATTAGAACTTATAAACGAAAATCGCAACATAAACGAATGTGGTGGCAGTGTATATGTTGGTGGCGGTTGTGGTGGAGGTCATTGGATTAGTCGTTCACAATACGATGCAATGGTATATAGAGACCAACAAGCACAACTCAAAAGGGATCTTGCAAAGGTAGATCCAGAAATAATTAAACAATATAAGGGCCTTTTAAAGAAATATAATCGTGTTTGTGATGCAAAATCAGACTATGCAGACACATACCATATATTAACTAACGAATTGGCTGAACTTAAGTTCAAAACATTAGGAATTGAAAATGTTTATAGAGATATAACTGAAATTTTTTATCGTAAACCAAGTTTATATAGAACCTGTACAATTACAGTTGATGTATTAAAGATATTATCATACTTATTGTCAGAGGAATATAATGAAGCGAATATGGACGACAAACAACTTCATGACGCATTTACAAAAATACTTGAAAAACTTTAATTATGAAAGGTATTAACGAATTTATAACTGAAATGAGTGCAATCCATAATCGTGATAATGATTCAATCAATAAACAAATAAACGATTTACAAAAGCAGATTGCAAAAAATACTGCTGATGATAAGAAACGAATACTTGCAGCCGCTGGTGTATCAGGAAAAAATGCAAATGTATCATATGAAGTTGCAATGGAATTTGCTAAATTAGTTTTGAAAGCAAATAAACCTTATGGCGCATATTATTTTATTTTAACACACTTGTTGGATAAATTGAGAGGCGCAGTTTCATATGGTGATAAAACTAAAGAAATGCTTGATAAAATAACTGATATATTTACAAGTGCTGCAATGGAAGATATAACAGAAAAGAATGTGGATATTGAAAATAAACATAAAGAACTTGCAAAAATTGCAGATAAAGTAAACAAAAAGGTTGATGAAATAAATGAACTTAATAAACAAATGTATGAATTACGCGATAAATATCCAGTATTGCGAAAATTATAATAATAAAGGTATGTATTTTTACATACCTTTTTCTATTTTAATATATGGAAACTATTTATGATTGTATAAAGAAAGGTTACCACGCAGGATGTGGTAGTGTTGGTTGTGGATTGGTTATTCATAACTATTGTGGGTCAGGTTTAGCAAGAGGATCAAACCATTGTGGAATGTCTGCAGGACCTTATTGTGGTTAATTTAATAATAAAGTATGAAATATTATAGTGGTCGAACAAATTTAGCAGCAACTATTTTTGTTCCTGTTAAGTGTGGGAATAATTGTAAGTTTTGTAATACAAATATTTTGTATAAGGATTTTGAATATAGTAACGATTATCTCCTTAATATATTGTATGCAATAGATATATGTAATAACAATGATAAGGTACACGAATTTGTTATTACAGGTGGTGAACCTATAATGAATTTGGAAATCCTTAAAATAATTGTTGATAAAACACAGAAACCAGTTTTTATAAATACATCATTACCTATTGTTGATAACATAGATGATATAATCGAATATATAAACAACGAGGATAAAATTAAGGGTGTAAATATATCTCGACATATTGGTACTATTCATAATGTTAAAACAGTTGGACTTGATTATATTAATAAGATAACTAAATATGTTCGTATAAATTGTATTGTTAATGAATCAATATTGGGTGATAAGTTAATAGAATATATTAACACATACGCAACACCTTATAGAATGATTAACTTACGTGCTGATTATCGTAATGTAACAACAGACACATTAAAGAACAGAGATAATATAGCAAAATGGCTACTTGATAATTATAAATTTGAATATTCCAATTCCTGTCTTGTATGCAATTCGGAATTTTATTCTGATGAGGTATCAACTGTTGTATGTTACCATCGCGGACTTGAGTCGTCTTGCGTAACAACAAAGGAACGATATTATGTTAATGATGTTATAATTGATATGTATGGTAATATATTCAAAGATTGGGATATGATAAGCGATGAAAATTTTATCAACGCATTATCAAACAACGAGATACTGTAATTGGTGTCTCGTTTTATTTTATTTTTATATAAATATATAAATACTAATTAGTAATTATGAAGTCGTTACATAGTTATATTACTGAATCAATATCAAAAAAGGATTTTGATAAATTCGCTGAATGTGCATTAACTGCAATTGATTATTATTATAATGAAGGCCTTGAAGTATATAGTGACGATAATCTTAAAGCATATGTAAACGGTGATATTGAACCAAATTACAAAGATATTATTAGAGATATTATTGCTGAAATGAAACCTGAAATTCCTAATAATATTATGAAGGAATTAAATAAATATCCTAATTGTAATGATAAGGAAGATATTGAAATGACAATATTAAAAACATTTGAAAAAATATTACCTAAATATTAAGTATGAAATCAATTAAAGATTATATATTAGAATCTGAAGCTGATGGCAAAGGCGGTCATTATGAAGATTTTGTAGATCCTGATACTGGGGAAATTTCTACATTATGGATAGATGATATTGAAGCCGCTAAGGAAAAGGAAAAACGAGAAGAAATCGCTCGTTTAGCTCGTGAAGAAGAGGATAGAAAATATAACGAAATAATTGCAAAAGAAAAAGAAATTCGTAAAGAGTTAGATCCTCTTGAAGACCAAATGTATGATTTGGAAGGTGAATTAAAGGATCTTAAACGAGAATACCGTGATTTACAAATTGACCACGAAGAAGAAGTAGGTCGTTTATATGCAGAAGGTAATCATACAGAAGCAGAAAAACTTGCTCAAGAATATGGTGTGCAATTCAATAAGTTAGAAAAGAAAATTAAGGCAACAAAAAACAAGATTGATAAACTTAAGCCAAAGATTGAAAAGTTACTTACAAAAAAATGGGCTTTATGGTCAGATTTATAAAACTATGGAAAAATTAAATTTAGCGATAGGTCGTTTTCAACCATTCACACAAGGACATCTTAATATGGTGAATGAAGGTGAAGCAAAATGTATTATATACCAAATGACAAGTGCAGATGTTGAACCTACTGTAGTTGCACGAACAGGTAATGTAAAATTTGGTTCAAAAACATTCAAACAAGATGTAGTAAAAAATGCAATTGCATATCTTAAAGGTGAAAATGTTTCATTAGACGATAACGCAAAGGAATTAGTAAAACGTCCATTTACAACAAAACTTGTTGAAAAGGAATTTGATATTATAAAGAAAAACAATCCAAACATTTTGGATGTTGTATATGTTAAACAATGGTTTGATGCGGTAGGTCATTTTAATAAGTTTATTTTAGACAATAAAGATAAATATGAAGCACAATACTTAATGTGTGGTGACGACCGCAAGGATGACTATCAGGATTTACTTGACAAATATATTACATCTGGAGAAGATGTAAGTATAGTTACACGAAGTGAAGAAAAATATAAAAATGTTATATCAAATATAACAATTAACACTGGTAAAGGGCGCACTGATGGGGTATCAGGAACAGTAGTTAGACAATCAATATTGGACAACGATAAAGCTGCATTTAATAAAATAATGCCTAAAGGCACAGATGTATTGTTTAATGATTTTGTAAACAGCTTTAAGGATTTTGCTGATAAGTTACAAGGATTTGTAAAGGAATCACGCATACGAATGAAGTCATTAAGAGATTACATTATTGAAAACAAAAAGTAAATAATATTACAAACAATAATATAAAGGATAATCAGTATGGTTATCCTTTTGTTTTTTATTTTTATATATAATTATTTATATACACATTAAGATGATTACACTACATGATTATATAACTGAAAAGTTATCAGACGAACAAATAAATAGCATTTTAACATTTATTGATGATAATAACTATAATGATATATTAAGATTATTAAAAAAATATCAATCTAAATCATCATTAAATGTTGATAAATATACCGAGTTTTTTAATAAACATGGTATATCACAATTAAACTGGGGTCGTAAAACAACTGCCGTCAAACAATTTATCAATTTATTTGACGAAAATGATAATTTAATGGTTTTAAATAGTATAGTAGAAAATGATGGTGTTATAAGTGTTTCAGATTTACCACAGACAGGTAATATATATGATTATTGTGAGGTAGTAGTAAATAATAAAAAAGTATCATTTAAAACAGAAGCTCAGGAAATTGCTACTTGGACAAACGGACAATCTGCTAATTCAGGTCCCGCTGAAATGTTGTTAAAATTTATTTTACATGAAGGATCTACAGGTAAAAGTGGTGATGTATTTATACGGGACAATAATGAAGGTGAAGAAATGGAAGTAAAGGCTTCAACAGTAGGTTCAAAAACCCCGTCAGGTGGGCACGCGGCAGGGCAAAAGGGTACAATACGAAAAACATGGACAATATATTATTTCCTTGATAAGTTTTTATTTAATACTGATATAACAAATTCTGAAGCAGATAAGAAAACATATTTCCAAAAAAATAAAGGTTGTACACAATTTATTGAAATGTGTAAAGATATTGATATAGAAAATATTGCTGAAAAAATTGTTGATTCATTATGTTTTCAATATAATTTTATTAGCAACAATATTATTGAAAAAAACACATACGATACATACAACGATATTGTAGATAATAACACTGTTCCAAATAGAAATAAAATAATTGAACAAACAATTAAATTATTAAAAGAGGAATTCTCGTATGAAAGTATAAAAAATATTATTGGTGTAATACAGTTATATTTATATTCTATTGTTGAACAATTTGATTATTTTATTGGTATATTAGTAGCGAAGGAAGATTCTGAACAACATAAAGATAATGAAGGTAAGTATGTTTTATTTAAATGTCCAAAAAATGGTAAATCTGACTTATTGAAGTTTTCAAATGTATTAAAATATTTCTCATTTGGTGCATTGGATAGTACAACATCTACACAAGGTCGTACTGGAAAAATATATTTTAATTTATAATGATTAGTTTACAAAGATATATAATGATATATGAAGGTGGACAAGCTGGTCACATGGCACACCCAATAGATTATACTGATTTTACAGGTAATGAATTAAAAGACCTTGTTGTTGATTTGTTTACAGGTAAAGTAACGCAAATGAAGGAAAAACTTGACGGTATGAATTTATTTGCAACAATGAATAATGAAGGAGAAGTTGTATTTATTCGTAATAATTCAAATCTTAATTCTGAAAAGGGCGGTATGTCCATTGATGATATGATTGAAAAATGGGCAGAAAAGGAACATCAAAAAAGAGTGTTCACACAAGCAGGTAATATTATAACAACAATATTCAATAAACTTGGTGTTAAATATTTTAATCCTACACCTGAAACTCGTAAATGTATCAATTGTGAATGTATAGTTGAAGGCAAAACAAATGTTATGCCATATGCAACTGACCGTGTTGCATTTCACGGATATAAAATTTATGAAAAGGGAGTAAATAAAAAAGGTGAACCTGCGTGGATTGAAAAGGATGAAGTTGAAGGTGGTGTCGAAGAAATATATAAAATAGCAGAAGGTATTGATGCAGCTAAACCACGACCAAACCTTGTAGTTAAATCATTAGAAGAAGGTAATAAATTCGCAAAACAATTTATTAAATCTATTGATAGATTATTTGATAATGAAGGTTTAACATTGGATAACACAATTGAGGAATGGAAGTTCAAACGATTTGAAAAGGTTAAACCTGAATGGCTTGATAAAAATGTAAAGGAAATTTTCAATCGTTGGTTTAATAATGATAAATCATTTAAGGCAACAGAACTAAAAAAGATATATCCAGACCATTACGATGAAGTTAAAGACGATAAATTTGGTAAACCATTTATTGGGAAAGTAATGGAACCTCTCGATAATTTATTCCTTGCTATTGGTAATGAACTTATTGATTTATTAGACGGTTTTACTAATAAAGATACACACGATAAGGTAATTAATTCATTAAAGAAAGATATGGAAGAAACAATTGAACTTGTTAAACAATCAGGTTCAACGGATGCGCAAGATAAGGTTGAACGAAATCTTAATCGTTTGAAAGCATTAAATGATAAATATAATTCAGCTGAAGGTGTTGTATTTACATATAAAGGTCGTTTGATGAAATTAACTGGATCTTTCGCTGCAATAAATCAAATTCTTGGCACTCGTTTTGATGTTGAAAAAAAATAAATAACAGTAAATATATGAAAAATATTTCAGAATACATAAAGTTTACAACAGAAGGTCATTATGAAGATGGTGAATGGAAATATAATGAAATTGAAACATCTAATAGTAATGATATGGATATTGATGATTATTTATTTGAATATCTTTATGACCATAGAGAAGAACATAATTGGGATTACAATAAAATGAAGTCATTTATGAAAGAAAATTTTAACGATTGGAAATCAGAATATGACTTAAAGGTTAATGTAAGTATGGAAAGTATAGATAAATATTTACAAAGATACTGTAATAAAAAATAAAATAAATGGTGAATGACTAGTCATTCACCATTTTTGTTATATTCCATATTGAATTTTTTATATTTTTTACTATATTTATGTGTAAACAAAAATAGAAATTTATATGATTACTTCCATCACATTTAACAAAAACAAGGACCAAGGTTACATTTACAATACAAAATATAAAAAGGTACTTAAAAAGGAATTTGAGGGTTGGACTGAGGAACAAATTAATGAGTATATTGCTGAAGCAAAACGAACTCATCAAGATTGGAAACTTGGACGTAGACCAAAGGATTATTTCTATAAGGATGTTCGTGATGGATACGAGTTACCTCATTTGATTAAAAATCTTGGTGAGAAAACCTTTACATTTCACCCAACTAAAATCAATGTTTTGTTCGGTCCTAATGGTTCGGGTAAGTCAACAATCATTAAGGAACTTGCAAATTATTGTTTGTGTGGTAACCGTGATGTTTGTGATGGATTTACAAACCCGTATCATATTGAACCTCTTTATCTTAACGGGAGTATTTTTGAAGAGACATCAAAATACACACTAAGTAATTATCGTGAATCATTATCACAGAATGGTAAACGAAATGATGTTTCCGTTGTTTGGGATGGCGGCGCAGTATATAATGAGAATATCAATGGGCGAAGAACGACAGGTTCGCTTGGTGATTTGGTTGGTGGATTGTTTACATCAGGTTTGGATGAGTTTATTTATCTTGCAAATCGTGGACAAATGTCGCTTGGACAAAACACAATATATTTAATCCAAAAATTAACAGAGATTTGTGAAAATATTCCTACATTATCCGATTTTGAAAATCAGGTTAAAAAACACAATGATAATGGACCTTGGTATAAAACCGGTCAACTTGCATTGAAACACATTAACGAACATCATCAGGTAGGGGCAAAAATGACATTGCTTCTTGATGAGATGGATAAATCACTTGATATTGAAAATACATTGTTATTGTATCGTGATTTTCTTCCTGCACTTCAGAAGAAATATGGTATTCAGATTATCCTTGTTTCGCACTCACCAATTATGCTAACAAATATTGTTCAAAATTCTCCAGATTATAACTTCATTTCAATTGATAAAAAATATACAAAAGCAATGAAAACACTATTTTCTGGTGTATCATTTAGCTAAAAATAATTAGCTAAAATATTGAATATTTTAATAATTTATCTATATTATGTTGTAATTGATTGTTAATTTAATTTCTTCACAATATGAATAAAGGAAAATTTATTATTGGTGTTGCGGCAATTGTTTGGTTAATTGTTCTTGTGTTTATCGCATTTTTCTCAACTAATCCTTATTTGAATGAGATTTTGTTTTTCTTCGGGGCGATGTTAACTGTTGCAATTCTTGCTTACGGTTGTGAGGAACTTGAAAAGGCAAAGAAAGTAAATAACTAATAAAATAAATAATATAATGAAAAGAAATTCAGTTTACGATTTCGTGGTTTGTTTCAACGAGTTTTATAACAATGTTCTTGAGCTTCTTAATGAGGCATATACAAATAACATTGGCCGTTCATATACTGATATGGTTTACGATGTAATTACTAATTATAAGAATGAAGTTGAACGAACACTTGAGGCCCGAGTTCTTTCAATTGATAAGGCAGCATCAATGCTTACTGATAATGTTGCTCATTTTGTTGCTGTTGCCGAAAACTGTGCTGAAAATTATAATTTGTGTGGGAACAAACATTCACTTGCTGCATACAAGTTCCTTAACTCGGTAGTTGATTGTTATAATGAAATGTGTGAAAATTTGAACGATTAAATAAAATGAATAAGGTCGGAATATTTTTGGGTTCATTTAACCCTCCTCATATCGGACACATTAGTATGGTGTCCGCTTGTGTTAATGAATATATTAAGAAACAAAATTTACTTGATAGCATTTGGGTAATTCCTGCATATCAAAATCCTAATAAGGCAAACACAAATAATTATGATGAACGACTACATTGGTGTGAATCATCTTATGGTGGATTTGGATATATCCCAAATGTGTTTGTTCGTGATATTGAAGGTGATTTAAAACCTAAATATACAATTGAACTTATCGAGTATCTTAAATCACATTATCCTGATACTGAATTTGTATGGTTGATTACTTGGGAAACATATTGTGAGTTACTTGATAGTAAATGGTATGCAAGTTCACGATTACTTAATGAAAACAAGTTCATTATAATTAACGAAGGTAAGTGGGATTTGGATCTTTCAATGGATTATATACATTTCCGCATTGGACATTCAAATTTAATTAGATGTAAAAATGTAATTTCAACAATGAAATTGCCTAATCGTATTGATATATCTTCAACAAAGGTACGAGAAATGGTAAAAAATGGTGAATGTCCTATTCCATATATCACACCTGATATTTGGGACACAATGTTAGAAAACGATGTTAAATGATTTTAATAATTAAATAATATAAATATGGAAGAATTTTTTAGTGCAAAAGAAGCAAGACAAATGATGGATATTAACAATGCAACAATTCTTAGGGGACAATTGAGTATTGTATTCAGGTCCATTAAAGAACAGGTAAACAGAGGTCTTGATTCAATAAACATTGATACAAATAAGATACCTGAGTTTTATTCAAATTCAAAGGCATTAACAAATGCATTGACAGAACTTGGATATGAAGTAAAACATTATTCAAGTCAACGAGATGGTTCAAGTTTATATGTTAAATGGTGAATATACATATAAATAATTACTATATTATTATAATAAAAATTGGTATAAGTATGTTAAATTTCGATATGAGTGATTGGGCATTTGTATGTATGATAATCTATTTAGTAATAGGTTATATTATTGCTTCAAAATATATTACCATTAAATGGGAAACGGGTAATACCTGTTATACAGATTGTGAGGGTGGCGCATATAATTTATATACATTGTTTCTTACATTTATATGGCCAATCACACTATATAAATATATGCAAATAAAAAATGGAAAACAAATATCATAATCTGAAGATAAACAATGATACAGGAATGTTGGGACCATACCCACAAGGATTAGATACGCCAACGATTGAGGAAATTATTGAATTAAATAAAACACTTATTGAAAACATTTCAAAAGTACCTGTATCGTCATTTGAAAATACAAATCCTAATTCTACAGGATTTGGTGGTAAATTTAATATGGGTAATAATCCTTGTGAAAATTGTCCTAATAATCCTAAAAATAAACCATTTAGTTCAGGTTTTTGTAATTGTGCATTACCTGCATTAACTAATCCAATGTATTAATTATGGAATATTTTTCAGCAGAAGAAGCATTAAAAAAATCACGAAGTGTTAAAAACGAAACACTAGATAAAGTTTTAACATACATATTCAACTGTATAGAGAAAACAACTATTACAGGTGATACGTGTGTTTTTATTCCGTTATATGATAATGAAAATATGAATGATTATTTTAGTTGTTCATTAGGAGTAAAGACAACACTTAAAACACTTGGTTATAGAGTAGATGAACAAAAAAATAATTTATGGGAGAAATCAAAGAATACATTATTTATTAGTTGGTTAAATCCAAAAACACCATCAGGATTTAGATGTCTTGGTTAAATATATATAACATAACTTATGTACGAAAAGAGTATTTTAGTATACTATATGAATTATGATAGAATGACTGGTAAAGAAGCATTTGATACACTTCATTCTATTCAAGGTTATCTTGAGAAACAATTTAAGAAGGATATTGACAATACATTAGAGATAATAATTGTGCCTGTAAAAAATCAACCAACGAAGATAGAATTATTAAATTCAAAATATCCTAATTGGCAAGAGTTTCAAGAAAGATTGCCTGAATTGATACAACAAATGGAAAACTTCAAAATGAACAATGATAAATAGTTATTTTTATATATAAATAACTTTATTTGTATATGAAAAAAATAATTGAATATCTTAATGAAGCATTAAAGGATAACGATAAAAATATTCTTACTATGCTTGAGTTTTTTGCTAAAAATATGCCTGGTGTTCAAGGGGCATTACACGCACAAAAAATTAAAGATGCTGATTCAGTTGATATAGTTCCATTATCTGAAGTGTTTACTGAAGATGAAATTGAACAAATAAAGAAATATGTAAATCCTAAACCAAAAATGTGTTATGAAAACGCATATAAATTGGCAGATAGATTATATGGTTTAGGTAAAGATATTAAATATGTCGAAGGATATATTAATTTGCACGGATTGCCTATTGACCACGCATTTAATTCGGTAGATGGCAAATATGTTGACTGTACAATTGAACTTGCATTAGGTAAAGATCCACGCGAGGATAGTTATGTGAAAATTGGTGAGTATGATATAGATGAAGTGCGTGAAATACTTTTACAAAATGAGTATTATGGGGAAATATACAATACAATTTTCCTTAACAAATATAAAGAAAATGTGAAAGCATAAAATATATATAGAACATTGATAAATGGAAAACATTAAATCAATAAGAGAGAATAATCAAGCATTATATGAAACACTTTTAACTTGTAATTGTACTGCATTATATAATGGACATATTCTTTATACTGGACAATATAATGAAAATTATGATTATACAGGTAAACGAAAATCGTGTGTTGTATTAAAGTTTGATATTCCCAATGAAAAACAATTTATATGTCTTGAGGAACATAATGATACAATCGAATCATTAAAGGAATTGGTACCTGAATTTAACAATTTAACTTCGGACCCCAAGATTTATAATCGTGCAGTAAATATGGCGTTTAATCTTCCAATGTATAATATATGTGAAGATGAGACAATTCTCAAACGCGGTGACTCAATTGTGAAGATTTATGAAAATCTACATATGTAAAAAGGAACGCCTAAGGCGTTCCTTTTGTTATTTATATAGTTAAGTAATTATGCTTCTTTAGTAAATTCTTCGTTATCAAACATATCCATTTGGTCACCGGGTTTATATTTAGAATTTTGACTAAATCCCTTTGCAATAAGACCCGATATAAAGTCACGTGAACCACGAACAACATTCATATCTACTTCTTTTTCCTTTTCTTCAAATGTCTTTTCGCAATCTGCCTGCATTTCGCGGAAGATATCTTCAACATCATTAATCATTTTATTTAATTGTGCCTGAATTGACAAAGTTGTATTCTGTAATGACGTCAATGATTGATACAATGATCCTTTACCGGCATTTGAAGTAATATTTGTAATAAGTGCATCTTGCGCCTTTTCATTTACTGTAATCATTTTAAGAAGGCGTCTAATGTTTTCTATTTCCTGAGCAATCTTATTTTTTACATACGGGTGTTCAACTAAATATTTTTCATCAAAATAATAATTACTCAAACGTTCTGTGATTTCGACTGCCTGTGCATGGGCTGTACCGTTTATTTCATCAAGATTTAAAATAAGAGTAGGCGCTTCCAATTCTTCTTCAGGGTTATCATAATCTACATCAGAAGTCTGACTAAATAACTCTTCAAAAGCATCAGGCATATTTTCGGTATTACTTGCGTCTATCCAATTTGCCATTTTATTTTATCCATTATATTTATATATAAAAATAATTTTTTATTTTTATCTAAAATGCCATTTATAGCCAAAATTGTTAATTTAGTATTTTGACTATAAAACGATTTATTTTTATTTTTATTTATATATGATAAGAAAAATATTTAGACAAATATTGTAATGGCAAACAAAAATTGTTTAGTATTTGAAACTCTTGGTAACATTCGTGATCTTGAGCTAATCAAAGAATCTAACGATGGCTTTATGCGTTTGCACGGTGTTTTCGGTGTTTGTGGTGTAAAGAACAACAATAATCGTGTTTATAATAAAAAGAACTACGGTATGATGGTTGAAGCATTACAACGTGAAATTACTGAAGGTTCAGTATTAGGTGAATTGGAACACCCAACTTCAATGAATATTGACCTTAATAAAGTATCACACAAAATTGAAAGTATTGAAATGAACGAAGACGGTACAATCACAGGTACTATTGTTTTATTAGATACTGCAAAGGGCCGTGATGCGCAAGCAATTGCTAAAGCTGCAGGTTCACTTTACATTAGTTCTCGTGGTGCGGGTTCAATTGACGAATCAGGTAATGTTAATTTAACAACAATTAAAACATACGACTTGGTTGGTACACCTGGATTTTCACAAGCTAAATTAAATCTTAAAAAGGGTCAGACATTAGAAAGTCTTAATGAATCATTGGAAGACGGTAATATTATGTATGCAATTATTGACGAAAGTTCAGATGCTGATGATTTACTTGCTGATGATAACAACAAAAAAGAAGACGATAAAAAATCTGACGATAAAAAATCTGAAGAAAATAACTCTGACGATAACTCATCTGATGATGATAAAGATGAAAAGAAGGAAGACAAACCTTCTGACAATGACAAAGACGATAACAAAAAAAATGATAAAGAAGACGCTACTATGAACGATTTAAAAGACGCTATTGAAAAGCTTAGTGATAAAATCGAATCACTTCAAGCTGATTTACACGTAGCTCAAGAAAGTTTAAATGAAAAGGATGCTCAAATAAAACAATTACAAGAACAACTTGAAGCTATTCCTTCTATTAACTATGGCGCTATCGAACAATGGGTGACTGAAGAATTTGCAACAGAATTCAAAGAATCATTAACAGAAGAAATTATGGAATCTGTAAATGAAACTGTTGAAGAAAATGTTAAATCTGCTACTGAAGCCATTGCAGAAGGTGTTCAAAACTGGACAATCAATGAATTTGCTCCTCTTGTTGAAGGTTATATGACTGAAGAGTTCGCACCTGTAGTTGAAGGTTGGGTAACTAACGAATTTGCTCCTATTGTTGAAGGTTGGGTAACTAACGAATTTGCTCCTGTAGTTGAAAGTTATATGAAGGACGAATTTGCACCAATGATTGAAGGTTGGATTAACGAAGAATTAGTTCCTACTATTGACACTTGGATTAATGAAGAATGTATTCCTGAACATAAGAACAACATTATTAACGAAGTTAACTCTAATGTTTCTGCGTTCCTTGAATCACAAGCTGAAGATAAATTAACTTCAATTGATAACTTACTTGAAGCTATCGAAAAGAAAGGTGCAGATAACGCTGCTATTGAATTACTCGAAGAAACAAAAGCTGAAGAAAAGTATGCTGGTGTATTCGTTGTAGAACATATGCCTGCTGAATTTGTTCCAATGTGGACAATGTGTTCTGAAGCAAAACAACAGGAAATTATCCGTTCTTCAAGAATGTATGATTTCACAAAACCTGGTATTATGGAAAAATTCTGGGCAACAGTTGATTTTACAGAAGCAAAACCTGTAAATGAAGCATTGGCACCTGAATCTAATTACCATAATTCAATCGCTAATCAAATGCGTAGATTGATGAAACACTAATTTTTACAGTGTTTTCAAAATGTTTTATTTTTAATTAAATGAACATAATACTGATTATAAAAAATTACATAACAAATAAATTTTTTTAATAAAATTATGACAAATCAAACTGGCTCACAAATGTGGTCAAAAATGCTCACTGAACAATTCGGAGTTAAGGATCAGGATAAGTTGAACTGGGTATCAGAATATGCTGCAATCCACGAAATTCACGAATCTCAAATTGGTGTAAACGGCGGTGCTGTATTACCTGCTAATGGTGGTGTAGGTCCTGTTTATTCTACTCCTCTTAACACACTCGGTATGGGTAATCCTTTGCTTCCTGGCAATGTACCTGCTGCAAATGCTACTCCTGCTGATTTCTATAACCAATCTCGTGGTTCAGGTGATATTCCTGTTTCTACACTTCCTATGGCATTGAACATTGCTCTTATGACAATTGGTCTCGAATTGCTTCCTGTAATTCCTGCTAAAGCACCTTGGGCAATGCTTTCATATATGGACTTCCCTTATGCAGGTGGTAAAATGGGTCTTTCTAACGAAGTTGTAGCTTTCGATGGCAAAGGTGACGGTCGTGAAAACAAACCTATTTATATTAAAGTTGCTGTACCTATGTCAACTTATGAAGCAGTAATGACTGCAGTTAACGCTCTCGCTGCTGATGCTGACCTTGAAATTGAAAACACTGAAAACGGTGCAGTTCTTAAAGGTACATACAAATGCAAATCATTACTTGATGGCGGTTTAGTTATTGCTATCAAAGAAGCTAAAATGGATGGCGAAAACGCTTCAATTACAGAAGTATTCGACGGTGGTAAAGTAACTGTTGCTGGTGTTGATGCTTACGTAATGGATGGCGACAAATTGGTTGCTGCTGCTAAAGCTGACTTCGCTCAGGCAATGGCTGACTTCGTTGATGGTTTCGCTAACTTCGCTAACGGTTCAAAAGAACCTATGACACGTGCTGAAAACGAAACAGGTACAGGTAACACACTTGGTCTTCGTCTTTTCACAAAGATGGTTCAAATGGGTTCTTACGAAGTAACTGGTTCAGTAACACGTCAACAACTCCAAGACCTTCCTTTATATGGTGTTGATGCAGTTGGTAAGATTATGGAAGCTATGCAAAATGAAATTACACAACACATCAATGCT
>JAEIGA010003665.1_pt1 | contig 23952 bp, 19 predicted proteins | sample 9270691 | NCBI WGS metagenome assembly JAEIGA01 (sample SAMN17057246, study PRJNA624740) | gut metagenome | biome: biome; isolation source: fecal sample | host: Bos grunniens | place: China: Xizang | collected 2019 | reverse complement strand
GCGGGAGGCCCCGCAGAGGGAAGAAAGGAGCTTCTTGACGAGCCGCTGAACGAGGAGCTGCTACATTCGTCATTACCTAACGATGACCTTGATTTACAGATACTCTGGCTTGAGCTGCTCGAAGAGCGTGGCGCAGATATTACAGCCCGTGATATGGCGTATGAATTCTATCACAAGGTGCCATACGGTCCCGGTGAGTACGCATACTTTATGAAAAATTTTGCAGCGGGAATATATCCCCCGATATCGGGTGCCTTTAACAACAGATATTATAAAAACGGCATGGGCTGTCCTATTCGCTCGGAGGTGTGGGCGTGTCTTTTTCCCGGTGCCCCTGAGCTTACTCTCCCTTACGTTAAGATGGACGGCTCCCTTGACCACGAGAGCGACTCAATAGATGCGGAGTATTTCCTTGCGTATCTTGAATCCGAGGCGTTTTTTGCCGACGGATACGGCGAGGTTATGCCTCTTATTGAGAAGGCTCTTTCCAATATACCCGCAGGAACTAAAATACATAATGCCATATCAGACTCTGTAAAATGGTATCTTGAGGGCAGGGACTGGAAAAATACCAGAGGTATGATTCTTCGCAAATACGGTCATTCCGATTGTACCAACCTTTACCAGAATATGGCTATGATAATTTTGGCGCTCCTTTACGGCAAGGGTGATTTCAGAGAAACCGTGAGGCTCGGTCTTGCTTGCGGATACGATACAGACTGTATATGCGCCTCTGCCGCATCTGTGCTTGGAATTTTCAGAGGCGGTAAGGCGATTCTTGAAGGGGACGGTATGACCGACACGGGTCTTAACATCGGAATTTACACACGCCGCCGTGAAGGCTCAATTCGGGAGTTTTCAAGAGACGTATGCGCCGCAGGAATGTCCTTGGCGGATAAGCATGAGAAAGCAACCGAGATAACCGAAAGACCTGATTTCAAGCCTCTGCCCGAGAGCGTTAAGCCTCAGTTTACGGTTAACGCTTCTTATGACGGTGACCCGGTGCTTACGCCCGATTGCACAAAGAAAATAATCCTTTCTATAAAGAGAAATATAGGAGAGGGAGAGGTTGCTCTTAAGATTGATGCGCCCGAGGGAGTTTTGTCGAGCCTTAGCGAGGGTAAGCTTGCGCTTTCGGTAGGTGAGGAGACCTCTGTTGTTATTGAGGCATCTGTTTCTCCCGATGCAAAAATTCTTCATAAGTGTAATATATTCAAAATTAAGCTTGGTGAGTTTGAGGATACTTTCGGACTTATGGGAGGCACCGTTTGGCACAGATACGGACCCTTCCTTATGAATAACGAGGACTTAACCTCGGTAGTTCCAGCTTACGTTCCTTATTCCTATGGTGTAAAGGCTGACGATAAGGATTCTGAATGGGATAGACTCAGAGATTATCACCTTAACAGCTTTGCCGATATAAACCGTGAATTCGTATCCGAAGCGGCTCCTTTCCTTACAATTGAAGAGGACGGAAGAGCAGAGTGTGAGGCTGAGGTTATATACACGGGTGAGGACTTGTTTGACCTTGCGGATATTCAAAGCTACGAAGGCCCCCATACCGATTATCTTGTAACAACCCTCGTTATCCCTGAGGATAGAGAGGTTGAGCTTGCGGTAGGACATACCGCCCCCTTCAAGCTCTGGCTTAACGGAGAGTATGTTGGAATGAGCGACAGATGCACCTGGTGGACCTGCGAGAATAAGCACTTTAACGTGAAGCTTAAAAAGGGCGACAACAGGCTTATAATCAAATGCGCTCAGCAGACAGACAGTGCAAAATATTCCATTATACCCAGAATTGGCGGCGCTATATGGGGCAGACAGTGGAGCGACGTGGATTCGAGGATTAAATAAAAAATAGGTGAAAATCCGAGAGGATTTTTGCTTTAAAAAACCGTTGCGGGTCCCTTGATATATCCTGCAACGGTTTCTTTTTTATTAAAATTTTTTCTAAAGCCTTTATTATTTTCTTAAAATATGTTAAAATAGTAAAGAAAGAATAAGAGAGGAATTTTATAAATGAGAATAGCCTTTTTTGATGCTAAAAATTATGATAAACCGTCCTTTGACCGCTTTGGCAGCGAGGGTGGCATGGACTTTAAATATTTTGAAACTAAGCTTAACGAGGATACCGTGGAGCTTGCGGCAGGGGCTGACGGTGTGTGCGTCTTCGTAAACGACGTTGTAAATAAAACCGTAATTGACCGCCTTATAAGCCTTGGTGTGAAGCTTATTGCTTTAAGATGCGCAGGCTTTAATAACGTGGACGTAAAATACGCAAAAGGAAGAATAGCCGTCCTAAGAGTTCCCGCATATTCACCGTATGCGGTAGCAGAGCATACGATGGCGCTTCTTCTTACCTCTATAAGAAGAATACACAAGGCTTATATCAGAACCCGTGATTTCAATTTCAGCCTTGCGGGAATGACGGGCTTTGACCTTCACGGAAAAACCGTAGGCGTCATAGGCACAGGGCGCATAGGTCAGGCGTTTATCGACATCTGCCTCGGCTTCGGTATGAAGGTTTTAGCCTATGATAAATACCCCTCGGCAGCGCTTATGAACGGGGGACGTGTTAAGTACGTGGAGCTGTCCGAGCTGTTTTCAAAATCCGATATAATATCCTTGCACTGTCCTTTAAGCGAGGAAACCTATCATATAATAAACGAGGACACAATAAAGATGTGTAAGGACAAGGTGGTTATATTAAACACCTCGAGAGGCGCTTTGGTAGATGCGGAGGCTCTTCTCGCAGGTATAAAAACGAGAAAGGTGGGAGCCGCCTGCCTTGACGTCTATGAGGAGGAGTCCGAATTCTTCTTCGAGGACTATTCGGGGCATATTTTAGACGACGACGTTCTTGCAAGGCTTATATCAATGCCTAACGTAATTGTTACCTCACATCAGGCTTTCCTCACCGAAGAGGCGCTTTCCAATATTGCAGAAACAACTGTCAAAAACATTTTGGACTATCTGGAACTTGGCAGGTGTGAAAACGAGGTAACGCTTTAACAGATATTCCGGCATTTTATGAGGGGCGTGATCTAATGAAAAAAACAACAATAGTATCGGCGGTTTCATTTATATTCTTGCTGGTTTCCTCTGCGGTAGCAAAGCTTACCGCCCCTTTGTTATCCGATGCTCTCGTCGCATTGAGCATCGGTGGCGGACTGCTTCTTGCCAGCGGTATTCTTGCCCTTGCAGTAAGGGATTTTTTGCCTGTAAATATCCTTTGCATCGTTTTAAGCAGCATATCAATGGGTGTACTCATAAGAGCTTGGTATATAAATCGGGGCTTTGATAATTCCTTTCCCGTTTTGTGTATAGTATCGATTTTTGCGGTTCTTTATCTGTGGGTGTATTTCGCTCTGTCTAAAATTCCTATCTTCCGCTCACACAAAGGGGCGAGGATAGCCTTCACTTTGTGTTATTTTGCGCTATCGGGCATTGCCTATCTTACGGTAATGCTTAACACGGATACCACCTACGTATCAACCTTCGGGTATTATATGCTGATAGAAATGGCGTTTATATTCGCTTACGTGCTTGAGGTAAACGATTATGGGGAGCTTGTCAGAAATCTGACTCTCTCTACATATTCCGTCTTTGTGGTCGGTGTTATCGTTGCCGTATTCGTCGTAATAGCCGCCCTGGGTGGCGACGGGCTCGATTGCGATGCCGATTGCTGCTGCGACGGCTGTGAATTTGACTTCAGGAAAAACAAAAATAAACAAAAGAAAAAATAAAGCTCGCCTTTAAAGCATAGAGTAGCGGAAAGTACATAAGAAATTTAACTAATCAAAAGAGTTAAACTAAAATAATTAAAAAAAGAAAACCAAAAACGGCAGACACGCCGCTAAAATCATTGATATGCACCTGAATTTAGACCTTTGGAGCCTATCAATATAGCGTGTCTGCCGTTTTTGCTATTCTCTATTTATAGCTTGGTTGTTTTTTGTATCAATGAAAGCATATTTAATATTTAAAGGTAAGGCTGCCCGAACTTAAGAAAAATCGGAGAAGTATAGGAGAAATACGCACTTTCAAACCTTATGGGTTCGATTCCGTTAAGGCTGCCTGATTTTTGGAATATTGTTATTATTCCGTTTTGCTATTCATCATCTTTTTTATTTTCGCATTTATGTCGTATGCAATGCCGAAAAGAACGGATACCATAACCACTCCTCCGGCAATTCCTATGCCAACGCTAAGAGTAGTGAGCAGCTGCGAGAAGGTCTCCTCATAGTCGCCCTCAAGGAAATTGCTCATAGTGTAATACAAATTTCCGCCGGGGAAGATGGGGATAACGCCGGTGATTATATAAATTGTGGCGGGGGCGTGTAGTATTCTTGCGCAGGTTTCCGCAAAAACTGCCGCAAAAATTGTGGAGATTAAAGCGGCAAGGAATTCTGAGCCTTTGAAATAGATTACCGAATAATAGATAAAATAAGCGAGGGCACCGCATATTGCTATGTATGCAAGATGTCTTTTATTTGTTTTGAATATTATAGCGAATGCGGCGGAGGCTATAGCGGCGGTAGAAAATCTGATAAGAAGCTCAAAAGTGAAAAAGTCCGTCATACCACACCTCCTAAGAGAGTCATAGCAAGAAGGTAACCAAAAGCAATCATAAGTGCGCCAAGGCAGGCCTGCAAGGTTTTCAAGCTACCGGTGAGAAGGTCGCCGCATAAAAGGTCTCGGAGCGCTGTTACAAAGGATATTCCCGGTACCAGTATCATAATAACGCCAATTATTATTATACCGCTGTTGTCGCCAATGCCGATTTTAGTTGATATGGCGGCAAGAGCTGCGGCAACGAAGGAGGATAGAAGGGTTTTTGCCATGCTGTTAAGCCGTTTTGAGGAGTATTTGTCGATAAGCACGACGATAACGCCTATCAGAGCGGCAATCAAGGCATCCTTTATACTGCCGCCGAAAAATAGGGCAAAGGCGCCTGTGGCAACCGCCGAGGCAATAATGAGCATCCATACGGGATAGTTCCGCCGCTCCTTTATTTTGTGTAGCATCGCATCAAATTCTTCAAGCGCAGGTATGTTTTTACATATATTCCTCGATAAAGCGTTAAGCTCTTCAAGCGTTCCGAAATCCGTACTTGTAACCCTGACTCTACGCATCTGCGAGGAATATGAGCCGTCAGGCATACGAATAGCGGCGTGTATTACGGAAATTATTGAAAATACCTCTATATGCCTTGCGCCGTAGGCACGGCATATACGCTCTACCGTGTCCTCAACACGGTTAATTTCAGCGCCGTTTTTCAGCATACCCTCGCCAACGTCGAGTGCAAGTCTGAGAAGATTGTCAGCGAAAGAGTCGTTTGTTTCCTTGATTTGTGTTTCCATACGTTCCGAGGCTCTCTTTGAGCATAGATGAAGAGCCCACGCACTCCTTTTTTAAAAATGGCTTAAAACCGTTTTTCGGCAAGAGCGTCAAGCATAATTCTTGCGCTGCTTGCGTTAGTTGCAAGAGGAATTTTCTGAACGTCGCAAAGGCGCAGAAGCGCAGAAACGTCAGGCTCGTGAGGCTGTGCGGTAAGAGGGTCACGTAAGAATATTATGAGGTTAAGCTCGCCGCCGGCAAGCATAGCTCCTATCTGCTGGTCACCGCCTAAGGGGCCGCTTTTCATTCTGTGAATGGCAAGACCGGTTTCACCCATAATAAGAGTACCCGTCGTCCCGGTAGCGTAAAGCTCGTGTTCACCCAGAATGTTCTTGTATTTTTTGGCAAGCTCGATTATTTCGTCTTTCTTTTTATCGTGAGCTATAAGTGCGATTTTCATAATCCTTTTTCCTTTTTATTTTATTTAAACGAGAAGAATTTCTTTCTGAATGCTTCTATCTTCTCCTCAATAAGAGCAACGGCTTCTGAGCGCTGGCCCTCCTCGCCTAAGGCTGCGAGAGCCGCAGAATGCTCCTCTGTGAGCCTTCTGTATTGGGGGAAATATTCCCCGAGAAGGAATCTTGCGTATTTTACGTAGCGGAATCTGCCGACAACGTGGAAATCCCCGCCGCCTCTGTCGAATACGGCAACGCTTCTTTCGTCAAGTATAGCTTCCTTGATTTTATCGAGGGCGGGAGCGAAGGCTACCGTGTATTGAATATTGAAGTGTTCGTCAGACTTTTCGGGGTTCACAGTGTGAGCATCTGATGCTCCGACAACGGGTACCTTAATTCCCTCGTAAAGAAGCTCTGCTCTGAGGGCTTCCTGAAGATTATTTCCGTTTCCGTTACCGTCGCAGGATGCGATTACCTCAAGGGCATCGTAATGACCGTGGCGCCACAGATAAAGCACGTCGTCAGTCTGCATATGGTACTGCCCGAAGGTTGCCCAATAGGGGTGCGCCATAATTGCAACGCCGCCGAGGGCTCTTATTTCGTCGGCAACAGCGATTCGCCAAGCGGTATTGTAAGGGTCGGGAACGCTGCTGAAATCGGTGCTTTCGATAAGGCGCTGAGCCTTCTCCTCAAGTATAGGGCGGTATCTGCCCATATCGCCTGTAATGCTCTTTTCGCTGCCGAAGTTAACGATGTGGAAATACCCCATTCCTTTGTTATGTATCTCCTCGCCGGGATAAACGCAAAACTCTTCAGTCATGCGCCTGAATATATCTCTCGCCTCGATGGAAGGGAAGTGCTTCTGGTGGTCGGTTATCGCAATAAAGTCAAAGCCGCAGGCTCTGAAGGCGCAGCCAACCTCAAAGGGAGTGCCTTTTCCGTCGGAGCGGCAGGTGTGCAGATGCGTGTCGCCCTTGTAAGGATTCATAGCCGCCAAATCCTCGTCAACCGAGTAAAGGAAGAAGGTTCTCGGATTGGAGTCGCCTATTTTTATCTTTGCGGTATATTTCTGCTCGGTAAAGAAATCGTAGTCAACGCAGTATAAGTTATCCTCAAGCTTCAAGAGGTCAACGTAAGGGTATCTTTCTTCTTCCTCGTCGACTCTGTAACTTACGTGCTTAGCAGAGTACTTTTCCATAGGCTGGATTTTAATTTTTAAATCTGCCTCATCCTCGTCGGACCCCGAGAATCTCACGAAAACCCTGTCCCGTGTATTGCTTTTATAGACTCTCGGATAAATTTCTGCTACCGTTTTCATGTATGTACCCCTCTTTGTATCAGTATTTTTAAATTGTGCGAAAATTTTATGCTATTGGAGTATTGGCAGGTAGTATTCCTTACCATATGAGATTTTAACATAAATCCATTCGGTAGTCAATAGAATTTAAGCAATTAATTACATACTGTAATTAAAGATTTAAAAAATAAAAAGCAATTTCAAAAAACGAAAAACGAGATAGAATTTTGCAACTTTGTGCGCAATATCTACCTCGTTTCATTTGGCTCTGTCTGTATGCGGCAGAGCCTTGGAAAATTGATTTATCGGAAAAAGCTTTATTTTTGGTTCTTTTTGTATTTTGTAAAGTACATATATCCAACAGTTATACCAAGCCCTAAGGCTATGACAAGCAGGAATCCAACCTTCATACACGCAAACAATGCGCTTATCGCGTAAAGACCTATGGCAAAGGTTACCTTGAAGGTCATTTTAGAGCTGCTTTTAGGCTTCTTTTCCTCCATTTTTGAAAGCTCCTCGGGCGTAGCAGGAGCCAGCCCGTATTTTGTCAGCAGCTTCTGAAGGTCCTGTTGCTTTTGCTTTAAGGCTCTGTCGTATCGTGTATTCATAACCTGTGGCGTTACGATGTTATTCATAGCAAAGGCGGCAGAGGCAAGAAGGAAGCAAATAACAGTCAGAACAACGAGGTCCATCACAGAAAAGAAAAGGGTCAAAATAGAGGTTACAACGGAAGCTATGAAAAGGGGATTAGTCGTCTTGAGAAGCTCGTTTTCGATTTCAGCGGAAACGTCCGGTTCTGCTCCCCATCTTTTGAATTTTCCTGCGGCAAAGGAGGAGCTTCTGTAATTCGTTCCCTTATATTTGTAATCAATGTGATAGGCGGGAGCGGAGAAGCTTGTAAGTGAATTTAAATCCAAGGTGGCTCTGTAAGAAAAATCACTCAGCTCGTCGCCCGGCAAGGATTTTTTGCAAGCGGAAACTGCACTTCTCTTCAAATCTACTCCGGCTTCCTCGACAGCGGCTAAATTTGGTGTTAACGGAGCCTCGGCTTCATAGGGCGCTGTGTTGTAAAGCTGCTTGTTTTCTTCTTTTGTCGTTTTGTAAAGAGTGGATATAAATTCACCGATTTCAGGGCGTGGTGTATCCGTATTTTCGGAAAAGCCTGTTCCGTCATAGGTATAAGCACCGTTGTGCGGGTGCCAATCAGTAATGGTTTTTGTCTTTTTTTCGTATTTTCCCGTGTGCCGGTTGTACTCTTGGTATTCTTCATGCCTGCGATATCCAATGGAGCAGGTGTAATCTATGCTCACCTTCGCCTGTAAGGCAATAGCCTGTACGGTATCACAAATGGGGGCAGAAAATTCAGATTCAAAAATATCGTCCGGCAAACCTCTGTCGGCTGCAAAATCAACAAGCGTATTTCTCAAATATTCCTGTTCCGTCATTTCTTTTTTAAAGGCAAGATAACGTACTCCGTCATCCGGCATTTTCTTTTTTATATTCTCCGACATAAAACTTCTCCTTTTTTATTTGAATATATGCATATTATACTTAAAGATTGAGTAAATGTCAATACTCAAAAATTGAGTATGTTAAACTTTTAAACAAGTAATAGGAAGGAGAACTTTATGAATTACAGGATAAGAATGAGAAATCTTCGTGAGGACAGGGATTTAACACAAAGAGAGCTGGCGCAGGTTATAAATAAATCACAGCAGGGATACAGTCATATAGAAGACGGCAGGGCAGAGCTTAAAATCGAGGACCTGATAAAGCTTTGTAGGTTTTACGGCGTCAGTGCGGACTATTTTATAGGAATGAGCGAAGACTGAATAGGCGTTTCGTAATTAGCAATATAGGGAAAGCAAAATTCAAGGCGCGGATAGCGACAAAAAACAATAAAAAATCAAGCAGCGTAAAGCCCATAGTAAAGCTTTACGCTGCTTGTATTTTTAATTTACACTACGTGTTTTAAGTCTTTAAAATGAGCTTGAAACTCACTTTTCGTTCAGAGCTGTGCTTTAATTTGTCAGCACGTTATCCCCATTCTCGTCAAGCACCTGTAATTCCATAAGCCCTACGAAGAAATTGTCTTTAGGGTCAATTTCAACTCTTATTCCTCTTGTGGTAACGGCATTTGCCAATTCGTAGCTTGATATGGGCGGGGTGGACTTATAATTATGAGTAAAGGTAACAGAGGAGGACTTTCCGCTATCGTCGGTTATGGTCATTTGATACACGCCGTCGCCGCTTCTTCTCTTTTCGTTAGAATAATTTTTGGTGAGGGTAAGACCCGTAAGCTCAACGTATTCGCCCGATCCCGTTTCCGTATCCTCGGCATAATAGTATATTTTTACTGAACTCGGGAAATCACAGGAGCCGTATCTGTTGGCGTTCTGGTTGGCGTCAATAAAATGGAACAGCTTAACGGTGTCTATTGTTGCCGCTTCTTCAAAAATGATATTTATAGTTGCGATCTCGCCTCTTCCCGCTGTGGTGCTGGTCCAGTTTGTCCAGCGGTTTTGGGTATTGCCACCATCGTAATTAGTTCTTCCGTCGTATATTGAGTTGAGATTATCTGCGCTGTTTCCTTCAATAACCGCAGCAGTGGTTGCGGTGTGCTGAATGAAGGAAAAATTCAAGGAAGAGTTGAGAATACTCTTAGCAGCGGTCTTGCCTCCGTCGTATTTGAAGGTAATGTATATAGTCTGGTATTTTCTTGCGTCTATAAAGTAACCCTTCGGGTCAACCTCGAATACGATGTCTTCGTTATCGTAAACTTCGGTAAGGTATTCAACCTTGTCGAAAAAGTAGCTTTCTGAGGAGTTGTTAAAGAAGGTAACCTTGAAGGTGGCGTATGACGAGCCGTTATTATCCGAAAGCTCAACAGTAGAATCCATGGTCGTGCCGAAGGCTCTGTTAACAGAAGTGTTTGATTCGTTTATATCAAGACTGTCGACAAGGTCTGTTCTTATGATAAACACGCCCTCCTGCAAGGGAACCTCAGCAGTTCCGGTAATGTCAAGATTATCCGTCACGGTGGCATAACCGATACAGCAAAAGGCGCAAGAAAAGGAGAGCGTCAGTGCCAAAATGATTTTAGTCAATCTTGTCATTTTTACTCTCCTTTCTCGCAATACCTCAGCCGAAGTCTGACTTATTTTATTTGTGTTTCTTTGCGTTCTTGCCGTCATCCATTAAGGCTTCCTGAACCTTGCGCTTAACAACGGCGATTATTTTCTTTAACGGGTGCGTGAGGTTTTCAGGGGATATCTTGTGATTGCCGTGAGCAACGGCAGCCTTCCTTATAATATCACGGTTCTGGTGAACGTCCCTTGAGGGAACGAGAACTATATCTCCGTCCTCAACCTCTTCTCCGTTGGGGTCATATCTGTAAATTTTGTTTTTGTGCTTATGCTCGGGCCAAACGACGCCGATAACGTCAACTCCCGGCTCCTCTTCGGTTTCCTCGTAGACCTCGTCAATCTCGTCAACAAAGTCAATGTCCTCAAGCTCTGCCACGGGCTCCATCATTACCGCCTCAATTTCCTCTGCGGTAACGTCTATATGCTCTTCCTTTGCAATAGCCGCTATCGCTTCAACGTCTGTTATAACGCTGCCGTGAGGAGCGGAGCTGCTTATATGGAGTCCAACGTCAGCTTCAATTATCTCAAAGCCCTCGTCAAGCTTAACTCCTGCGGGAAGAATAATTTTAACAAGTCCACGCTTTGCAAGGGCAAGGTTGCTCTCATAAGGCGCCTCGTATATCTCTGTGGGGGTAGTCTTTCCTTTTGCGAAGCCGTACTTCTTCATAACCGCATCTATAAGCTCTGTTGCGTGTTTAACACCTCGCTCACTCTTAACCTTGAGAAGCATAGGAAGTCTGTCTGCCTTGGGGTCGTCTGACATATCGGTGAAGAAATACTTGCTGTCCTTGTACTCAGCAGGGTCAAGGGCAAGGCTGATATGCATCGTCTTTCCTTTTATGTTAAGCTTCACGCAAAGCGTCTTTCCGTTTTTGAAGCTTTCACAAGCCCAGCTTGTACGGGCCTTAATACCCTTGTATGACATTATGTGGTTCTTAATAGCGGTATAATAGCTCTGCATAGGCTGACCGGACTGAATAAGCCTTGATGCAAAGGAGCTTCTGTAACGAATGTGTACTACCTTTCCGTCAACAACTATTCCGTCATCTCCTATGGCGGTAACGGAAGCGGGAGTAGCCTCCTCGACAGGTTCCTCTGCAACAGGTTCTTCTGCGACAGGTTCTTCTGCGACAGGTTCTTCTGCGACAGGCTCCTCTACGACACGCTCCTCTACGACAGGCTCCTCTACGACAGGCTCCTCAGCGACAGGCCCTTCTGCGACAGGCTCCTCTGCGACAGGCTCTTCTGCGACAGGTTCCTCTGCGATAGCCTCAACGGCAGCCTCTTCTACGATAGCCTCAATCTCTGCAGGGTCTTCGACTGCCGAAGCCGAGGCGAATATAATCTCCTCTTCGGGAGCGCTATCTTCGACGTCAGCGTCAGAGCTTTCGAATGTGTCGCCCTCTTCTTCTTGGGGAATATTGTAAATTGAGTCGTAGTCCTCAACCTTCAATTCAAAGGTGTAGAGGAGATTTGTATTTGTGGGAATAACGAAGGTGGTACAGGTCTGGTCCTCGTTCTCGTTCATAAGAATGGGGGATTGAATTATATCTCTTATCTCCAGCATCTCGTCAAAGCTGCTGATTTCAAGGAGCTGGTAGCCGTTAGTGTCAAATGCCTTGTTTATTCGCTGGATATAGGAGCGGTATGCGTTAAATATCTTCTTTACCTTTATCGAGTAGTTGATATCCTCGTTTCTCGTAAGGTATATAAATGCTATGAAGAATAGAAGCAGGATTACGAAGATTACAGAGAGGATTACAGCGAGATTTCTGAATATATCCTGGTTAAAGGCGTTCTTGCAGGCAAGAACCTTGCTCTCCTCAGTGGGAACTGTGGATTTGATTTCAACGCTTACAGTTCTGCTTGTTAAGGGGATATAGAGAGATACGTTGTAGTGGTTGTTACTGTTCTGCTCGAAGCTTGCGCTGTCGCCGACAACGTTTATATTCATATTCACAACAAGAGTTGATACAACGTCGGTAAGATTATAAACATCAACGAAGCGTGTGGCAAGGTCGTTGTAATATCCGTAATCTATGTCAACCTTCTCGTTTATTAAGAGCTTGTTGTTACTGTTCTGCTCGTAGGTTGCGTTTTCCTTCATTACGTATTCGGGGGAAAACAGCGTTTCGTTTGATTTCTTGTCAAGAATCTCAAGGGCTGCAACGATAGAATACGAGTATTTGTAGTTAATATCGTCGGTATGCATATCAAGCTCGTATTTCAAATCAGCCTTAATGCTGTCGATAAGGGTGGCAACGTAAGCCTGGTCCTTAGGCAACCATTCCTCGTCGTAGAAATCGTTTTCCTTAAGGTAAACCTTATAATCCACATCGCTCTTTTCGCTATAGCTTATGTAATAGGTTTTGTTAAGCTGCGCAAAAGTTATCGAACAAGCAATAACGCAAATAGCGATGGCAACAAGCAACGCCAGCTGTATCGTTATAAGTCTTTTCCTCTTTCTTTTATATTCGGCTCTTCGGGTCTTTTCTGCCTCTGACATAAAACAGCACCTCTTTATTGATGTAATAGTTCTCTAATCTTGAAATAACGGCTTTTAACCGTGAAACAGACTGTTTAACCAAATGGTAGGGTAGCCGACGAACGGCACCTTGGCTTCAACCGTACCGACAATAGCCGATGCGGTTATATAACCGTCGTCACGCTCGTCGTTGGCATCGCCCTTAGTGTAAAACCTCGTTGTTCCGTTGATATTTTCAATCATATCAACTCTGTGAACAAAGAGTGCGCCACGCTTTTCAAATACGATAATCTGCCCCTCGGTAATTGTTTTACCGTCATAGCTGTCGTATATTACAGCGTCGCCCTTGTTTATTTCTCCCGTCATACTCTCCGTAGCTATAACCAAAGCTCCGAAGCGGAATTTACAGGAAATAAGCATTACAAGCGAAATCATAAGCACCAGAATCACGGAGAAGACCGCCACCTGAGCCTTGCCGCCACTCTTCTTTGCTTTACGCACCTTGCGTATGTACAAAGCGCTTATAAACATATATGCAATAAGCGGAAGCAGCAACCGTACAAGCGCATCTATTGCATCGGGAACAGCCGGCTCGTAGGGTATTATGAAAGGATAAAGCGTAGTTATAAGTCGGAAGGCTATGTTTGGATAGCAGCCGAAATTCTTTGCCAGCGAATGATAAGCGGCGCCGGATATCAAAGCAGGGAGAATAACCATACCAACAAAGTCCATAAATTTAAAATAGCTGGTTATTTCCGAGAAATTGTAGAATATCAGCATTTGTGCGACGGCTGCCGAAAGGTAGGAGAATATATCCGAAACCTTGTCCTCCTGGGCTAAAAGCACGACTCTTATAATCTCGCTTGTAACGATTATTACGGAAATAGGAATTATGTAGTTTAAAATTGAATTTAAGCTGAAAATCTGCTCGGACCTGTGAAAGCCGAAATAAAGTCCGGAAAGATAATAAAGTGCAACGTATGTTGCGCCTATTACCGACATAAGCATAAGGACTTGCGTTTTATTAAAGGAAACCGCTTTCCTCTTTTTTATGATAACACAGGTTAATACCGCGCCCGCCAGCAGCAGAACAGCAGCAGTTATTCTGCCGCTGAAGGGTACGAATAGGATGGCAGAAAGCAGAACGAAAAGCAAAATTGACGTTATGTATAACTTTTTCTTATCAATATACATTTTCGTTCCTCCTTTCAGCCGTGGCGCTCCGTGGCGCCCTTTTAAATTTAAGACAGATTAACCTGCAGCAACAGAGCCGTCGTCAACGTTCAGCTCGTTGGTGAATGTAGCGGAGAGTACTTCGCCTGTTGTGTAATCTGCGGGCAGATTTACAAGAGTAACAGTGATTTCGATAACCGCAGAGTCGTTTGCAGGAACTGTAAGCGCAGTAGCGTCTGTTGCGTAAGCGTCATCAGCGCCAACCCACTTCATAGCTATAGCGAAATGTGTTGCGTCAGTGTTGTGGTTCGCCTTGCATGAAACAGTTGCAGCTTTGTTGTTGTCGTTCTTAACTGTGAATCTGAACGTTGCGGTGTCGCCCTCTTTAAGCATTGAGCTAGCGGTGAAGGAACACTTGTCGTTGTTGTCGTCGTTAACACGAGCGGTATTGCCTTCGGTAACAGCCTCAGCGTTCGAGAAATAAATGTTCGACTCGAAGAGCGTAGAGGTTGAAATCTGAGCAGTACCTGTAATGTCAAGAACATCGACTACTGCTGCATAACCGATGCCGATGGCCATAACTGCGATAAGCAGAAATGCCAGGATGACTGTTCTTCTGTTTTTCATCTTGAAGAACTCCTTTCAAAAAAGTTTTTAAATTTAAAAGTCAGATGCCGCATTGCGGCTGACTGAGCTTATTCAAAAAATAATTGTTACACCTTTAGTCTTGCTGCGGAAGAAGGTGGAATCGTGTTCAAAAAACTGTATCAATAAAATATACGTGCGAGCAAAGTTATTATAGCACCCGTGCGCAAAAAAGTCAAGGAAAATTAAATATTTTATTTCTTTTTCTCTCTTTCTCTCAAATTGCGTAGGTTTTGTTGAACTATTTTCTGTTTTTTGTCCACTTTTAAGATAAAAAATACCCGCCTGAAGGTAATAATTCGTCAAGCAGAGTATTTTTAGCAGATTTTCTTGTTTTTTTGAGCTTATAATATGTGGTCTACATCAAAGGCTTGGAATCATATTTATGAGGAATTTTTAGCACGGTGTAGCATTCATAGAGCCTTTTATGATAGTGCTTGCTTCGCAAAGCCGCAGGGAAGTTTTGAAAGAGGAATATCAGGTAATTCCATCTATAAAAAAGCAAAGCAAGGATAGCGCTATTGCGTCCTCGCTTTGCTTTTGCTGTTTATTCCGTGGGCGCTCCCGCCTTCCAGGAATAAGGATTCACGGTGAGCACGTCCTTTCCGTTCTTGCCGCCGCCGAAGAAATATCCGACAACAGCTCTTCCCATATACGAGCCGTTTTCTATCCACGTGCCTGTGCTGTCCTTTATAACCACCTGCTTATATACCAGAATTTCGGAGCCGACCTTGCTTTCGGTACAGTCTTCCTCGTAATACATGTATATGAAAAGTCTGTTCTTGTTCGTTGAGTCTGCCTCGAATATGAAATGCAGGTTTGCCGTAAGCTTTTCGTTGGCGCTGGAGGCAATTTCACTCATAGTACCGCCCGACACACTGTTTACCAAGCAGTGCAAAATGGGAGCGTCCTCGTCAGGGCGCTTGTTCGACGACAGCGATGCTTGAACTGCGTTATAAATCAGATTGGTGTCGTTCAAGCAGTTATTCTGGTCTGATAGCAGAGCCTCTACCATTCCTCTGAAATCACCGTGCATCTCTCCGGGCTCCGGCTCGGGGGTGGGGTCAGGGTCGGGATCGGGATCGGGGTCAGGGTCAGGATCGGGGTCGGGAGTTGGTGCGTCAGGGAGAATTTCAGAACCTGTTTTTTCAAGGAAATTGAAATTCAGTATATAATTTTCCGTTACTGTTGCGGATGGGACGGTGACAGTGAGGGTGAAAACAATCGCTTCCTTGGGCGATATTTCCTGCAAGGCAACAAGTCCACTCAGCGAGTAAGTTATATCCGTTCCTTGATATATTCCGTCAATTCCTGTTTCCGCACCGTCAATAACTCTCTCGAAAACGTAGGTTTTGTCACTGGAGTTAATCACCGTTACCGTAAAGGTGGCAGTGCCGCGAGAGGAAACCCGTGTAGATAAAACCGTACCTGTATAGCCATTTACACTTACGCCTGCACTGGATTCCGGGGTTACCTTGGATATATATACGTCATAGACCTGGGGCGTGACGTAAGCAGTACCGAAAATACTTAAGTTATCTACTACTCCGGCGTATCCTATACACACAAAGAGCGTCATAAAAACGAGAAGAGCGCATAATGCGGCTATGTTGATTTTGTTCATTTATGCAGATACTCCTCTCTTTTTGATTTTGTTATCTACTATTAAGATATCATATATATAGGAAAAGGTCAATAGGTAAAGTTAAAATACGTAAAATATATCGTTTTTTAAAAAATTACCTGCTATACGTGTCAATATTTTCGCATTTTGTTTTTATAAATTCAAGAAAAGCATCGTAAAGCTCCCAGCTGTCAAAAGCGGCGACGGGCAGCAGAAAGGCAATAACGTTATTTACGTGAATATAAATAACTCTGCCTTCAATTATACTTATCCTCTCTATCGACGAATATTTTTGTTCGGTTTTATTGCTTTCCGTAGTTTCAACGAAGCAGTCCTCGAAGAAAATAAGCTCTGCCTTTGGCGAGTATGCGAGCTTTCCGTTTTTCTTCATTGCTTTGATTTGCGTCTTTAATATCCACGTGGTAAGAGGCTTTAAAAGAAGCAGGGAAGCCGTAAGCGCAATTATGAGAAAAGGAATAGAATAGAGGAAGGTAATAGAAAAGCCTTCTCTTACCGCAGTAAGAATAGCAACAATGCAGAATAGTGCGGCAAGAAGCAGTCTGTATTTCAGCATTTGTTTTTTCCCCGCCTTGGATTTGAACATAACGAATTTATTGAATTCTAAATATTCCTCCTCTGATATCGTAACGTTAAATTTGAAATCCATAATAAATTTCCTTTCATTCACTTATTTCGGATTTTATCATATGCTAATAGGGAAGGTTAAAGCACTTTGGCTTAGGAGAGATTTAGCCTGTGAATCGGGCGTTTTTTAAAAAACACGGAAAGATTTAAAAAATTCCCGAAAGGTATTGACAAATCAAAAATGCTTTGTTATAATAGTAAGGCTGAAAAGCAAAATTGAATACGGCGCCATGGCCAAGTGGTAAGGCACAGGTCTGCAAAACCTCTATCCCCCAGTTCAAATCTGGGTGGCGCCTCCAAAGAAAACGGCATTCCTTCGGGGATGCCGTTTTCTTTGGAGATGCTACTCGTGCAGCGAGGTGGGCTTCCGTAGCGCAAAGCGCAAGGAAACAGTTCACATACCCCGCCTGAAGATCGATGAGCTAACTCACCAGGCGTAGGGCGAGGGTATCTTCGCCTGAGGCGAATACCTGGGTGGCAAGTTGAGCATTCCTTCGGGGATGCCGTTTTCTTTGGAGATGCTACTCGTGCAGCGAGGTGGGCCGCTTCGTCAAAATTCCTCTACAAATTCTCTTCCTTCCAATATGGCAATCATATTGTTGACAAGAAGATTCCAGCTCTGGAAGCCGGGGCCGTTAACGCCCTCACCGCTTTCGGGGTCGTAATATTCGTGCATCTCACCGCACCTCATAATATCCTCGCCAAAGAGCCTGACAGTCTTTTCACCTAACTCCAGGGCTTCCTTTTCAAATCCGTATTTCAAGAGTCCCTTGAAGCACATATAGTTAGCAATACCCCACACGGGTCCTAACCAACAGGAGGGATTTCCGGATTTCACAATGCAATACATTTTCTCAAGCCGTGAGAGAGAGCGTATACCAAAGTTGCTCATAAAGGTCCTCTCACAGAGCATATTTTCATAAACCACTCTTTTTGCGCGCTCCTCGGTTGCAACACCCGACCAAAGCGCCATAAAGCCCGCCCATGAGTCTATCCTTTGAATCAGGCAGTGCCAGTGACGTGGCATTCCACTGTGCAGGACTGCGTTCGGGTCTATAGGATTGAGATTTATATCGGCGCTGAAATACATTCCGCATTTTTCGTCGTAAAGATGCTCGTTTATACACGCCTTAAGGGATTCGGCTTCAGCTTCAAACTTTTCGCCGTCGCGGGCATAGCCCAAGGCTCTCGATACGTAAGCGAAGGCAAGAAGCTCACGGTACATAAGGCAGTTTAAGTAAACCGAAGCGGTGCTTCCGTCGGGGCGGTAGAAAATCGAGGGGTCGTTGTCGATGCCTATGGCAATATCGTCGCACCAGAAATAAAGCCCCGTAGGCTCGTGATATGCCTGTGTTTTGTAGAATAAAATGAAATTCTTCAAGTCGGAATACCTGTCAGCTATCCACTCAAGTCCGCCCCCGTGCTTAATTATGAAGGCTATATGCTGAAGAAGGCAGGGCTTATGAGCGTTTTTACTTGAGCGCAGAAGACTGTCGCCCGTGCGGCTGCTTATCATTATGGGCATTTTGTTATTTTCGACCTTAAAATCAAGGAAGTTTAGTACGCAGCCCTTTTCATACTCAATAAAGCCCTTCGGCTCCTCACCGCAGTCAAGCATAATCTGGCGGATGGCAATATCCGTCAGCCAACTGTCCCAATCCCAAAGCTCATTTGAGTAGTTTGCGCCTGGAACGATAAAGGGGTATTTCAGTATTTCAGATGGCTCTCTCGTTAACTTTTTGTATGCGCTCTTTGAGTATTCTTTTATGTATTTTGCAAAGCTTTTCATATCTGTATCCCCTTTTTGCGTCGTCATTTTTTATAATTGTAGCACAGGGGAAAATATAAGTCAATAAAATATCCCGCAAAAACATTTATCAGGTTAAAAATGTTTTCTAATTGACAAAAGACACCACTCGTGTTATAATTTCGGTGAGATTAAATAAACTCACCCCCGAAAATATATTTCTTGAGAGGAAACACATATGAAAATTGGAATTTGTATACCGAAGGAGCGAATTTTGTTACTGACTCCGGGCGCCGCCGATTACGCAGAGCTTAGACTTACCGAAATACAGGCAATGACCGCCGAGGATATAAGGGAAACAAAAAAAGACCTGTCCTCCGTAGGACTTGGAGCGGAAACGGCTAACGGATTTTTCCCGAGCGACGTAAGAATGTGCGGTAAATATTATGATAAAAAAGCGCTCACAGAATACTGCAAAAGAGGAATTTCGAATGCGGCAGAGCTTGATATACATACGATAGTTTTAGGCAGCTCCGCTGCAAGAAATATAGACGAGGGCGAGGACCCCGTCACCTGCATGAAGCAAATAGAAGAGTCCTTCCTCATATCCGCAGAGGTTGCGTCGGAGTACAATACCACGATAGTCCTCGAGCATCTTAACAGGCGGGAATGTAACACTCTTAATACCGCAAAAGAGGGCGCAGAGCTTGTAAGGAGAATTGCGCATCCCAATCTTCAGCTTCTCGTAGACTTCTTCCATTTTTCCTACGAGAAGGAGCCTTATTCGGTATTCTATGATAACAAGGATATTATCAAGCATATGCATATAGCTCACCCCGTTACAAGATTTACCCCCGCTGAGGGCGACGGATTTAACTACTATGAGCTTAAGGGGGTGCTTGACGATATAAATTACGGTGGAAGAATGAGCATCGAGGCTATATATAAAGAGGACTTTGCTCAAGATGCAAAAGAGTCCCTCGGATTTGTGAAAAAGGTATTTGGTAAGTAAGTTATGAAAAAGCTAAAAGCAGTTACCTTCAGCTACGACGACGGCGTTACCCAGGACAAAAGGCTTGTTGAGCTTTTCGATAAATACGGTCTTAAATGCACCTTCAACATCAATTCCGAGCTTCTCGGCCTGGATGGCGCCCTTGTAAGAGAGGGTGTGACGGTTACTCATATAAAAAACAAGCCCGAAGAAATAAAGGAAATATACCGTGGGCACGAGGTCGCGGTTCATACTCTGACTCATCCTCGTCTTCCTACCTTGGATGAGGCTGAGGTAATCAGGCAGGTCGAGGAGGACAGGAAAAATCTCTCAAATCTCGTAGGCTATGAGGTTGTGGGTATGGCTTATCCTTGCGGCGGTGTTAATAATGACGATAGAGTTGCCGAAATCATAAAAAACAACACGGGCGTTAAGTATTCCAGGACTATAACCTCAAATTATTCCTTCGACCTTCAGGATGGAAATCTCTTTCGCTTCAATCCCACGGTTTATCATCACCAAGAGTTTGACCGTGCCTTTGAGCTTGCCCGTGAGTTTATTGAGCTGAAGACCGATACGCCGAAGATATTTTATATCTGGGGACACGCTTACGAGTTCGATATTTATAATAACTGGGATAGAATGGAAGAGTTCTGCCGCCTTATCTCAGGACGTGACGATATCTTCTATGGAACAAATAAAGAGGTGCTTCTTTGCCACGATTGGGAATAAGCATTAACAAATAATAGAAAAAAGAGCAACACAAAAGCGATGCTTAAGTCGGAAGCTGAAAATACGCAGCTTCGGTGACCTTTCGCACACTTTGAGTGTTGCTCTTTTTTTACGCTTTCTACGCTAAGTAGTATGGCGTGTTAAGATTTTTGTTATTTTATACCGAAAACGTTGTTTTCTTCAACAAAATTTGTAATGCCGCTGACCTTCAGCGCATTTTCTTTCTTCTTTTCAAATACGTTGCCGCGTACTATGATATTTTCGTGAAGATGGTTTGACGTATCGGGTCTGCAGCTGAGAATCTCAATATTGTGAGGACTGTTGCTGCCGAATTCGTTATTCTCTATAAGCGCATGCTTTACAGCGCCGCACTCACGCCAGAAATCAATGAGGTCACAAATGTAAAGATCGGTTGCCGATAGGTTAAAATAGTTATTTCTGATAAGCATCTCGGGGGCGGAGAGGCGTATGTGCGGGCAGTTTTCGATTCTGCACCCCTCGACCGTAACATTAGGCATACGGGACACGTTCTCAACGAGCATACCACCTGTTAGGTTATCAGGGATTTTGTCAAGAGTTACTATCATTTTCATTCTGTCGGGAGCGTAGTATACGTCGGTGATTTTAGCCATAGCAACCTGGTCGAAGCTGTCCTTCGTGCTGAACGCAAGCTCGTCGCCCGCAAGGAAGGGAAGAAGTCCCCAATGATCCTCGTAGGCGTGTATGATTTCAACTCTGTTTCCGGGAAGAATCTCCTTTGTTTCCGTATAGAAACCGTGAACGTTCATAGCATCGTCGTAGCAGCTTGAAACCGCAGAATTAACCAGCGAAAACTCACCCTTGCAGTTGGTTAAGAAGATGCCGTCTGCGGTGGTGGAATAGTATTCCCGACGTCCGTCCTTTATAGCAATCTTGAATCTGTCGAGCTTTATATTTTCACAAATGTCAGCAACGAAGCCCATACCGCCCTGACGGAATATGGAAACGTTCTCGAGGGTTATATTTTTGGAAAAATCACAGTAAAAGGCTTGCATTTCTCTGTCGTTGTCGTACGCTAAGCATACCGTGTCGCCCGGCTCGAAATACATCTTATGGCAGTTATTCTTTCTGTAACGCAGAAAAATTCCCCTGCTGGTTTCTTCCGCATCAAGGAGTATATTTTGCGCAGCTCTGTTATAAGCACCATCGAAATCTCCAACGTAAAGGAATACGGGATAGCCCTTTGTGGGAGCTATTCTCTTTGTGCTTATCTTCCTTAATCTCGTGGACAGCACCTCTTCACCGCAAACGAAGCAGATGTTTCCACCGTCGATATAATAGTCGAAAATTTCGTTGTCAAGCTTAATCTCGACGCCTTCGTCACAAACTGCGAGAACCTCGGCGTATGCATAGCGAAGGAAGGAGAAATCTATGCTGAAGTCCTGAAGCTTTACATTTTCACAGCTTTGGATTTTGAAGGGTTGGACTCTGTCGCAGAAAATAAATTCCGAGCCGTTTCCCTTTATGGTAACGTTATTTTTCTCTACAAGAGGGAAGATAATATTGTTCTTTTGACTCTTCCCTCCGGAGGAAAAGGAGGTGTATTCGTCGCTCCCTGCCTTCTTGAAATAATAGGTACCCTTTTCAAATTCAATCACGTTTTCACTCCCGGGCTGAGCTTTGGCGATAGCTTCCTTCACTATCGGTGTGTAATTCTCGTCCCCCGGACGTATGGTTATTAAATTAGTCATAATCAATCTCCCGTGTTAAAAACTTTTTTAATTTGTATTTTTTAGCTTTTATCGTTTTTTAGAAATCCTCTTGGTGAGTTAGCCTTGTGCCGAACCTTCGTCGATTGTCGAATGAGGCTTTTCTTTGCCAGCCGACACCCTTTGGAGAAGTGGTATCAGAGCAAGTATCAAAAGAGCTGCGATTGCGGCTGCTAAGAAAATTTCGGGGGCGGGAATAAATGAGGTTGTCATAGCATCGGCGCCCGCATCGGTAAGAGGGATATTCATTGCCTTGTTTATTGCGTTTCCGATGGTAGGACCAATGAGCATAGGTATCAGTACGCAGAATATCATTCTGATGCCCTGGAGCTTACCCGTGTCAGCTTCAGGCGTGTAATCTCTCGTAATAGCTCCGCACAGAGCGCTGATATAAATATAACCGGTTATCATAACGAAGCCGCATATTCCGAAAATTATGAGAGTCGGAATTTTGCCAAGGTCCTTTGCTAAATACATAAAGAACAGGCCAATAGCGAAAATTCCCGCCGCCAAATACATAGAGCGGCGCTTGTCGAATTTGTCCGAAAGCTTGCCGAGAAACAGGTTTATAACTGCGCCAAGGACGATAGCAAGACCGAAAACTACGCTATACTCAATAACGGAAAACGACAGGTAGCTCTTCATATATATAATGAGATATGGCATAAAAATTTGACACGCTATTCCATAAACGCACATTATTATGAGGCTGACGTAAAATGGGGTGTTATTTTTTACAGTAGAGGGCTTAAAGCCGTAGAATATATCCAAAAGTCTGCCCGAGGGAGAGAGCCCCTTTTTATCCTTTATGATAAATATACCCGCAACACCGCAAAGAGTTATAACAATTCCGAGAATTAAGAACAAGAGCGTATATCCCAGCGCCTCTGCCAGTATTCCGAAGCCGCCCGCCACAATAAGCATTGCCACGAGAGGGAGTATTGCAATAATGCTTTCAATTCTTCCTCGGTTTTCTTTGCTCGTGTTATCCGTTACCCAGGCGTTAAACGCCGCATCGTTCGCAAATGAGCCGAACATTGTCATAACACAGTCAGCACCCACGGTAACGTAAAGAGCTACCGTAACCGCAGTCTTGTAATCTGTCCTGAATACGCTTTCAAAAAGCTCGGGAGATAGGAATCCGAAAAGAGCCACCGTTACACCCCAGATAATATATCCGTAGGAAATAAAGGAGCGTCGGTTTCCGAGCTTGTCGGAGATGGTGCCCGCTATCAGCGTAGCCACAGTAGCCACAATACCGCTCGCCTGCACCATGAGGGTTATCGCATCGAGATTAGGCTCTATGGTTTCAAATATGAACAGGTTGAAATACATATTTTCAACCGCCCAGGCAATCTGCCCGATAATTCCGAACAGAATAAGCACCGTCATGTTTTTACGTGTGAAAAGCTTGTTCATAATTTTTAGTTCCTTTAGCATCAGAGGTTGCCTTTGATAGGAGAATTTATCCTTCCTACCTATTGTATCATAAAATTATTAAAATTGCACTACATTTTTGAAAAAATATTGACAAATACCCCCGAGGGGTATATAATTTTTATATAAGCTACTGAATATTTTCTGAAGGTTTAATATTATATCTATTAAATTAATTCGAAAACGGAGGGGTAAAATTGGCTGATACAAAAGAAAAATGCTCCTGTCAACGCAAAAAGGACAGAGCTGAAAACGAAAAAAATGCTCTTATAAACAGACTGAAGAGAATCGAAGGTCAGATAAGAGGTATTACGGCAATGGTTGAAGGAAATGCCTATTGTCCCGATATTCTCGTGCAGGTGTCAGCGGCAAGCTCGGCGCTATCCGCCTTTTCAAGGCAGCTTCTCACAAGCCATATAAACACCTGCGTTAAGAGGGATATTTCCGAAAATAAGGAAGGCGCAGCAGAGGAGCTGGCAGCGCT
>JAEIGA010003664.1_pt1 | contig 23952 bp, 21 predicted proteins | sample 9270691 | NCBI WGS metagenome assembly JAEIGA01 (sample SAMN17057246, study PRJNA624740) | gut metagenome | biome: biome; isolation source: fecal sample | host: Bos grunniens | place: China: Xizang | collected 2019 | reverse complement strand
TCCATCGCCTATGCCAGTGCCATCTATGGTGTCGTGGTCAACTGGGTCCGGGAAGGAATGACTACATCTCCGGAATGGCTCGCACGCTTTCTCACCGATCTTTATCAGGATAAGATTAAACGCTACTGATCCCTGTTTCAGACAAAAATGACAGAGCAATCGTATTGCTCTGTCATTTTTTCTTTGTTCTATTCGAATCTAACTCTGAAGGATCTTTCTTCGCAGCATTCCAATCTGATCCGATTTCAAAATCAGTTCCAGCTGCAGCAGCAGCTGATTGCCTGCCGATGCGAAAATTCCGAATATGATATCAAAAATCATGGCATCGATCAGCGCCTGTCCCGGAATCCCAAGCTGGGCAAAGATTGCTGTATATGCCAACAGATTTGCTCCCGGCACCGGTGGAGTCGCAACAAACAGGACCACCGCCAACACCACTGCCGTGACATACCATACCATAGATGTTGAAATGTTGTATTTCATAGCTGTATAGACCGTAAATACGATCGTTCCGATTGCACTTACGGGCATATACAATACCAGTCCGTTGGGAAGACTGAGCGTCGTAAACTCGCGACTGATTCCCAGGTCCTGTACACAGCATTTTTCCGTTTGACCAAAAGCCGCATCCAACGATCCTGTACGCATAGTCAGAAGGAAAGGATCTCTCAGCTTATGAAACAGTTTGCGGATTCCCACTTCTTTTTTTCGGCTGACAACTGTCATCGCAAATAGGATGCAGATGCCCGAGACCACCAGTGCAATCAGCAGACATCCCCACATCCCTTTCAAGGTAAGGGTCTTATGCTGCCATATCTCCAATCCTACCAGTACAGCAGCAAAATACGGAACCAGTTTGCTGATCCACTCTGCCAGCTGAAGACCAACCATGTTGATCTGTCGGACAATTCTGGAAAGATTGCGTGCCTGAGAACCAATCAAATTCAAAGCACTTCCCAGGACGAAAGCCATGACCAGAAGCTGGGGAGTATTGGATTCCACAAAGGGAGTAAAGAAATCCCGCGGAATGATCTGGAAGATCTGATCTATCAATTCAGTTGCCCAGTTTTCGCTGATACTGTCCATCACTTCGGACAGAGGATAAAACCATTCCGCGACCACCATTGCGATGATCACCATGATAAAACTGAACAGAAAGTAGCGGGCTACCGTAAACCTGCTGTCTCCGCCCCGTTCCGAGATTTTGTCGGCATCCAGCATCGTGGTTATCACCATAAAGAAGATTACAGGACCGGACATGATATTCAAAATACGAATCCACACATCATAAATTGGATTCATTACCATGTTTACGGCTCTCTCCATGGATGCTCCGGAGATCATCGTCGTACCGATCAGCCCGATCAGAATCCCTCCCAAGATCGTCAGCACGATCTTCAGCACCGGGTTAATTCCGGCAATGGGAAGAGAAATGCGCAGCGTATTCCGATGGCCGGAATAACTGTATTGCGGACTGAGACCCACCGCAGTCAGAAGGGAACTGCAGAGATCCTCCAGCTCGTTCTCTTCGCTGCTCAGAGGATTAAACGGTTCTCCTTCCTTCTCCACCTGGATATTGAGCCTTCCCAGGCGTTTCTTGATAGAGGCAGTGACCTCCGAATCTTCTCCAAAATGGTCACGCATCCGAAGGAGCGCCTCTTCCAGAGACAACCGGATCCTCAGCCGGTTCTGCCGTTCCATATCAAGTTGACGGAGGGTTTCTTCCACCAGCTCGGAAAACTCATCGATCGCAGGCCCATTCAATATGAACTTATTCCGATATTCTTTGACCTTCAATATGATCGCCTTTCCCGATTTTTCCTCAGAAGTTCTTGCGGATCTTCAGCACATTCTGCGCATCTTTGTATTCGTAGGTCATCTCATCCATTGTCTTCTTGACAAGGAAGATTCCCAGCCCACCGATTTCCCGCTCTTCTGCCGGAAGAGCAACATCGGGATCCGGTTTCTTCAAAGGATCATATGGAACTCCCTGATCCATGAAAGTAATCAGTGCTGCCCCCGGATCCCGCTTCACTTCAACACGTACAACAGCCATCCCCGTCCCCGGAGCATAGGCATAATTTGCAATATTAACAAAGATCTCTTCCACTGCCATCAGGATCTGCATCTGGATTTTTGCGGGACAGTCTGCCTCCTCCAAATTTCTTTCCACGAAGTCCATCACCGTCGGGAGGTTTTCTTTCGTCGCTTCCAACTGAAGTTCATTCTTTGCAAAAATCAGCGAGTCCGTGCGATCCAACAATTCCAGAAGCTTGTTCGTCCAGAATTCGATCTGAGTTCTGCCCTCTTCCGTCTCCAATCCTTGGCGGCGGATCAATCGGCGAATCAGTCTCGTGTATCCTACGATACGTGCCTTATCCTCGACCTGCCGGATCGTTTCTTCATCATCCGTACCGAGATACGAGGAAAGGACTTTATTCCAAAATAACTGTGAGGTTTCAAAATCAAATCCCTGAAACTTTTTGATGATCTCATGATCCATTTCGGAAAATCCGATAAACGCATTGTACATGGATGCCAGTTCAAACACAGGATGACCCACTGCAAGCGTATCCATATCGATCAGAAGAACTTCATCGCCTACCAATTCCACATTTTTTGTATGATAGTCCCCGTGGATCATATGATCATCATAGGGAACTGCCTGTACCATGGATAACAGTTTTTCTCCTGCTTTTTCCGGAAGATGATCTTTCATGAATTCTGCCCACTTCAGAACAGTCTCTTTCATATCCGGAAGCTCTCCTTCCGGAACTACTGTTCCATGGATCTTTTTGAGAAGCTCCACATACTCCCGGACACACCAGTCCATTTTTTCCGGCTCTGTCTCGAGCAGTTTTGAGAAGGATTTTGCATTCAGCAGTTCGAAAACGGATCCGTAGCTTTCTCCCACACGTACCACATCATAAGAGATTGCCGTGGGGATTCCAAGGACAAGTGCTGTCCGTGCAACTTCCCGTTCGTGCTGGATCTCCGACAAGGCGTCAGCATTGTTATAGACTTTAACGACATTATCCTGGTCGATGCGGTAAATGGTGCCGTTGGCACCACGTCCAATCTCTTCACAACCTTCCACAGACACGACCCGATATGCTTTTTCAATGGTCATCATCTGTGTAAAACCGGTCATTTCAAATATCTCATATACATCCGGTTTCACATTGCTGATCACAAGTTCCGGGTGCGATTTTCTGAGATGGAGGATCACGCGCAGACCTGCACTGGAAATATAGTCTAACTGTTCTGCATCAATGTGGATGGCCCGTCCGGGTTCTTTTCCAATCAGTTCCAGTACTGCTTTTTCTACGGCAGGCGCATTTCCGGAATCGATATGGCCGGAAAGCAGGATAACATATTGTTCACCCACGAGTTTTCCCTGAACTTCATTCAATTTCAGCACCTCCAATCTCATGTGATAAAGGCCAAGCCCAAAGTGTTCGAGCGCCTAAAGGACAACGGTTTTGTTCCCGAGCGCTCATCGCTTTTGTAGATCTTTTTGGCATAGAGTTCCTCTGGATGATTACTCGATGGTAAGAATATCTGAAAAACCTGTTACTTCAAAAACATCCATAACCATGCTGGATACGTTGATCAGTTTCATCGTTCCCTGCTGATTCATCGTCTTCTGAGTTGACAGCAGGATGCGCAGCCCGGCAGATGAGATGTATTCCAGTCCTTCCAGATCCATCGTCAGTTCACGGATCCCATCCAGTGATTTCTTCAGTTCCTCGTCCAGTTGCGGCGAAGTTGTAGTATCCAGCCGTCCCGTAAGAGATACGGTAAGGACATCATCCTTTTTTGTAGTCTGAATCTCCATTTTCATGTTCCTTCCTATATTCGTCCCTGTATTATCGCCTGAAAATATGTTGTTTGATCGGAACGTTAGTTTTTCTCATAGATAAGTTTATTTTACTCGATATTGACCTTGCAGACAACCAAAAACTGTAATTTGAATTAAGTTCGTTTTTACTCAAAAATAAAAAAGGCTGCCTGAGGCAGCCTGAAGAGAAAAATAGCAAACAGAGTCACCGGCGTACATCCGCCTGATTATTCTGTTTCACACCAACTAAAGCGACAATCCCGATGCTGAATGCGATTGCGGATAGGCAAAGCAGAAAGACTGCGGTCGCGCCGTTAGTCATACCAAAAAGTCCATTCAGCAGCATACTGGCAATAATGCAGATATAGCAGAACAATCCCTGCATGGAAGAATCAATTATTTTCATAGCTTTCATCTCCTGTATCATCATTTCTGTAGTGAATCTATTGTGGAGAAAAAACTGGCCAGCTCTCACTTTCTGTCTTGATTATATTCAAGGTTTATAGTAAAGTAAAGCTATAGATTTTAAACTTTGTTTTAAGTATTACTTAAGGATAAATACCATGGAAAGTGCTCGTTGCAAAGCGTTTCTCGCGGCCGTGGAGACCGGCAGTTTTACAAGAGCTGCGGAAAAGCTCAATTATACGACTTCCGGAGTCAGCCAGCTGGTGGCCGCACTGGAAAAAGAACTTGGAATCACTCTGTTTATCCGAAAGAAACAGGGGGTCGCTCTTTCCGTTGATGGAGAGCATATTCTGCCTCTGATCCGAAGTTTTGTGCAGCAAGAAGAACGGATCTACCAGTCGGCATCCGAGATTCGGGGACTTTCTGTAGGAGAGATTACCGTTGCGGCATATCCCAGCATGTCTGCTCACTGGTTACCGCTGATCATTCGGCAATTCCAGAATGACTACCCTCAAATTCAAGTCAATCTGATGGAAGGAATTCGGCAGGAGATCATAACATGGCTGGAGGATGGCGTGGCAGATATCGGCTTCCTCAGCATGAATGAAGATTCCCAGTTCGACTGGTTTCCAGTCTACAAAGACCGCATGATCGCCGTTCTGCCGAAAGATCATCCATTGGCACATGCTGACCGGTATCCCATCGCTCTTTGTGAAAAGGAAAAATTTATTATGCCTGCCCTTGGAAGGGATGATGACGTAGTGGATATGTTTGCCCGTTACAACGTACATCCCAACATCCAGTTTTCCACGATGGAAAACTATTCTGCGATCTCCATGATTGAAAAAGGACTTGGCATGAGCATTATGAATGAGCGCAGCACATTCAACTGGGTAAGCGATGTCGTCAAACTGCCACTGGAGCCGCCGGAAGATATCACACTGGGCATGGCGGTTCCCTCTTTGGAACACGCCTCTTCCGCAGCTCGGAAATTCGTGGAATATGCAAGGAAAGAATCAAAACTGCGCATTAATGATGAAAAAGGATGAAAAGAACTCTGCAACGATTGATTCCTTTGTTTCGTTTTGATAGAATAACTTAATTAAAATTTTTGATATATTATTGTTGAAGAAGGGTTTTTATGCAGGACAAGAAGACTTCCATTCTTTACAAAATCATACGCTGGATCGTTTCTGTTGTATATCCGAATACTCGCATTGTTGGCGCAGAAAATATACCAGAAGAAGCATCCATCGCCGTTGGTAATCACAGCCAGATTCACGGTCCGATTGCGGGAGAGCTGTATTTTCCCGGAAAACATTATATATGGACGATCGGCCAGATGATGACGCTGAAAGAAGTACCGGCATATGCATTTCAGGACTTCTGGTCCGAGAAGCCGAAATGGATCCGGTGGTTTTTCAAAATTGCTTCCTATGTTATTGCTCCTGTGGCTGTATTCATTTTCCGCAATGCACATTGTATTCCGGTGTATCGTGATTCCAGGATCCTCTCCACCTTCCGTGAGACAGTACAGAAGATGAGCGAGGGAAATCACATCGTCATTTACCCGGAATGCTATGATGAACACAATCAGATCGTTCACGAGTTTCAGCATGGCTTTGTGGATGTGGCGCGGATCTATTATAAGAAGACCGGGAAAAAAGTCTCCTTTGTACCGATGTATCTGGCTCCCACTCTGAGAACCATTTATTTCGGAAAACCGACTCAGTTTGATCCGGACCAACCTATCGAAGAAGAGCGTGTCCGCATCTGCAATTATCTGATGGATTCCATTACAGAGATTGCAGTTCATCTGCCCCGGCACAGAGTCGTCCCCTATCCGAACATCCCCAAAAAGGACCATGGCTATAACATTCCGGCTGAGGAGGCGACGGAAAAATGAAAACCCCGGTAGTTGATTACCGTGAATTCCGTTTTTCGAAAATCAACGATCCCTCCTTTTCCCATTTGAAGCTGCTGCTGGGATGGGTCGTCTACTTCATCCTGTATTTTCTGACGGAAAATCTGATTCCCGTTGGAAAATGCCATGTGATCCATTGCCGACTGGATGATCTCATACCTTTTAATGAGTTCTTCCTGATTTTTTATGTGTCCTGGTATTTTCTGATTGTTGGCTCCCTGCTGTATTTCTTGCTGTATGATATCGACAGTTTCCGGAAGCTTTCCATTTTCATCATGATCACTCAGGCCGTGGCAATGGCAGTCTATATTCTGTATCCAAGCCGCCAGGATCTGCGTCCTCTGTTCTTTGAACGGGACAATATTCTGACACAGCTGATGGCCTTCATTTATGCCTTTGATACCAACACCGGTGTCTTTCCGTCTCTGCATGTCGCCTACTCTCTCGGGATCGCATCGGTCTGGTGGAAGAAAAAAGATGTCTCCGTCCTATGGCGCATTTTTGTTGCAGTACTGGCTGTCGTCATCTCCATTGCCACCACATTCGTCAAACAGCATTCCGCGCTGGATGTCCTCGGTGCCATCCCGGTCGCTCTTCTGGCAGAATATCTCATATATCGAAAAAAACTGTTTGAGAAAAAAACTCCATAAAAACGATTCAAGGAGGACCTGTCGGCCCTCCTTTTTTATTCAGTATTCCACGTCCCTTGTCAGCTGATACATCCGGGCAAGCGCCGCAGTCAGCCATGTCTCTGCCTGATCAAAATGCGCCTGCGGCTCCTCTGCGTGGTAGATATAGTAGTATACCTGAGAATAGATGACAGATCCAAGAATCTCCACGTTGTGGATCTTCGGGATCTTTTCCCTCAGCATCGTCAAATCACCACGGTCTCCCTCGCCCTGATATACCAGTTCATATGCCCGTCCGAAATCCAGTTCGAAATACAGTTCCGCAAGTTCATCCATCATTTTCGCTTTCATCAGATAGAGCCATGTGGGGCTATGATTGATGATATCGATCCATTTCTTTGAAAACTCATAAACGGCTCTGGTACGATCCGGAAGGATCCTGTGAAACGGGACACCGTCAAACAGGAACATCCGTGGAATCCGCACCCGTTCACGGATGTAGTCCGACAGTTTCATTTCACGCGGGTTGCTCCCAAAAAGCACCGAACCTTTCAGGGTTTTGTTCTCCTGACTTGCCCGAGTCACCACAATGCTCCAGCTTCCCATGTCCGGGATTCTGGGCCGGTCTCCCGCCGCGATGAACTGTTTTATGGAAAAGAAGATCTCATTCACTTCTTCCTCCGGGATGGTACGAAGCACGGTCTCCAGGTTCTTGCCAGAGTATAGGAACCTGTCAAACTGAATCTCGCCATTATCACAGATCGTCAGCTTCTGCCGGATCTCACTGTCCGGAAAGACCGTCTGTCCCCGGGACACCAGATTCGAACTTATACTGATCTCCTTGATGTCCGTATACTTTCTCATAGAAACTCCAAAAGCGTCAGACGCCCTAGAAAGGCGCCTGACGCCAGCTGCATGTCCAAATCTCGATTTATTATTTATATGCCTGCCAGAGGAACGTCACAACCTGTGCACGGGTGCAGGGTTCATCCGGGCTGAACGTCGTATCCGAGGTTCCTGCGGTGATTCCTTCCTTCACTGCCCAACAGACAGGATCATAGTAGTACTGATCCGCTTTCACGTCCGTAAAGCTCATAACACGGCGTCCCACATCAGGGGAATTCTTTGCGCGCCACAGGAATGTCATGACCTGTGCACGGGTGCAGTTCAAATCGGGTGAGAACGTATCCGTCGCAGTGCCGGTGGTAATTCCGTTTCTTACAGCCCAGAGAACAGCATCATAAAAGTAGTCCCCTTCTTTAACATCTTTGAACGGGTTGTTTCGCAATATGATCCTGGGAGATCCGTTTGCCCGCCACAGGAACATCATAACCTGTGCCCGGCTGCATCCTATGTTCGGGGAAAACCGGGTAGGCTCCGTTCCCGCGGTAACCGTATGTTCCACTGCCCAGACCACCGGTTCATAGAAGTAGTCCTTTGTTGACACGTCAGTAAAGGGAAGTTTGCTCGGCTCCTCAGAGGGTGTTGGCTTCACGGACTCACTGGGAGACGGTGCTGTTGTTTCGGTCACATCCGGAGATTCCGAAGGCGCAGGAGAATCCGAGGGTTTCTCGCTATCAGCCGGCGGAGTCTCCGATTCCTGGGGATCGTCCGAGGTATCAGTTGTATCCGTTGTAAACAATTTGCTGAGCGGGTTTTCGTAACGCTGAGCTGCCATAACGGAAAACGTGCTCAAAGGAATCAGCGCAATGATCATGCAGAGACTGATAAGAATTGCAATACGTCTATTCCGTCTACGCATACATATTCCTCCTTAAGAAAGAACAGAATCAACTCTGAAATTATCTTCATTATAGCATTATAATTATTTTTTTCCACTTTTTATCACCGCTCTGGAAAATAAGTTAAAGAAATATAAAACTTTTTTCTCCTTATTGTTGATTATTTAACAAACAATGCTATAATGAAGGTGCCTAAAAGAAAAAGACGAAAGAAGGATTCATCATGGAGATCGCAAAAGAGCAGAAAGAGTTATTACTGAAGTGCATGGATACCATTGATGCCGTGCGTGTTTTTCGAAAACTGTTCTGGAAATGGTACGAGGGACCGGTTCGCCTGCTGGGTGAAACCACAAGGGATCAGCTTCGCCAGCTTCGCGAATTCATGTGTGCGGAAGACAAAGTCGGACTGGATAAAATGCCGTATGTCATGGCGCTGCTATACTACGGAAGAGATTTGGCTGCCAGGAAAATCGCTCTGCAGAAACCGAACGGAGACTATTACGTGCTGAGTGTCTGTGAACAGCTGCAGTCGGAACTGGATCGTTACTTTGAAGCCGATGATCCTTACTTCCCCGTTTTCGAATGCAGACCCGATGATCTTTGCGACTGGCTGAAACATGCCGTGGAGATCGTCGATGAAGCCAATACGATTGCCTGCTATGGCATCTGATTGATGATAACTGAAATGCCGCTGCTGAATGCAGCGGCATTTTTTTATTCGGATTCAACGTTTTGCCCCAGTGTCCAGACCTGGGCAATCTGACTGAGCAGCGTCTCATAGGGCCATACCCTGCTGCTTCGCTCGATGCTGTTTGGATCGTAAAGCCAGAACCCTTCTTCATCACAACTGTGGATCACCACGAAATGTCCCACACGAGTGAAATCTCCCGGTCGCAGCGAAACAACCAGATAGTTTCCATTCCACAGTTCCTGCTTCATGATACTCTCATCGGGATAGATCATTTTCCCGTGGAAACCGAGCTCCCTCGCTCCTTCTGTGAACAGTCTCCAGTCTGTTCCGCTTCCGGAAACATAAAATCCCCGATCAATGGCATAATCCGCCACGCGGTCCGGTGTAATATCCTGATTTCCGGTCACAGCAGCGGATACCATGGCAAAACATGTCGGCCCACAGCCGGTATACCCCATTACCCCATTGCCGTAGGGGTGGAGTGCCCAGCGATGATCATACTGGATATAATACGGAAGCGAGAGTCCCTCCAAAGAGAAGTTCCACTCCCCTGTTTCAGTCTGGGTAGCGAAGCGTTCCGCCAGTACGAAATCGATCTTCTCCGGCGCCACAATTACATTGTTGACAGCAGTCTGGTGATATGCTCCGATATGATCAATAAAAAACTGGATCTTTTCTGCGTATTCCGGATACTGCTCTTCCAGCGACTGAAGGATCGTCAGGTCATCTTCCGTTGGAATAAACGTGTAATCCTCCGGCTGAAGCAGTGCATCCATCCCGTCCATATCCAGCACATATTCATTGTTGATCACATATGGGATCCGTTCTGTGTCCGTGTCCGTTTCCTCCTGCGGTGCAAAAGGAGCAGATGCATTCTCCTGATTGCCTGCACATGCAGTAAGCGAAACCAGCATCGCTGCAGCAGCGATTCCGGCGGCCACGGTCTTTTTCCAGGAAATGGAGATCCCGTTCATTCGTTTCATCATAGTCTCTCCTCCGCACCCTGCATATCCTCAGAACCTACAGCTGTGCGGTCTTCGTTTTCGACACCCGTTCGAAAAGAGCGCAGCAAATCCCCGTCTTAACGGACGAATGTCAGGCATATTAGGTTGATATTATCATATGCTCCGTGTTTTTTCCACCGGAAAGACCATAACGCTTATCTGCAGCAATCGGACTGATTCTGCAGATAAAAATAGATCCGTTATACCGGTCACCCGGTAAACGGATCCATTTTTGCTGGTATTTTAAATCAAAGGATTCAGATTACTCTTTGTAAGTATCGGGTTTCTTAGCTCTCAGATCAGCCAGTTCCTCTCTCAGGCGTGCAATCTCTGCATCCTTGGAGTGATCGGAAACTGCGCTTGCATAGATCTGGTCAGCAGACTTGGAAGCACCTTTGACTTTTTTCGGTGCGCTCTTGCGTGCAATAGCAGAAACAAGAGTGAACAGAGCCAGTACGCAAGCCAGAATGATGATGGCTTTGACCTGTGCGTCATAGGTGTAGGTGTAGTTGCCAGCTGCATCGCGAATCTGGTAAGCCTGATCTCTCCATTTGGTGAGCAGACCAACAATGATGCCTGCGCAGGAGATGATGGTGCCCCAAAGACCGAAGCCGAAGCCGTTCTTTCTCTTGTTGGAGAACGCAGCAATCAGGCCGAGGATGCCGGCAATCAGGCCGAGAACGGAAGCAATGCCCATGCATGCCATGGTAGCAATTCTCTTCATCATCTCAGCAGTGATGTTGGCTTCAGATTCCTCAAGGAATTTCTCGCCTTCGTCGCACAGTTTCACGCAGTTCTCGAAGTTCACGAAATCAACGCCACGGTACTGTTTTCTGGAGCCGTCCTCGTTGAGAACGTAGAGCTGCCAGTCAGGACCCAGTCTCTCAGCAAGGCTCTTGGTGATGACTTCACCGCTGCGGTAGCGGGTGTCAGCAGCCATGCCTTCGATGAGCTGATTCATACCGTCTGCAATCTGAGCTTCGCCGTCTTCGAAGACCTTCAGCTGAGCATCGCCGTCGGCGAGCTGTTTCTCACCGTCTGCAAGCTGTGCTCTGCCGTCTGCAAGCTGAACTTCGCCTTCTGCGATCTGTACAAGACCGTCTTCATACTCTTTCAGCTGAGCATGTCCGTCTTCCACATATGCATTGAACCAGCCGGGGAAATCGGAAACATCGGAAGGAATCTCCAGACCGACGCTGCTGATAACCGGAGCGACAACGCTTACAAACCATTGCTGGAAGGTGGAGAAGCCGGGTGCGGATGCAAGACCGGAGTCACGCCACTGAATGTACTGCTGTACATAAGGCATGATCGGATCAATCTGCTCCAGCAGAGCTTTTCCTTCATTGTATCTGTCGGTGTTATCTGCGATCTGCTGTTTGCCGTCGGCGAGCTGAGCTTCACCCTCAGCAAGCTGACGTCTGCCGTCTGCCAGCTGAACAAGACCATCGTTGTAGGTTGCAACACCTTCAGTGTATGTGGTCTCATTCTCCATGAGCTGAGCCAGACCGTCACGGGCCATTTCGATGCCTTCTTTGGCCTGATCACCATCTGCCGTCTTGTAGTCCTGAATATTCAGAACGTCCTGGAATCCGCCGTAGACGGACAGCAGGCCGAATATGCAGGCTGCGATGAGGCAGAGACTAAGGATAGCACGAAGTAATTTCTTCAAAACTAAATCCCCTCTCCCATATAGATTTTATTTAGGTGAACGATATGCACAATCACGCAGTTTGCAAATCCTTCTCTTACAGGATCCCAGCATCTCCTGCCGTAAAAAGAACGTTATCCGCTCTTTTTGCACAGAAAAAAACATACGCCCCGCGTTATTATACAGATTGATTGATTTATAACATCATAAGCTCAATTTTACCTCAACTTATTATTAATTTTTCGAAATAAATTCATATTTTAGACATATTTTTCCCATGGAGTCTGTTTTTCCATACTATTGGCTGTTTTCTTGTCCAGATTTTTCCTTTGGAACCACCTTATAGCCTACTCCACGGACCGTTTCAATCGCAAAATCCGGATTTTCCTCGAACTTTTCCCGAAGCCTGCCGATATGAACTTCCACGGTATGCATATCCGAATTGGATTCAAATCCCCAGATATCATCCTTCAGCTGCTGCTTGGTGAATGCCCGCCCCGGGAAAGAGAACAGCTGATACAGCAGGAGAAATTCCTTCTGCGGAAGGATCACTGAGCCTTCCGGTGTCTCAACTCTCATAGAGGAATAATTGACCGTCGTCTTTCCAAGTGAATGCCGGTCTCCGTTTAACTGACCGGCACGTCTCATGACCGCGCGACTGCGCAGAATCAGCTCCTCCATCCGAACCGGCTTGGTCATGTAGTCATCCGCCCCGGCTTCAAATGCTTTTTTCATATCATTGAAGTCATCCCGGTCAGTCACCACGATGACGGGGATATAAAAGTCGGATTGTCGGAGCGTCTTAATGATCTCAAGCCCGGTATCACCGGGTTCCAGTTCTGTGATCAGAAGATCTCCCCCGTCTGCAGTCAGAATCTCGCCGATCTCAGACCCACTGCCGGCGCTTCTCACCGTGAAACCGGCGGATGTAAGCGCTCTCCGATAGTCCTGATTGATCTGTCGGTCCAACTCGTAAAGTAAGATGCGGAGCATCATTCCGCCTCCTTTCCGTTGAGCTTCTGTTGATATTTTAATCGGTAAGAGAAGAAGATGCAACGAAAAACAACAGCGGACGAAACATCTCTGTCTCGTCCGTTTTCTTCTTCCCTGTTTGTACTTAAACCATATACTCCGGGATGCATAAGTGGATCACTCTGCCGCAATCTAGAAGGAACTGCCGCAAAGTCTCGGCATCCGGTGTCAATCTGCCGTAACGCATATCCGTATAAACACCGATGATACGATCCTCCAAATCTCCCGGAACGATCAACCCCAGCTGTGCCAGGTGTTCAAACTGCTCTTCTCTGGCATCACCGAGCATCAGGTCCTGAACGAGAGGACTCATTTTCTCGGAATGAACTGCGATGAATTCCGCTCCCGCCAGTTCGGCGGCGGTTCCGCCCAGAACTCCGGCGCTGTAATAATCTCCACGGAGCAGCGCCCGACATGCATTCAGAAAAACAGTATACGGCTGGCGGATCACTGCTGGTGATGCTGCTGCGTCCAGAAGGCTCTGCAGTTTTCCCCGGTCCAGCAGAATACCAGGCGCGTTTCTGGTTTTCTCAACATCTTCGGGCTCTTTGTAAAGGAGCGACAGTTTCCCTTCCTGTGTCATGCAGTACATGGTCTTCCCTATGACACGGTTTTCGCTGTTTATCTGAAGCGGTTCTGTGACTGCCGTCATTAGCAGATTCAGATTCTCCAGTTTTCGGACCCAGTTTATACTGTGGCGATGAATCTGTTCCATTTCTTCCAGGGAAACCTGGCTTCCGTAAAACATGGATTGAACACAGGCCGCACCGTCTTCGATCTGACCCCAGTCGGCATCGATCCCGTAGCGTGACGCAATGGCAGGAGCCTGCAGCAATTTAGATCCTTCATGCAGCTCCGGAAACCCCAGTTTCACAGCGATTTCCCCGATCTCCGTGTGAAAACCCTCTCCCAGCACGTCCAAAGGGCATCGAATGGGGATATTCAGTGTAATGGTCCCAAGAATCACCTGTCTGTTATCCATCTCTTTTTCCTCTTTCTTCCTTCTTTTTTTCATCTTACCCCTGTCTCATCGAACAATTCAACTGGACAACTTGACGTGTTTTTTTATTGTTTTTTGCTGTCAAATCACAGTGAGATGTATAAAAAGCCTGTCCGGGATCATCCCGAACAGGCTTTCGATGTCTTTCAGTCTTCGATTCTCTTCTTTGTTTTCAGGATCCTTTCCATCAGAGGTGTCAACACCGCAGCACCTGCAATGCCTGCCAGACCCTGAATAATATTGGGGATAGCCCCGGCTGCCGCCGCCACTGCATTTTCCAGGATGGCATACTCATAGCCATAGTATCCTGCAATCATGACCAGCTCACCGCAGATTCCGGCAACAATCATGGCTGGAACCAGTTTCATATGCTTCTTCGCCCAGCGGATCATCAGTCCCGCAGTCAGAGCTGCCAGTGCCTTGATCACCAGTGTCCCTGGAACATACATGGAGTACCCCAGTATGATATCTGCCACTGCTGCACCGAATCCCGATGCCACTGCTGCAAGCCCAGGGCTTAACACAAATGCGGTAACCAGCAGAACGATATCGCCTGCATTGGCATATCCGCCGCCGGGAATAGGAATAGGGATCACCAGAGTGGCGATACAGACCAGCGCAGACATCATAGCCGCATTGGTCAGTTTGCGCAGATCCTGTTTGTCTTTACCCATAATCACTTTCCTCACATTTCGAACAGATTCATCTGACTGCTCTCCGGCAGGTCTCCAAACGCCCCGAGGGATTTCAGCATTTCAAGGTGAGTCTGAGACACTTTCGGGCAGGCAAGACCCAACTCTTCCACGGACAGGAATTCCATATGCTGCTGCTGACAGCGGAGAAGATCTTCCGCAGCCGTGCTGCCCAGTCCGGAGATGGCCACAAAAGGCGGTCGGAGCTGCTTTTCTCCGACAGGAAGGAATTTATACGCGTCCGATTCGTAGAGATCGATCGGCGCGAAAGAAAAACCTCTCATGTAGAACTCATACACCGACTCCATCGTTGCCAGCAGGGCATCCTCTTTGGCGGATAGATTCGGATTTTTCTTATAGGCCATGATAGTCCGTCGCAGTTCGTCCACACCGCTGCACATAAGCTGGGCATCGAAGGAGTCTTTCTGGCTTCTGCGATAGAAATAGGCGGAATAGTATGCCAGAGGTCTATGGACTTTAAACCAGGCGATCCGGAACGCCATCATGACGTATGCGACCGCATGGGCTTTGGGGAACAGGTACTGAATCTTGCGGCAGGATTCGATGTACCATTCCGGAACACCCAGACTGTGCATCTGTTCCTCGGAATCTCCGGGGAACTGCCCGGTCCTGCTGACCTTACCCTTTCGAACGGCCTCCATGGTCTTAAACGCCAGTGAGCCGCTCATTCCCTTGCTCATCAGATAGATCATGATGTCATCGCGGCAGCCAACACATTCATCGACATTGGCGATCCCATTGACCACCAGATCCCGGATGTTTCCAGCCCATACATCGGTACCATGGGAAAATCCGGACAGACGGATCAGCGTATTGTACTTTGTGGGTTTGGTATCCACCAGCATCTGACGCGTAAAACCGGTGCCGAACTCGGGAATACCGAGAGTACCGGTCTTCCCGATGATGGGATCATCCTCCGGCAGTCCCAGGACCTTCGGAGAAAGGAATATCTTCATTGTTTCCTTTTCTCCCAGTTCGATCTTCTGGGCATCCACTCCGGTCATATCCTCCAGCATGCGGATCATCGTCGGATCATCATGTCCCAGTTCATCCAGCTTCAGCAGATTGGACTCCATACAGTGATATTCAAAATGGGTCGTGATGATATCGCTGTCCTTGTCGTCTGCCGGATGCTGTACCGGACAGAAATCCGTTACATCCAGATCCTGCGGAATGATGACCAGACCGCCGGGATGCTGGGAGGTAGTGCGTTTGATACCGACCAGCCCGGAAGCCAGACGGTTCTCTTCCGCCTTGGTGACCTTCATTTCCCTCTCTTCAAGATAGTTGAGCACGTATCCGTAGGCCGTCTTTTCGGCGATAGTGCCGATGGTCCCTGCCCGGAAAACATGATCGGTTCCGAACAGGATTTCCGTGTATTTATGGGATTTTCCCTGATACTCTCCGGAGAAATTCAGATCGATATCCGGTGTTTTTTCGTTTCCGGGAAATCCGAGGAACGTTTCGAAGGGGATATTGAATCCTTCCTTGCGAAGGGGTGTCCCGCACTTCGGGCAGATCTTGTCCGGCATATCTGCGCCGCAGTCATAGCTGCCGTCAGTGACGAACTCAGAGTGCTGGCAGTTTGGGCACAGATAATGGGGCGGCAGAGAGTTTACTTCCGTAATATCCGACATATATGCCACGATGGACGACCCGACACTTCCCCGGGATCCCACCAGATATCCGTGTTCCAGAGAGTTCTTTACCAGCTCCTGCGCCGACATGTAGATCACATCATAATGATGATCCAGAATCGTATTGAGTTCCTGATTGACCCGGTCTGTCACGATCTTCGGCGGATTCTCCCCGTACATGCTGTGCATCTTCCCCAGCACAAGTTCTTTCAGACGGTTGGCCGAATCCTTAATCTCCGGCGGGAACAGGCCTTGCGGAAGCAGTTCGAATTCCTCTACCAGATCCGCGATGGCACGGGTGTTGGTCACGACCACTTCCTTTGCAGTCTCTTCCCCGAGATATTCGAACTCCTTCAGCATTTCTTCCGTCGTACGGAAATAGATGGGGCAGTTGCGGTCTGCATCGGAAAAGCCCTTGGCTGCCTGCATGATATGACGGTACTGTTCGTCCTCCGGATCCAGAAAATGGACATCGGAAGCGGCAATGACCGGCTTGTTCATACGTTTTCCCAGTTCGACAATGCGGCGGTTATAGTCCTCCAGAACGTGGTAATCCTTCACGATCGCATTATCCACAAGGAATCCGTTGTTCACCAGCGGCTGGATCTCAAGATAATCGTAGAACTCTGCGATCTTTTCCAGGGCATCCCAGTCCTCTCCCCGCATTACAGCTCCGTACAGCTCTCCCATTCCGCAGGCAGAACCGATGAGCAGACCTTCCCGGTGCTGGATCAGCAGGGAACGGGGAACTGTCGGCGTCTTGTGAAAATATTTCAAATAGGACTGAGAGACCAGTTCATACAGGTTCTTCAGGCCCTGCTTGTTTCTTGCCAGCACGATCATATGGCGGGAGCGAGCCAGGTCCGTACGTTTCAGCCGGTGATAGACCGCCTCGATATCATCCACGGTCCTTGCTCCCTGCTGCCGGAGCAAAGGAAGGAACTTTGCCATGATCTGCGCCACCACCATGGCATCGTCCGATGCACGGTGATGGTTGAACTTCGGCAGCTTCAGATGATTGGCCACCATGTCCAGTTTGAAGCGCTTCATATCCGGCAGCAGTGCCTGGGACAGCGCCAGCGTATCCAGATAGACCGGGGAAAAACGCAGCCCTGAGCGGCGACATGCCGCGTGCATGAAACCGGTATCGAAATCCGCATTATGCGCGATCAGAGGCCGGTCTCCGGCGAACTCCAGAAACATCTGCATCGCTTCTTTTTCCGACGGAGCGCCCTTGACATCCTCATCCCGGATTCCGGTAAGACGGGTAATCTCCTCAGGGATGGGAATCCCCGGGTTTACAAAAGTATTGAACTCCCGGATGATCTCCCCTTCTTTGAAGATCTGAGCCCCGATCTCCGTCATGCGGTCATTGACCGCGTTGAGTCCTGTAGTCTCGATATCAAAAGACACGAACTCCGTATCTAGCGGAAGACTGCAGTTGCCGTGCACTGCACGGTTCCCTTCCATATCATTGACGTAATAGATCTCACAGCCGTAGATGACTTTGATCTTATGTTTTTTCCCGGCTTTCCAGATATCCGGAAAGGCCTGACATACCCCATGATCCGTAACAGCGATGGCGGGCATCCCCCACCGGGCTGCCCGGGCTACGATGGCCTCCGGATCCGTCAGCGCATCCAGTGCGGAAAAACGGGTATGCACGTGCAGTTCCACGCGTTTTTCCGGTGCATCATCCGGACGGATATACCGTTTGCCCTTCATGATGTTTTTGGGCTCCAGGATCATGTCCTCGTCATAACGGCTGTAGGTGATATCTCCCTGAACGATCAGATGGTCCCCTTTCTGGATCTTATCCAGGATGTTCTGATCATCCGTGTTTCTCAGATAACGAGAGACCCGGACCGAACCGGTCAGATCGGTGATATCAAAGATCAGCACTGCCGCACCGCGCTTCTGAAGTTTACGGGATTCCACGGATATGACATCGCCTTCCACGATGACTGATCCGGAATCCATGGCCAGATCGGACATGGGCAGGATGGTCCCCCGGATGTTTCTTCCCATCAGCACGGTTCCCTCCGGACGTCCTTTCTGGGACTCCGGGCTCTTGGGCTGAACATTGATCTTCGGTTTGGGATAATCCGGGATCAGCTGAACTTTTCTCAGGTTATACACCGCACGGATGGTCTCGCTGATGAGGTTGACCTCCGCCGGTGCCGGTCGTTTATTGAAATGAGCCTGAACCGCCATCGTCTGCTCGTCAATATTCACATCTGCCCGGGTGATGTATGCCTCGGATAATCCTCCGCACATGGCGGAATAATCCAGACATTCCGGAAACATTGTTAAAAACGGAGTGTTCTCCACGGTTCATTCCTCGCTTGCTATCATGTTCATCAGCTCATCACAGAGCTTTTCGTAGGGAACGGTCCCTACCACTTCTCCTTTTCGGATCAGTAGTCCACAGTCTTTTCCTCCCGCGATTCCGAAATCGGCTTCTCTGGCCTCTCCCGGCCCGTTGACGACACATCCCATGACTGCCACTGTGATGTCCCGGTCAAGACCGGCAATGCGGGATTCCACTTCTTCCGCCAGTCCGATAAGATCGATCTCCGTACGTCCGCAGGTGGGACAGGAGACCAGACGCACTCCCCCGGTTCGAAGCCCGGCGGCTTTCAGGATTGCCACACCGGTACGGACTTCCTGCACCGGATCTGCCGTCAAAGAGACACGGATCGTATTGCCGATCCCCTCATTGAGGAGCGTCCCGATACCGACTGCTGATACGATGGTCCCCTGAAACGCCGTTCCGGTCTCCGTGACGCCTACATGCAGCGGATACGAAAAAGTCTCTGCCGCCAGACGATAGGCTTCCACGGTAAGCGGAGCGGAGGATGCCTTAAGAGAGATGGCGATATCATCGAAGTCAAATTTGTTAAGAAGTGCAATATGCGTTCTGGCACTTTCCACCATGGCTTCCGCGGTGGGATGTCCGTACTTTTCCAGAAGTCTTTTTTCCAGGCTGCCACCATTGACACCGATACGGATGGGGATATTTCTGCTGCGGCACTTCTCCGCCACGGCACGGACATTCTCCTCGCCTCCGATGTTTCCGGGATTGATACGGATGGCATCCGCTCCCCGGTCAGCACATTCCAGTGCCAGCCGATAATCAAAATGAATATCACAGACGATGGGAATGGGCGAGCGTTCCTTCAGTGAAGAGATGGCTTCCGCCGCCTTCATATCCGGCACCGCGACACGGACAATATCACATCCGGCGGCATGGAAATCCATGATCTGGGCAATTGATGCATCCACATCCCAGGTCTTGGTATTGCACATAGACTGTACCGTAACAGCTGCGTCGCCGCCAACTGCCACATTACCTACCATCAGTTTTTTTGTCTGTTCCCGTTTCGTCATATCAGTTTCCTCATTGTACGATCAGTTTCGTAATATCATTGAACATCACCACGGCCATCAGACCGAGCAGCAGAATCATTCCCACTGCGTTGATGTAGTTTTCATATCTCGGGTCCGGCTTTCTCCGGAACAGCAGTGTGAACAGTGCCGTCACCAGCATGAGAAAGATCCTGCCACCGTCCAGTGCAGGTATCGGCAGCATGTTCATCACGGCCAGGTTCACTGCGATGAACGCACAGAAATACAGGATGTTTCGAGCTGCATCCGAATGAGTTTCGGAGCTCTCGCCCACTTCCGATAGGACACTGACGATGCCTACCGGTCCGGACATGTCCTTGATTCCCACGGCGCCGGATACCAGCTGCCTCAGGCCGTCCCAGACCATGCGGACGAACTCCGCGGACCATCGCACGGAGTAGGACAGGACACTCCAGGGTGTCGCTTTGACTGTCTGGAACAGCAGTCCGTACTGCAGTCCGTGTCCCTCATATTCGATGGGAGTCATGCGGTAATCCTGCAGCGTGAGTTTCTCTCCATTTCGTTTCACGACGATGTCATGGGTCTGTTTGACGGAGCCGTCACCGAGCCAGTCGGAGACATCCCCGGCAAAACGGATCTTATGCCCGTCAATGGAAACAAACCGGTCCCCTGCCTGCAGGCCTTCGCTGCTCTCATAGGGACAGCCCTCGAGAAATCCCTGAATCTGTGTAGTGGAAAAGCCGGAGGCAGATGCAAATACGATCACCAGCAGAACGATCCCCATAAGATAGTTCATGGCGGAACCTGCACAAAGGATCAGAAGTTTCTGAAAGAAATTGCGGTTCCCGAATGCTCTCGGATTCTCCGAAGATTCATCCTCGCCCTCCATGGCGCAGAATCCTCCGATGGGAAGAAGGCGCCAAGAGTATAGGGTCTCGCCCTTCTGCTTATGCAGAAGAAGCGGACCCATGCCAATGGAAAACTCATTGACCTGCACATCGCAGGCTTTTGCCGTGATAAAATGTCCGAACTCATGGACCGCGATCAGTATTCCGAACAGAAGGATCGCTATAATGACATACATGAATCAGAAATTCTCCCTTACATACTGTCTTGCCAGTGTATCATATTCTAGGATCGTATCAAGATCCGGGTCTTCAACCGGCTTAAAATGATCCACTGCTGCCTGTACCGCATCATAAATGCGGTTATACCCCAGCTCGCCGCCCAGGAATTTATGGACCGCAATCTCATTGGCTGCGGACATGACACAGGGGGCAATACCTCTTTCCTTGGCACATTCCATGGCCAGACGGAGACAAGGTACGTTTTCCAGATCCGGCTCCTCGAACGTAAGATCAGACATTTTCCAGAAATCCAGTCCTTCAAACGGTGAGGCACATCTCTGCGGATAGGTCATCGCCAGCTGGATCGGAAGTCCCATATCCGTGATTCCTAGCTGCGCGATCACCGTGCCGTCCACCAGTTCCACCATGGAGTGGATGACACTCTGGGGATGCACCACCACCTGGATCTGTTCCGGATCGACCTGGAACAGATGCATGGCCTCAATGAATTCCAGTCCCTTATTCATCATTGTAGAAGAATCCACCGAGATTTTTGCACCCATGCTCCAGTTCGGGTGGGCAACGGCCTGCTGCGGGGTGATCTCTTCCAGTTCCTCCCGTTTTCTTCCGCGGAACGGACCGCCGGAACCAGTGAGAAGGATTTTTTTCAGTTCTCCCTCTTTCCGTCCCATCAGGCACTGAAAGATCGCGGAATGCTCCGAATCCACCGGTACGATCTCCGCTCCTTCCTTTTTGGACGCAGCCATGACCACATCTCCGGCACACACCAGCGTTTCCTTATTGGCTAGCGCGATCCTTTTCTTTTCCCGGATCGCAGCCATGGTCGGGCGCAGCCCGATGGCACCGGAGACTGCGGTAACAACACAGTCCACGGAGGAGAGCGTTGCCGCTTCCATAAGACCTTCCAGACCGGAACCGATACGGATAGACGTATCTCCCAGCCGCACTTTCAGATCTTTTGCTGCTTTCTCATCAAATACCGCCACATACTCCGGCTGCACCAGTCTTGCCTGCTCCTCCAGGAGATCCACTTTCCGCTGTGCTGTCAATGCGCGCACAGGGATCCCGAGATGGCGGGCAGCCGCTATGCTCTGTTTTCCGATGGAACCGGTGCTGCCAAGTATCGACAATGACTTAACCATGTTTGCTGTCCTCTTTTACTCCGCCAAAACGGCGGTCACGTTTCTGATAAGCGATTATCGCCTTATCCAGTTCTGCCGGCGTAAACTCCGGCCACAGGGTATCGGTGTAATAAAACTCCGAATACGCGCACTGCCAAAGCAGGAAGTTTGACAAACGCTTTTCTCCACCCGGCCGGATCAGAAGCTCAGGATCCGGAATCCCGGCAGAATACAAATATCCGGAGAACTCCTCTTCCGAAAGATCATTTTCACGAGTGCCGTTTTTGACTTCCTCCGCATAGCGTCTGGCAGCGCGGACGATCTCATCGCGGCCTCCGTAATTGATGCAGAGGTTGGCCTGAAAACCGTCTTCGATCTGAATCTGATCATCCAGTTCATTGGTCTTCTGCACCAGTGCCTGCAGATCTTTCGATAAAACGGACACATCGCCGAATATCCGCATTTTGATCTGGTCCTCGATCATCTCATCGATACCGATCTGCAGATACTGGCCAAGAATCTTCATAATGGTGTTCACTTCCAGTTTCGACCGTTTCCAGTTTTCCGTGGAGAAAGCGTAAACCGTCAGATAGTTGATCCCGAGAGACTGGCAGTAATAGGAAAGGGTGCGGAAAGCCTCTGCTCCTTTCGCATGCCCAAACGTGCGGGGTTTCCCCTGCTCCTTGGCCCAGCGTCCGTTGCCATCCAGAATAATGGCAATATGGCGGGGGATGTTATTGCGATCGATCTCCCCCGCCGTAATATGTTCTGATCTTTTAAACTCTGCCATCAGACTGCCATCAGTTCCTTTTCTTTCTTTCCGATCACATCATCGACTTTCTTCGTGAAGTCATCGGTGAGCTTCTGGATGTCTTTTTCGGCAATCTTGTAATCATCTTCCGTGATTTCCGATGCCTTCTGCTGTTTCTTCATCTTGTCGACCGCATCGCGGCGGACGTTGCGCACAGAGACCTTGGCTTCTTCGCCGTACTTCTTGACCTGCTTGGTAAGTTCCTTACGGCGTTCCTCCGTCAGCTGCGGGAAGATCAGACGAATGCTGCGGCCATCATTCTGGGGGTTGATGCCGATATCCGAGCTCAGGATCGCCTTTTCGATATCCTTTACCGCTTTGGTATCCCAAGGCTGGATCAGCAGTGTACGGGGATCGGGAGAAGACACCGATGCGATCTGCTGGATGGGAGTGGGGGTTCCGTAGTATTCCACCATCACCTTGGAGAGCACGGCAGGATTGGCTCTTCCTGCACGGATGCCGTCCAGCGCGTCTTCCAGCGTATCCAGGACCTTTTGCATTTTCTGTTCAAATACCTGATATTCCGACATGTTTCTTTCCTCCTTCTATGGTTATATTCCGAATTTAAAATTACAACGTTACCGTAGTGCCCACGTTCTCACCGAGAACCGCGCGCACGATGTTTTCCGGATCTGCCAGCGGGAACACCACCGCGGGGATCTTGTTGTCCATGGCAAGACTGGTCGCCGTCATATCCATGACATTGAGATGCTTTTCCAGCACTTCCGCATAAGGGACGGAATCATACTTCACCGCAGTGGGATCCGTACGGGGATCTCCCGTGTACACACCGTCGACATTCTTAGCCAGAAGGATAGCGTCGGCATCGATCTCACAGGCGCGCAGTGCCGCGGCGGTATCCGTGGAGAAGTAGGGATTGCCGGTGCCGCCGCCGAAGATCACGACGGTACCGTTCTCCAGTGCCTTTACTGCGTCTCTTCTGGTATAAACATCTGCAAAGGTAGTCATTGCCACGCTGGTCATGACCTTGACGTTCATCCCCTGCTGTTCCATCCGGTCGGAGACCGCCAGTGCGTTCATCACGGTAGCCAGCATTCCCATATGGTCGGCTCTGGAGCGTTCCATATGTCCTTCCCCGTTTTTCAGGCCGCGCCAGAAGTTGCCGCCGCCGACGACGATGGCGATCTGGGCACCCATGTCCACGCACTGTTTAACTGCCTTGCATACTTCATCGATGAATGCAAAATCCAGTCCGGTGGACTTTCCTCCTGCCAGCGCTTCTCCGCTGACTTTGATCAGGACTCTTTTATAAGCAGGTGTTTTCATAGTAGTC
>JAEIGA010003663.1_pt1 | contig 23958 bp, 20 predicted proteins | sample 9270691 | NCBI WGS metagenome assembly JAEIGA01 (sample SAMN17057246, study PRJNA624740) | gut metagenome | biome: biome; isolation source: fecal sample | host: Bos grunniens | place: China: Xizang | collected 2019 | reverse complement strand
CAACATCATCGTTCGCCAGCGTGGCACCAAGTTCCACCCCGGCAAGGGCGTGGGCATGGGCCGCGATTACACGATTTTCTCCCTGGTTGATGGCCGCGTGTTCTTCGATCGCGAAGGCCGCCGCGTCAACGTTGCTCCCGAGGCTTAAGTTTTAAGATTAAGAAGCAAATAAAAAAGCCCTGGCACCTGTGTGGTTGCCGGGGCTTTTTTTTCGTTGCGTGCGGGCGCGAAATGAGGTAGAATGCAGTTGCAATGCTGAGGAGAAAGCTCTATACCGGATTTGTTTTTCTGGCTATGATGATGGGGACACCCGCTACCCTGGGGCAGCAGGGCGGGGTACCATTTATCGAAGATATGCCGGATGATGAGGCGGCAGAGGAGATTGTGGAGACCGTGAAACTGGGCGGTGAAGACAAGGCACCCACGATGCAGGAAGGTGTGGGCGAAGCGGAAACATATGATAAGACTGCTGACCCGGATTCGCCATTGCACGCTCAGACCAGCACAGACCAGCCTGCCCAGGATGAAACCGGTATGGGGTCTTTGAAACCGACCACGGCGGTGACAGACCCGACGGTGCATGACCCTTCTCGCGTGGCGTATGCCACCAACCGCAAGAATGCCCGCACGATGTCGTTGACGGTGCCGGGGCCGCGTGGCATTATATCGGACCGCAATGGTCTGGTTATGGTCTGTTCGGAGGTGGCGTACCAGCCGGCTGTGAATTACGGGCAGCTGAAAGATGAGAGCGAGGCCAATATCCTGTCCATTGGTCGCAAGGTGATAGCCGCCTACGAGGCCGCCGGGGTGAAGGTGTATGAAAAGACAGATGCGCAGCTGCTGAACCATTACCGCCAGAGGCGCTGGCTGGCGCTGCCGGTGGGACCCACCATCCGCGCACGCGACCTGGAACCCATTCGCCCCCGTCTGGAAGCCATTGAATACGGGCATCTGATACCGCTTTACATTCGTAATTATCCGCACCAGACCTCTGCCTGTCACATTCTGGGCTACACGGGTGTGAAGGCTAAGTTGCCCACGGGGCCCATCAACCATAATGACCCGATATTTGAACGCCAGGAGGGACGCTCCGGGTTGGAGAAGCAGTTTAACAAGCAGCTGACCGGGCGAGCCGGCGTGTGGCGCCTCATGTTCGATGAAAGCGGCAACAAGATTCTGGATGAGCTGCAGAGCAAGCCCCGCCCGGGTGGCACGATTGTGACCACGCTGAATCTGGAGTGGCAGAAGGCAGCCGAACAGTCGCTGCGCGATAATACGCTGGGACGCGGTGCTTTTGTGATGGTGGATGTGCATTCCGGCGAGGTTGTGGTGCTGGCTTCTGCTCCCAATTTTGACCCGAATACCTTTATTCCCTCCATTTCGCAGAAGGATTACGATGCGCTGCGTCTGGATCCGAATACTCCGCTGGTATCCCGCGCATTTGCCGGTGTGTACCCGCCGGCTTCCACGTTCAAGACCATTACGGTGGCGGCGGGGTTGCGCCACAATGTGATAACGGAGGGAACTTATGTGAACTGTCCGTACAGCGTGTGGATTGGTGGGCATGAGTTCCGCAACCACAGCAAGTTTGCGGGTTCCATCAACTGCGTGACGGCGCTGGTGCTTTCCAATAACCCGTTCATGTACCAGATTGCAGCCACGCGTGAACCGCGTATTGGCGCTGCGCGTCTGTGTGAGGTTGCTCGCCGTTTCGGCTATGGCTCCACTACCGGGCTGCCGCTGCCGGATAAGGCGGGTAACGTGCCGACTGAAGCCTGGATGCACCGCAACTACGGCCGCGGGTTCATGGCGGGTGATGCTGCCAACATGGCTATCGGTCAGGGGGCTTTGCTGGCAACTCCGCTGCAGGTGGCGCATGCTGTGGCTGGTATTGCAAACGGCTCATACCTCCCTAAGCTGCAGCTGATTCGTCAGGTGCTGGATAAGGAGGGTAACGTGGTATACCAGTTTACCCCCACGGCGCAGACCAATCTGCAGGATATGAGCTCTGCGCTGGCTGTGGTGCGCAAGGGTATGAAGGCCGTGGTGAATGGTGGTACCGGACGCCGCGCCAAGCTCAGCTACACCACCAACGCCGGTAAGACTGGCACGGCGCAGTGGGGGCCGCCCTCACAGGATTGCCGCCTCGCCTGGTTCACCGGGTTCTTGCCGGCGGATAATCCGCGCTATGCATATGCTGCTCTGTATGAAGGCAAACCTCACCAGCGTATCTCGGGTGGTCACATGGCTGCCATGGTGGTAAAGAGTTTCTTTGAGAGCATCAAACCCAGCATGCTTGAGGAACTTAACGGGCCTGCCCGCCGCGCCAATGTGCCTGAAAATACGGCTCCGGAAGAAGAAGAAGATGTGGCAGAGCCGGTTTCTGCAGAGGAGTCTGCCGCTGCTGCGGAGGCAGCCCGCCGCGCGACTGAGGCCGAGCGCCTGCGCCAGGAAGCTCAGAAACGCCAGTCTCAGTCCGGCTGGGACGACGGACGCTCCAGAAATTGATTCATTTCATGATTTGCGCGCAGACATGCACAGGAGGTGCGTGTCTGCGCGTTTTTTTCTGATTTATGCCTGAATTGTCATGTTTGTGTAGAATTGCTGTGCATATTTCGTATATAAATGGTAGGGATACTGTTTAATGACAGCTTGACATAACAATACAACATAGTTTATAAATAGACCGTGAAAGCGATTTTTAAATGGGGTGGCGCAGCCCTTCTCTGTGCAGGTGGTGCTGGTTATTGGTATTTTTCCGGCGATGAAGTAGCGGCGCAGACCCGTTTCAATACGGCAGCAGCCGAGCAGGGGGATTTTGTGAGCAAGGTGCAGGCCACCGGTACACTGGAGCCCCAGGAGCTTGTGGACGTAGGTGCGCAGGTTACCGGCGAGATTAAGGAATTCGGTCTCGATGTGGATGGCCGCCCTGTGGATTACGGCAGCGAGGTGAAGGCCGGCCAGTTACTGGCCCGCATTGATGACACCATTGTAGAGCTGGACATCAAGCGTGCAGAGGCGCAGGTTTCGCAGGCGCAGGCGCAGATTCTCTCGTCAGAGGCCTCTGTGGCACAGGCGAAGGCATCTATCTCCCAGGCTACAGCCAATAAGAACAAGGCTGACCGTGACCTGGCGCGCGCAAAGAATCTGGGGGTGGGCGATGCACTCTCTCAGATGACCTATGACCAGTATGTGAATGCTGCTGAGATTGCCTCCGCTAATCTGGAGAGTGCCACTGCCCAGCTGCAGACGGCAGAGGCACAGCAGGCCAGTGCTCTGGCTCAGCTGCAGAGTGCGGAAGCCCAGCTGGAAAGCGAGCTGCGTAACCGCGATTACACCCGCATTTCCACCCCGGTGGACGGCACGATTGTGGTGCGCCAGGTGAACGTGGGGCAGACGGTGGTGAGCAGCATGAACGCCACGACTCTGTTCCTGGTGGCGCGTGATTTGACCAAGATGCAGATATGGGCCAGCGTGAACGAGGCCGATATTGCCAAGGTGAAGCCTGGTCAGGCGGTGCAGTACACAGTGGATGCGCTGCCGAATGAAAGCTTTACCGGCACGGTGAACAAGATTCGCCCGAATGCCACCATGAGCTCCAATGTGGTGACCTACATCGTGGAAGTGGATATTGAAAACCCCGAACGCAAGCTGCTTCCCTACATGAGTGCCAATGTGAACTTCATCGTGAAAGAGGTGAAGGATACCCTCCTGGTGCCCGATGCTGCATTCGATTTCCGCCCCGCTCCGGCACAGATTGATGAGAGCGCCCGTGGCATGCACCGCGGTCCTCGCGAAGAGGGCGCTCCGCGTCCTTCCATTGTGTGGCGCAAAGTGAGCGATACCACGGTGGCTCCGGTGCGGGTCATCAAGGGCGATTCTGATGGTACGCGCAGCATGGTGACTCTGCTGGATGGCGAAACCCTCAAGGCTGGTGATGAGCTGGTGACCGGTATTTCTGCGGTGATGCCCAAGGCCGGGCCCGGTGGTGCGCAGGGTGGGCTGTTCGGCATGAATGGCCCGAAGCGCCGCCAGCGCGGTACGGGTGGTGCAGAAGCCAAGCCTGGTCAGGTTGACAAGGGCGGTTTCCGTCCCTAATCATCATTTCTGCTTGTTCAGACCATGATTGAGCTGAAAAACATAACGAAGGTGTACCACCTGGGCGAGATTGACCTGCCGGTGCTCAAGGGAATTTCCCTGCGTATTGAAGATGGCGAGTGTGTGTCGCTCACCGGTGCATCGGGTTCGGGGAAATCGACCCTCATGAACATACTGGGGTGTCTGGACCGTCCCACCAGCGGGGAGTTCTGGATTGACGGGCACAATGTGGCTGGTCTGAATGCCAATGAGCGCGCGCTGCTGCGCAACAAGCGCATCGGGTTCGTGTTCCAGACCTTCAACCTGCTGGCGCGCACCTCTGCGCTGGAGAATGTGATGATGCCGGCCTACTATTACCACCCCGCCAAGACAACGGCGGCGATTCGCGCCCGTGCACTGGAGCTCATCGAACTGGTGGGGCTCAAGGACCGCATGCACCACACACCGGCACAGCTTTCCGGCGGTCAGCAGCAGCGCGTGGCCATTGCCCGTTCGCTTATCAACAGCCCGGGTATCCTGCTGGCAGACGAACCCACCGGCAGCCTGGATTCCTCCACCTCTGTGGAGGTGATGAACATGTTCCGCGAACTGAACCGCAAGCTGGGTATTACGGTCATCATCGTGACTCATGACCCCAAGATTGCCGCTTTCACCGACCGCGCCATCAATATGTGTGACGGTCTGATTCTCGACGGTGTGTCGGATGAACTTACAGCAACCCTCCAGAAATGAAGTTTAACACCCTGATAGTAACCTGCATGAAAGCCCTGGTGCGCAACCCGATGCGCGCCGCGCTCACCGTGCTGGGTATTGTGATTGGTATTGCCGCCGTGGTGGCCATCATGGAAATCGGCGAAGGCTCTAAAAAGCAGGTGGCTGATAAATTCTCCTCCATGGGCACGAATGTGGTGACCATTTCCGGCGCTTCAGTGAGCACTGCGGGCGTGAATACCGGCATGGGCGGGCGCGCTTCACTCTACGCCACAGATGCTGATGCCCTGGTGAAATACTGCCCGGAGTTTGTGAAAGCCGCTTCGCCGGTAGTGCGTGCCAGTGGACAGGTGATTGTGGGCAACCAGAACTGGAGCCCGCGCTCCATCATGGGCGGCAATGAGCAGTACCTCTCCATCGAAGGCTGGAAAGTAGCCAGAGGCACCGCTTTCAATAAGAAGCAGGTGGATGAAGCCAGCCGTGTGTGCCTCATCGGCAATACCATTGCCAAGGAGCTGTATGCAGATACCGACCCCATCGGTCAGGATATCCGCGTGAAGGACGTGGTGTTCACCGTTATCGGCGTGCTGGAAACCAAGGGCGCCGATGGCATGGGCAATGACCAGGACGACTGCCTCATCCTGCCCTGGAGCAGTATCCGCACCCGCCTTATGGGTTCCAGCGGCTCTGCCGTTATCTCCAAGGGCGGTGCTGCAAACAGTGCCAAGGTTTCCTCTACTGATACCTTCCCCACCACCTCGGTGAGTTTCTACCCCGGGTGTGATATTCAGCCCTACACGAATGCACCGCACCCGCTGCGCACGCGCACGGTGGATTCCATTGCCGTGCAGGTGCACGATGGCAAGGAACCAGGTCCCGCCATGGATGCCATGACCCCCATTCTGCGCCGCCAGCATGACCTGGAGCCCGGCGTGCTGGATGACTTCAACATGCGCGACCGTTCCCAGTTCGTGAAGATGATGACCGACACGACCTCCACCATCAGCAGCCTGCTCATTTCCGTGGCCATGATTTCGCTGGTTGTGGGTGGTGTCGGTATCATGAATATCATGATGGTATCCGTGACTGAGCGCACGCGCGAAATCGGGCTGCGCATGGCCGTGGGTGCGCGCCCGCGCGATATCATGTGGCAGTTCCTGCTGGAGGCGGTGCTGCTTTGCACCATCGGCGGTATCATCGGCATTGCCGTGGGGCGCATTGCCTCCGGTATTGTGAGTCAGCAGATGGGCTGGCCCGTGGCCACCTCTGTTTCCGCCATGGCACTCTCCGTGTCGGTGGCAGCCGTTATCGGCATCGTGTTTGGCTGGTATCCGGCCTGGAAAGGCTCGCGTCTGGACCCCATCGATGCTTTGCGCCACGAATAACCCACGTTCTCCCATCTCACCAATCCTTCCCCGATTATGAAAAAAATACTTCCGCTTTCCCTGCTTCCCCTGGTGCTGGCTTCCTGCACCCTGGGGCCGGATTTCATGGGTGCCAAAGCACCGGAATTGCCCGTCTCGTGGGTGAATGACATGCCTCCCGGCACAGATAAGCACACGCTCAATGAGTGGTGGCACTGCTTCGGTGACCCGCAGCTCACCCGCCTGATTGAAGGCGGTTTTGCCGCCAACCCGGATATGGTGAGTGCGGCGCTTGCCATTGAGAAAGCTCAGTCCACCCTGCGCGCAACGCGCAGCGACCTTTTCCCCAGCCTGGGGCTGAGCGCCAGTGGTTCCAATGCCGGTGATTTTGACGCCTCTGTTTCCCATGGTAAATGGAATGGCGGGCTTTCGGCCTCCTGGTCACCGGATATCTGGGGCGGCACGCGCCGCGAGATAGAGGCAGCCGTGGCATCGCTCGGTTCCACAGAAGCTGCCGCTGCGGCCACGCGTACAGCCCTGGCGTCCAGCATTGCCGCTTCCTACTTCCAGTGGATTTCTGCCATGGAAAGCCTGCGTATTGCCAGGGAACAGCTCGAATACCAGGAGCGCACTTACAAAGTGACTGAGGAACGCCATGCCTCCGGTATGGAAAGTGCCCTGGCTCTTGCCGAGTCTCGCTCCACCATCGCCTCCACACGCGCGCAGATTCCTGCGCAGGAGGCCAATATCCGCAGCTGCGAGACCTCGCTTGCCACCCTTCTGGGTACCACGGTAGATAACATGGCGCTTAAGTTGCCCCCGCGCCGTATTTACAACAAAGTGCCGGCTGTGCCCACGGGCCTGCCCAGCGAGTTGCTGCGCCGCCGTCCGGATATCGTGAAAGCCGAGCATGATTTGCATGCCGCCACTGCCCGCGTCGGTGTGAGTGTGGCCAATTTGTTCCCCAAGTTGTCGCTCACGGGCGGGGCTTCCTCCAGCGCTGGTACTGATTTCTCCAAATTCTGGTCCAACAGTGCCTGGAACCTGGGAGCCTCAGTCAGTTATACCCTGCTGAACCGCACCGCACTCAACGAAGCAGTGAAACAGGCTGAACTCAATCAGCTGAGCAGCATGCAGTCATACCGCAAGACAGTGCTCGCCGCCTTTGCCGAGGTGGAGCAGTGCCTCATCGACTACGCCAAGCTCACGAACCAGCTGCCGCAGTACGAGGCTGCCCGCGCGGCCAACAAGGAATCTGCCGAGCTTTCCCTGCGTCTGCACCATGAAGGTATGGCAGATTTCCTCAGCGTAGCCTCTGCCGAGCGCGCCTGGCTTTCCTCTGAGCTCAATATCATCTCCACCCGCCAGAATATCCGCCTGGCACTCGCGAAGCTCTGCACTGCCCTTGGCGGTGGCTGGAATGTCGACAATATACAGAAATAATTTCTGAAAAAACAGCTTAATTATTTACCATGCAATTCTGCAATGCTCTTGCGGATTTGCATGGTAAATTGCTTGATATGTAAGGTGCGATTTCTATGCTCTGATAATGGAACCGGGAATGCCACTTTTAATGCATTCAATCATCATAAAATCCAAATTTTCCCTATACTGGCGCGATTTTGGCTTGCGCGGGTTGGTGGGTGTAGTAACATAGTGACGGATACTCAGTGTCCGTTAAATTATACCGTGCAAATGCCCAGGCCGCCGGGTATGTACAGGCAGAGCCGGGCATTATCTCCTACAGTAATCCGATTCAATAACTAACATGGCTGAACATTATACACAGGGCCGGCAGGGGCAGGGAGCCCGCCGTCGCCGTAATAACAAGGGCCGTCCGTACCGCCGTCGCATGCCGCGCCAGGAACAGCCCGCTCCCAAACCAAGCCTGTTGCAGCGTATCCTCAGTTTCTTCGGTTTCGGCAAGAAGAAAGATGCTGACAAAAAGGATATCCGCAAGAATGATAAGCGCAAACCCAAGGAAAACGTGCGCGTGGCCAAAGGCCGCAGCAACCAGGGTGGCAACCCCGCCGCCCGCCAGGAAAAACGCCGCCGCCCGGCTTCCGTAGCCCCCACCCGCAATGGCCGCCTCTACGTAGGCAACCTCTCATACGAGGCAAGCGAGGCCGAGCTGGAGGACCTCTTCAAGGGTTTCGGCAATGTGCGTAGCGTGGAAATCATCTACAATACCCGCACATACAAGAGCAAGGGTTACGCCTTTGTCGAAATGCAGAAGCTTGAAGATGCCCAGCGCGCTGCTGAGGTGCTGCATGGCCAGCCCTTCATGGGGCGTGAACTCATGGTGAGTGCTGCCAGCGAACGCCAGGAGATGCCTGAAAAGCCCGAGGATAAACCCGCCGAAACTCCGGCCGGGGCTCCCGTTCCGGCTGAAGAGCCTGCTGCCCAGGAAATGCCTGCGGTGGAAGCTGCCGCACCTGCTGAAGATTAATTTTCACTGACGTTTGATTTGATGCCATCGCGCGTACCGCCAGAAACGGTACGCGCGATTTTTTACTCAGTGCCGAAAAAAGATGAAAGATGAAAGGTGAAAGGTGAAAAATGAAAGATGAAAGGTGAAAGGTGAAAGGTGAAAAATGAAGGATTAATAGAGTGGTGGCAGGCATGAAGCATATGGACATTGTTTCCTTGCAGACAAACTTTCAAGAGAATCTCCTTGCAGTATGTGGCATGTCATGCTACACATGGAGTACATGAAACGATTTGCGCATATTTTCTGCTGTGTGGCTGCTCTGGTGGCACCGGTTCTGGGTACTGAATGGATGACTGATCTGGAAGCCGCCAGGACGCGTGCGGCGGCAGAGAACAAGGCTGTTCTGGTGAACTTTACGGGTTCAGACTGGTGCGGGTATTGCATACGCATGAAGCGAGACGTGCTCGATAAACAGGAGTTCCTGGACTATACGAAGGATAAATTTGTGCTGCTGGAGGTGGATGTTCCCCGCCATAAGAAGCTGGACAGGGCAGAGCTTGAACGCCGCCGCAATGTATGCCGCCAGTATGGGGTGGTGGGTTTCCCCACCATGGTGACGCTGAGCGCCACCGGTGAGATGCTGGGTGGCTGGGGCGGTGCCCAGCGGGATGTCGCCAGCGTCATTCCGCTGCTGGAGCTGGCGCTTGAACGCCAGAAGAAGCTGACAGCAGCCCGCCAGTTGCAGGGGGTGGAGCGCGCCCGTGTCCTCATGGAGGTGTACCAGGATTTTCCCAAGGGTTTCAAAATGGCTGCAGAGGCGCTGCGTAAGGAAATTCAGGAATGCGACCCGGAGGATACAATGGGCCTCAAGGAGCAGGCCGCCGCTGATGCGCAGATGAATGAGCTCATGTCGAATCTGAATGCCTGCCGCCGCGATTACCAGCGCCAGACCGAAATCTTTGATGATTTCATTGCCCGTGCGCATCCCCTCAATCGCAACCGTATCATGGAGCGCAAACGCGATATGGTGGTGTTCCCCTGCCTGAATCTTATGCTTCTCAAGGCTGAAGATGTGGCGGATATTAACGAGGCCCGCGATTATGTGCTCAAAGAGGCGCAGACCTCCTATCCGGAGGAAATCAGGGAGGCTATGATCAAGGACCTGGAGAAAACCTTCAGCAATCCCGAGGCGCTTCTGGAACGCGCCCGTTCCATCCGTAGCCGTAAGTAAGAATTTTTCTGTTTTTGCGGTGAATATGCCCTGTGGCCTGTGTGCTGCCGGGCATATTCAGTATCAGGAAACGGTTCAGACTCCCTTTTTATCATCCCAGAGGGTGAGGTGAAGGCGGTCGCCGAGGCGCACGCCATGGCGCAGGCACATGTCGACCACGGCGGGCCGGGCTGTTTCAAGCGCAGTGCGGGTGGTGGCGCAGGGCATCAGGATGATGCGCTCCCGCGGCAGACCCAGGGCGGCAATGCCGGCCCAGTCATCCTCGCTCTGCACCACGAATTTAAACCAGGCGTGGGGCAGGGCGGCAAAGAAGGCAAGCGCCACCGGATTGAGCGCTTTTTCGCGCGGGTTGCCGGAGTGCGTGAGCTTGGGGGAAATGTTCCACTGGTTGACCCTGTCTGCCAGCGCAGGGGTGGGCATGAGGGTGCCATTGGTTTCCACCTCCACGCAGATGTGGGCTGGCAGCTGGGCCAGGAGTTTTTGCAGCGGTACTTGCTGCAGCAGGGGTTCCCCACCCGTTATGACAAGGGATGCACAGTTGAAGCCGGCTATGTGCCCGGCAATATCACGGGTGGAGCAGAGAATGCCGTTTCCCCATGAGTGCTTGGTATCGCACCATTTACATGACAGGTTGCACCCGGCCAGCCGCAAAAAGACGGCGGGTGTGCCGCAGCGGGTGCCCTCCCCTTGCAGGGAGTAAAATATTTCGGGGGCAGAATTCAGGCGTGCAATGTTGAGCATGTTGTGGTAGGATGCGACTTGACATGGATGTTCATACCAGAATCGAGGGAGATGGTCAACCGGAAATTGCGCCGCAGGCGTTCCGTGTGCTTTTTGTGTGCCTGGGCAATATCTGCCGCTCGGTTGCTGCAGAGCATGTGTTTAATGCCAAAGTACAGGAAGCCGGGCTGGCTGACCATGTGGAATCGGATTCGTGTGGAACGGCGGCTTACCACATTGGCCAGAAGCCCGATTCCCGCATGCTGGCTGCTCTTTCCCGCGCCGGATATGCCTATAATGGTCACCGTGGCCGCCAGTTCAGCCGCCGCGATTTTGCCGCGTTTGATTTAATCGTGCCGCAGGATAATGCCAATTATGAGGATGTGATAGCCATGGCCACCACCCCGGAGGAAATGGCAAAGGTGGTGCCGATGAGTGCCTGGTTTGCCGATGACTGCCCGCTGCATGAGGTGCCGGACCCCTACTACGGCCCGGAAGCGGGGTTTGATGAGGTGGTGAGTCTGCTGGCCGGAGCTGCCAGCCAGATGGTGAGCGACATTGAGCGCGCCGAGTCCTGATGATTTTTTAACGTTGCAGCAAGTCATGAAAACGATGTTTGTGAGAGCAATGCTGGTGGCTGCAGCTTGTCTGCTGGGGGGCTGCCTGAACCAGAGCGGTGCAGTCAGCGCCGCTGCCGTGCAGGAGATGCTGGCTTCACCCGAGCTGGCCGTCACGCCGTTTCAACCCGCCTGGTTGAATGAAGGCAGTGAGGGAATATGGAAACTGCCCCCCGCTGTGCGTGAGCAGGTGTGCAGCATTCTGCGCGCGGGCGAGCCCCGCTACGTGCCAGAGCTTGCATACCAGACCGATGATGCCCGCAATCCGCTGGCAGATAATCGTTTTTACGTATATGCGACCAATGGACAGTGCCTGGCCGGTACGCTGCTGGAGCATCGTGTGGTGATGCATGATATCGTGCTGCAGCCCGAGCAGGAGCAGCAGTTGTATACGCTGCTGAAACCGTATCTTACCAATCTGTTCCCCGAGTTGAAATGAAGCCGTTTCCTGCAATGTGGATGACAGCCGCCCTGGCTTGCATGCTTGGCTCGTGTGTGCAGCAGCCGGTGCCGGTGTCGCCGGGAATTGACCCCGCTCCGCGCACCGGTCCGCTGGAGCGCCGTACCCAGGAGCCCCTGCCTGCCCGCAAGGCCGATGTGGCGTTTATTTTTGTGGGTGGGTTTGCGGAGCCGGTTCTGCTGCAGTTCCGCGAGGTATATGAGCAGCTGCCGCCTCTGCCTTGCGAGGGTACTCAGTTGCGTGCCTACTATGCCTGGGAGAGCGGCACGGGCAACCTCCTTTTTCACAGCACGTGGAAACTCCAGCGCGATTTGCGCGCTTTCCTGGCGCTGAATCCGGCGGCAGATGTGGTGCTGGTGGGTCACAGTTACGGCGGTTCCGCTATTATGGATGCGTTGCGGGGCGTGGCAGATGTCCCGCATACCGGCAAGGTGCTGGTGCTTACCGTGGACCCGGTGAGCCGCCGGGAGCGTTCTAAACCTCGTGAACGCGCGCCGCAGGTGGATTTCTGGGTTAACAGTTATTGCTACCCCTACCGCAATGTGCGCGATGTGGCGGCAAAAATCGGCGGTCCCTGGCGCGAATGCCCCCAGGCAGATATGAATCTGCATTTCTCCGCCCTGCAGCGGGATGCCGAAGGCAGGCGCTATGCTCATGTATACCCCCGCCCGCTGCTGATGGACGCGCCCGGGGGACAGGAAAAATCGGCCTTCCAGCACTTGCTGGATGCCTGCCATAAACTCCGTATAGGAAAACGCGCGGAATGATACCACCCTGGAAAGAACTGGACGCGGAACGCGAGGAATTGCTGCAGCTGCAGCCGGATATCCGCGGGGTGGTGTATCCCGGGGCTCATGTGCTCGGCGTGCTGGAGCTGGGGGAAGGCTCCGTCGTACTGCCCGGTACTGTGGTGGAGGGGCATGTGCGCATTGGCAAGGATTGCCGCATCGGCCCGAATGCCTACCTGCGCGGTGAAACCCGCGTGGGCGACGGCTGCGTCATCGGCAATGCGGTGGAGCTGAAAAGTTCTCTGCTGGGCAACAAGGTCTTTGTTTCCCACCTCAGCTACATCGGCGATTCCATTATCCGTGACGATGTGAACGTGGGCGGCGGTTGTATTTTCAGCAATTTCAGGCACGATGCCGGGGAAATCCGCATGCCCTGGCAGGGCGCGCTGCAGCCCACCGGCCGCAACAAACTGGGCTGCGTGGTGGGCGAGCACTGCCGCATTGGCTGCAAATGCGTTATCCTGCCCGGGCGTGTCCTGCCGCCCGGCACCTGGACTGACCCCGGAAGCGTGGTGCGCTGAGCCGGGGTTAATGCGCCGCGTAGTCTCTTTTGCCGAAAATGGCAGAACCTACGCGCACAATCGTGGCTCCTTCCTCCACCGCCACAGCATAGTCATGGCTCATGCCCATGGAAAGCTCCGGCAGCGGCAGCGGCCCGCGGGTGCGCAGGGTTTCTGCCAGTGTGCGCAGTGAGCGGAACGCCGGGCGCGCGCCCTCCGGGTCTTCTGTGGGCGCGGGTATGCACATCAGCCCGCAAATCTCCAGTTGCGGCAGGGTGGTGAGCTGCGGCCAGAGCTCCTGCACCTCTGCCGGGGTGAAACCATGTTTGCTTGCCTCGCCATCCACGTTCACCTCCAGCAGAATGCGCGCTGTGCACCCCAGCTCACCGGCTATGCGTGATATGGCCTCTGCCAGCCGCAGTGAATCCACCGCCTGTAACAGCCCGAATCCCTGCTCCAGTGCCTTGCGCACCTTATTGCGCTGCAATGGCCCGATGAGGTGCCACTCGCAATCTGCCGGCATGGCAGGAATTTTGCTCATGGCTTCCTGCAGGCGGTTTTCGCCAAAAAGCCGCTGGCCATCATTGTAGGCCTGCATGATATCCTCCACCGGGAAGGTCTTGCTCACTGCCAGCAGTTTGACGCTGCCCGCCGGGCGGCCGGCGCGTTGTTCTGCTGCGGCAATATGGGCCTTTATCTCCTGCAACTGATCCTGTATGTACATGACTGCATGGTATCATACCCGACCGCATTTGGCAAGATGCAACCAATATGAGGCATTGCGTTGCAGATTAGAAAATCCAGCCCAGACCGGCGGTGAAGACGTGCTGGTTCCAGTCCTTGTCGCGGTGGGTGTTGGTGCGTGCAAATTCGTACCCTGCCTGGGCATAGAGGCGTTCGCTGCATTGGATTTTGATGCCGCCACCCAGGGAGTAGGTAACACCGTTATAGCTGTCGCGGTTGCGGAAGCGGCGGTGTTCTTCTTCGTATCGCCCGAATGCCCAGCCGAATTTGCCGCCCACGAAGAGGAAGACGTTTTGAAAGAGGTTCAGGTTGAGGTCATACCCGACGGTGAGGGGCATGTGGAATAAATTCTGCTTAACGCGCCCCTCAACATGGTGTTCGTGGCCGTCGCCCCACTGGGGCGCCAGATTCACGCAGAACTCATGGCGCACGGGGGATTCGCCGCTGCTGTATAAATCAATCCCGGTGCGGAATCCCCAGGTGTCGGGCGTGTCTGAGGTGCCGATGGCATACAGCGCTTCCAGTCGCGTGGTGGGTTGCCAGTCGTATGGTGTAAGGGCGCCCGGCTGCGGGCTGGGCAGGTAATAGGGAGCTGCCACGGCGCTGCTGCACAGGGTAAACAGGGAAACGAGGTGTTTTTTCATAGCACCTCATGTGTAGCATGTTGCCCCGGCTGGTATCAAGAGGTTAGAGCTATATGTTCTCTAGTGGCACTGCGGCGCACTGGGGCTGCCTGTTATGGGGCTGCCAGTCTGCGTTCCAGCACGAGGCGGAAACCGATGGTGGGGCGGCGGGTGTCTGCGGGCTGCGGGGTGCGGCTGTGGGAGCTGAGCTGCCCCGGGCGGAACGAGCTGTAATCACCGCCGCGGGTCACGCCGTAGCGCCTGAAATTGAAATTGGCAGGACCACCGTATTCACCCTGCACCCATTCCTGCACATTGCCGCCCATGTCGTGCAGCCCGAGCGTGTTCGGGGCAAAGGAACCCACGGGGGCGGTGCAGGCAAAATCATCATCATAGTTGGGGATGATGTGGTCTGCGCGGATGAAGGGAATGGCGCTCATATCGGCAAAGTTGCCGGAGCCCGGTGCTGGTGGCCATTTGCGGCCCCAGGGGTATTCTGCCGCGCCGCTGGCTCTGAGGCGCTGGCGCTCGTAGGGGCTGTCGCCGTTGTTGTCTTTGCAGCCCACCATGTTGCTCCACTCCTCATCGGTGGGGAGCCGGTACGAATCGGTTTCTTCGATGAGGCCGGCGCTGCGTTCCTGGCGGGTGAGCCATTCTGCAAAGGCTGTGGCATCTGCACGTGTAACATTGACCACCGGGTGGTGTTCATTTTGTTCAAACGCAGTGGCGGGTGGCTCGGGGGCTCCGGTGCTGCGGCAGTATTTCTGGTAATCTGCCACGCGCACTTCGGTGGCGCAGGCCATCAGGTTGGAGAGGATGGGCTGCATTTTGATGCCCAGGCTGTTAATCCATTCAGCACTGAAATTGACAGAGTTGTTGGGCTGCAGGTGGAGGTTGAGCACAAGCCCCTGCGGTGAAAGCCCGCTGCGCCGCTCTGTGGAATACCCGGGCAGGCGGATTTCCAGATAATACGGGGCAAGGGGTATGCGCACGGAGTGCATGGGCGTGATTCCCAGCGGCATGCCGTTGAGCATGACGCTGGCCCCGGCCGGGTTGGTGTAGATGCTGACCGGGGTTTTCTGCACCAGTATGGTGTAGAGACGGTAGCCACACAAATCCGGGCCTGCCTCGGTGCCGGGTTCCGGGCGGGCTACGAGCGAGTGGTCCCGCCCGATGGTGCCTGCTTTTTCGCATTGGCGGGTGAGCCACAGCGTATAGGCGCTGATGCTTGCCTGCGAGGTGTAGAGCTGCCCGCCGCTTTCCATGCATACCATGCCGGTGCTTTTTGGCGTGGCGGCCAGGAATTCGCGGAACTGGTTCGGGGTGACTGGTGTTGTGGCTTCGTGCACGCCGCCGGCGGGGCGGTACTGGGTTCCCTGTGCGTCAACCCAGGGTTCGCCGGTGCGCGGGGGACGGTAGGGACGGAGTTCGCCCCCCAGGGAGAGGAGTTCTCCAGCGGGTACAACGCCGCTGGTGTGGGTATCGGCGTAGCCCTCTTTGCGCAGAATGAATGCCACATGCTTGCCTGCCTGTGCGGTGATGGGCCCGTAGGGCGTTTCATCCAGGTATACGCCATCTTCCGTGTAGACGGAAGCTCCGGCGGGCACGCTGCCCACAAAGTATTGACCCTGTTGCGGTATGACCTCCGGGGGGGATTCCGGTCTGGTGGCGGCGGGAGGCTCTGCCGGGAGCTGGTGCTGACCTTGCAGGGAGTCTATGGCGAGCCTGATACGCCGGCCCATGTCTGCCGGCAGTGCGTAGTATGCTCCGGCGGCTGCGGCTCCCAGCACTGCCAGCGCGATACCAGCGGTGAGGCTGCGCTGTTTCCACGTGCGGCGGGCTTTACGCCGCGCGGCAGCTTCATCCCGCAGCGTTTCCAGCTTTTCTGCCAGTTGCTTGGCGTTTACGATGGTGTCCTGCTGAATCTGTGGGGCTGCCGCTGCGCAGATAATGTCGTTGAACTTTATCCAGCGCCGGTGCGAGGCGCCCTCCGGCAGTTCCGGGGGCAGTGCAGGGAAGTGCAGCCGGTCCATGCCGGTGGACATTTCGTACAGCACAATGGCCAGGGCATATACATCTGCACGCGGCGTACCCGGCCCTTCCGGGGGGATGTAGCCTTCTGTCCCCACGAAGCTGCGCTGGTTGCTCTGCGCCACCAGCCCTGCATCTGCCAGTTTTACTTTGCCGTTGATAAAGATGATATTGGTCGGCTTGATATCCCGGTGCGCCAGTTCCTGCGCATGCAGCCCGGCGAGCGCGCGCGACAGCTGGCAGCCTACCTCCAGCACATAGTCCAGCGGCATCGCGCGGTTCCCGTATTGTTGCATATCGCTGTACAGGGTGCGCGGGACATAGGAATCCGGGTCGGTGTGCGTGCCGGTGTAGGCATCATCCGCCAGCTCCATGACATAGTAATAATACGGGTATGCGCCGCCCTTCTGACCAATGTGCAGAATATGAACCAGTCCGGGTATGCCGCGCGCTATGGGTTCGTAGATGAGCGCGCCGTCAAACTCACGGATGAATATCTGCTCGTCTTCAAAATCCTCCCGCCACACCACCTTGACCGCCCGGTACGCCCCGGTCACGGAGCGCGCCAGCCACACTTCGCCATATGCCCCGGTGCCTATCTTGCGCAGTATCTCGTGGTCCGGAATCTCCGGCAGCAAATCTGCCGGCCTGCGCATCTGCCGACGCCGTGTCCCACGCATGCTGCGTGTCACCGCTGGCTCTGCTGGGCTTTCCGGCTGCATCTGCCCTGCATTATAGCAGCTTACGCATGCTTCTGCAAGCGGCTTTATTGGTCGCGTGTCCCCTCTTCCTTACTTTTCAGAAACTTTTTTTGCTTTTTTTGCGAAATTGGCTTGCATCGGATCAAAAGTTGTGCTAAACTTCGCCCGCACCAATCAAATGCGCACGTGGCGGAATTGGTAGACGCGCTAGTTTCAGGTTCTAGTGAGTAACATCGTGATGGTTCGAGTCCATTCGTGCGTATCCTTGAGAATGAGGGAGTTACAACAAAATGTAACCCCCTCTTCTTTTTTGTAATCATTCTCAAAAATGCCCCAAAACGGCTGAAAAGTAGTGGTAGCAACTCGGATTTTACTCGGACCGTATGCAACTCGTCATTATGTGTATGCTCCAATTAATAAGGGGAGGGAGTGATGAAGATAAAAAGAAACCGCCCTCGGTTTTGAAACCTTGGGCGGTCGCGCGATGCTGGGCTTGGTTACCCTGCTTGAACTTGTTGTTGTTCCTTACTTGCGGCCTGTCTGGGCGTATCAACGAGAAGCCCGACGGCGGCTTGTCACGCCAATTTATCACGCCGAAGCTTCAGCGCAGGCGGAAGCTTTAGCGACGGCGACGACGTGCAGCCAGACCTGCCAATGCAAGAAGGGAAAGCGTGGCGGTGGTGGGCTCGGGAATAGTAGCTGTGGCGTTAATTTTTACTGCCGCTTGCCAATCAGTAAGATTGGAAGGAGCAGAAAAATTGCTCACGCCTGTCTGTCCCTTGAAAGTACCATAAGCGGTATGTGCAGTGCCATCGATTGCATTGAGGCTGGCCGTAAGGGTATCTCCAAGAGTGAAAGAGAAGGCGTTATCGCCAGTAAAGGTATAGGTCATGGTGCCGTATCCACTCGTGCGAGAAAACTGAATAGGATTGGAGGTATACGTTGTTCCATTCAGCGTGATGCTCAAAGTGCGGTAGTTTCCGTCTGCATAGTTATTCGTGTTCTGCTTGCTGGACAAAACGATGGAAACAACGTCCAGTACCTGTCCCTTCTGAAGAGTTGTTGTGCTGTATAGTGATGCTGTATCAATGGTAAAGATTGTATTTACAGTAATACCTTCTGCACCATCTGCGGTAAAACCGCCATCGCCATCCAAGGCAGAGGCATTCTCCTTGGACAAGCCTACAACGGCATCTACTGTCATCTGCTTGTTACCTTGGCTATCCGTAAACCAAGAGCCAAGAGTGATGGGCTTCACTTCTTCAGCCGCCATCGTCATTCCTGCCAGAGTGAGGAGTGTGATAATTGTTTTCTTCATGTTTGTAAGAATTGATTATTAGACGTTTAGAGCGAATTGTATAAATCATTCATTCCCTAGCGCTATGAGAACTATGCGGACTTGCTACAATTCAACGGAGCTACAATACAGCATTGCTGATGATGTTGCAAGCCTAAATTTCGTAAAAGATTAGAATTTTACGAGTTAGGGTATCATCAAGGATGATAATCGGTGTGAGTGAGAGATGCCTAATCATACCTAACAGACAGAGTTTCAATACAAAGATAAGGTATCAGCATCAGCAATGCTGAAGTGAAGTGTTCCGTATGCGGAGGGCAGATAACGGCAGGACTGAAGACCTGCGTTTCTGAGATGGAGTTTCATTTGCCGGTGCTGCTGGTGGGGGTAGATGGGAGTCTGCGGTATTTTTTTATTATGGTCAGCTGAGAGAGATGACAATCTATGAGAGATTATTACGAAATATCTGCTTGATTCAGAGCGGGAAAAGTAGTAATAGAATAATAACTTAGATTTTTTAGTTATGACGGATACAACAAAGACCCGTGCTACGTATACGGCAGAGGAAAAGACGGAAATTATTCTGGCTGTGATGTCTCGCAAGACGACAATTCAGAAGATTGCGAAGGAGAAGAATATAGCAGCTACGCTGGTATCGCTGTGGAAGAAGCAGGCGGAGGATGCGATTGTGGCGCGCTTTGCCGGGAGCCGTCCGGGACGCCATAAGGTGGAGGTGACGCCGGAGGAGATGAAGGAAGAGCTGCGCGCTGCCCGCACGGCTGCCCGCACGGCCAAGACCCGCGCCACGCGTCTGGAAGCCGCGGCAAAGGCTGCCAAAGCCCGCGTTGCTGAGCTGGAAAGCGGAATCCGCGCACTGGCCGGGAGCATGGGGTGCAAGCTGGTGAAGGCGAAGAAGACACGCAGCCGCAAGGGGTGAGCTCCTTTTTTGAAGTATGCGGCTGAACCCTGTCATGATGCACATTTTGTGACAGGTGAAGGAGTGTTTTCTTGTATATACATAGTAAGAGCGCATATGACTGCCGTATGCGGGCAGGAGCGAATATGATTTTTATCTGAATATGAAGACGATTTTGAGTAATTGGAAATCGCGCACGCGGGCACTGGCTGTGGCTGCTGCGGCGGCGCTGGTGTCGTGCACCTCGCTGAGTCATGCGGAGCCGGATTACGATATTATAGGCAAGCAGTTTTCGCTGGTGCTGCAGAACGGACACTTCTCCCGCGCACGTTTTTCGCAGGAGATGTACCAGCAGTTCCTGGACTGCTATCTGCAGACGCTGGATACCCAGCATCTTTTCCTGACGCAGGAGGATGTGGAGTATCTGCGCGCCCGCTATGCGAGCAGCTTTGGTGATTACCTGCTGGCAAATCAGACCACCCGCCTGGCTGAGGAGCTGTATGCATACTTCAGTTTCCGCGCGCTGCCCCGCATTGACCAGGCGGAGAAGCTGCTGCAGGCGTACGCGAAGCAGATGCCCACGTTTGATTCGGAGCGGACCACGCCACGCAGCCGCCGCAAGCTGCCGCGCGCGAAGGATGCCGCAGAGCTTGACCAGGTGTGGCGCGACCAGGTGGAGGATATGATTCTGACCGAGGTGCTCCGCCGTGAAAATCTGGAAAAACTGGCTAAGGAGAAGGGGAAGCCGTCCCCCACGGCCAAGGAGATGTCGGTCACGGATAAGATGCTGGCTCGAGTCAAGCGCATGCGCAATGAGATTCAGGAGGCGGACCGTGAGGATATGGTGTCGTACCTGCTGAATGCGGTGGCGCATGTGTATGATCCGCATAGCGATTATATGGGTGCCCGTGAGGAACAGCGTTTCAAGGATATGATTCGTGCGTCCATTGTGGGTATTGGTGCCAAGCTGCAGTCGGATGATGATGGTTCTACCACGATTGAAGGTATTGTGAAGGGTGGCCCTGCGGCCAAGTGTGGCCAGCTGCAGCTGGGTGACCACATTGTGGCGGTGGATTCCCACGGTGATGAGAACTGGACGGATGTGATGTTCCTGAGCATCGATAAGGTGGTGGATTTGATTCGCGGCCAGAAGGGTGTGCCGGTGAAGCTGCGTGTGCAGAGTGCCAATTCGGGCGAGGAAAAGGTGGTCACGATTGTGCGCGATGAGATTCCGATGTCTGAGGAGCTTGCCAGCGGCCGCATTGTGGACATGAAGGATGGTGAGCGCACGTACCGCATTGGTGTGCTGACTCTGCCTTCGTTCTATATCGACCTTGATGACGGTGATGTGCACTGCGCTGCAGATGTGAAGAAGATTCTGCGCCGCATGATTCAGGAGAAGGTGCAGGGCATTGTGCTGGACCTGCGTTTCAACGGCGGTGGTTCGCTGGATGAGGTCCGCAAGATGGTGGGCTTCTTCACTGGGGCGGGGCCTGTGGTTCAGGTGAAGAATTCACGCTCCCTTGTGGAGCGCCTTACGGTGAGCGGGCGCCCGCTTTTCAACGGGGAACTGGTGGTGCTCATCAATAAGCTGAGTGCTTCTGCCTCCGAGATTTTTGCCGGTGCCATGGCGGATTACGGCCGCGCTGTGATTGTGGGCGATGAGGCCAGTTTCGGCAAGGGAACGGTGCAGGTGCCGCGCAGCCTGGCAGATTATCTGCCCTATTTCACTTCCCGCGAGGGGTGCGGTATGATTAAGGTGACCACGCAGAAGTTCTACCGCGTGGGTGGTGCTTCCACGCAGTTGAAGGGTGTTGCCAGTGATATTGTGCTGCCTACGGTGACGGCCGGCTTGCGCATAGGCGAGGGTGAGCAGGATTACGCGATGCCGTATGATGAGATTCCCCGCGCCGGTGGCTATGTGAAGAGCAGCCGTATTGCCCGCATTCTGCCCGAGCTTCTGGCCCGCAGCAATGCCCGCGTGGCACAGGATAAGGATATGCAGTATACCCGTGAGGATATTGCACGTTCCAAGGAGCGTTACGAGAAGAATACGGTGTCGCTCAATAAGAATGTGCGCGAGGCGGAGAATGCCCAGCTTATGGAGCGCAAGAAGACTATTGATGCGGAGCGCAAGGTGCGTTACGAGCAGATGGCCGCCCAGGATGCAGAGCAGCTGACCATTTACCGCCTGAAGCTGACGGATGTGCGCGCCCCCCAGCTGCCGCTTGCTTCCAAGGATGATGAGAATGAGTACATGGACGAGAATAAGGACCCGGAGGAAGAGTTGACCGAGACTCCGGATTATCCTTCGAACCTCGACCCGGTGCTGCGCGAGGCCTTGTATATTGCCAAGGATATGGTGAATCTTCCCTGAGTATGATAAAAAAGCCTGCCAACCGGCAGGCTTTTTTTGTGCTGCAGTTTCCGGCTGTGGTGCATTATTGCAACCCGCCGCGGAGCAGCCCCAGCAGTGCCACGGTGCGCGCCCAGTTTTCCGGGTGGTCATCGGTTTCAGGGAAGAGGCGGCCTTCGGGGATGCGGGCGTAGCGCTCGGCGGCTTTGGAGTGGCTGAGTTCGCGCAGCCCTGCGCTGAAGGTGACGGGACCAAGCTGCATGAATTCGCGGGCGAGTTCATGCGGGCCGTTCCAGGCGTGCAGGTGCACGCGGGGCAGGGTGCCGCAGCGGCTGCGCTGGCGCAGGATTTCCAGCAGCTCGCTCCAGGCGTGAACGCCATGCAGCTGTACCATGCGTTCGTGCCGGAAGGCGGCTCCCAGGTGGATGTGCAGCAGGAGCCGCTGGGCTTCCAGTGTGGCGGCGTGGCGGGGGGAGGCATCGAGCCCGGTTTCGCCCACGCCGGCCTGCGGGTGGCGGGTGAGCCAGTCGTCCAGCTCAAAGGCGAGTTCTGCCGGGTTGGTATCCTGGGCATGCCAGGGGTGTATGCCGAAGCATGGAACCATGCCTTCAGCCGCGGCGACGCGTTCCCAGTCGCTGCGGGTGGCAGCGCAGATGTAGCCGCCGTGCGGGCCTGGATGGTGGGTGTGGTAGTCTTTCATGTGGTGAGGAGGCCTTGTTTCCGGAAGCTGTAATAGGGTGTGCTGCCGGCGCCGATGATGACGTGGTCGAGAATGGGGATGTGGATGGCCTCGCCTGCCTGCACCAGTTCCCGGGTCAGCTCGCGGTCCAGCTTGCTGGGGGCGGGGTTGCCGCTGGGGTGGTTGTGCGCCAGGATGATGGTGCACGCGTTGTTGATAATCGCTTCGCGAAAGACATCGCGCGGGTGGACCATGGTGCGGTTGAGTGTGCCTTTGGAGATGTTGCTGCGGCGGATGAGGTGCCGGTGGGTATCGAGCATGAGCACAACAAAGTGCTCCTGCTGTTCGTAGCGCAAATCGCCGGCCAGGTAATTGTATACTGCATCGGGGGTGCTCATGTCGGCCTTGACTATGTCTTCCTTGACTGCGCGGTGACCAAGTTCAAACACGGCTGCCAGCGTGGCGGCTTTGGCGGCGCCTATGCCTTTGCAGCATCTGGCTATCTCCTGGGCTTCCATGCGCCCCAGCGCGGTGAGTGAGCCAGCCGCCCGTTTGAGCCGGGCTGCCAGTTCCAGCACGTTGCAGCCTTTGAGTCCGGTGCGCAGGAAGATAGCGATGAGCTCTTCATCGCTCAGGGCGGCGCGCCCGCGCTGCATGAGCTTTTCGCGCGGGCGTTCATCCTCCGCCATATCAAGCAATTTCTGGCTGGGCTGTTCCATATGCCTCTGCATTGTATACAAATTGCCGCCCGCTGTGAAGCTAAAACTGGAGAAAGCCACGTATGTGATTTACGATTTTTGATTTACGATTTACGAATAAAAAATCAGCAGATTGCGCCGAATGCCAGGAAAGCGGGCTTTTGCTGACAATCGCAGAACATGATGACGGTACGTCGTTTGATGCCGGTTTCCTGTAATTTTGGGGATACATGTGTTAAAATGACACATGTGTCCCCAAAGATTATGGAAAAATAGCCATAAACGACATAAAGGCATAGTGTTCTGCGTGAAAAATCGCGTTGGAGTATCACTTGCTCCACCATCGGCAGTAAGCGTTCGCTTGCGTGTATATCGGCGTAAGCCGCTAACTTTCAAATCGTAAATCGTAAATCCAAAATCGTAAATCTACGTGTCCCAAATCTTTGGGGCACGCCTGATGCAGAATTATTTGCTTGCTCTGCGTGGGGTGAAAGTGTAGAATGACCGCGGCTCGTTGTTGTTGATTTCCAACGCTGGCGGGCGCTGTGGAGCAGGAAGTACGTAATCCTGCTCTGCGAAACCAAGGGAGGCAGTGGCCGGTACCGGCCTCCGGCGGTGCAGATTGGAACCGGCATTCAGAAGAGAAAGAAAATAAAAAATGAGTATACATTCCGTTACTTGTGCCGTTGGCACAAACCCCATCACCATTGAAACGGGCAAGCTTGCCCTTCTGGCAGATGGTGCCGTTACCGTCCGTTGTGGTGATACTGTGGTGCTGGTCACCGTTGTGAGCGCTACCAAGATTAAGGAAGGCCAGACCTTCTTCCCCCTCTCGGTGGAATACAAGGAGAAGGCTGCTGCTGCGGGTATGTTCCCCGGTGGCTATTTCAAGCGCGAAGGCCGCCCCACGGAGAAGGAAATCCTGACCTGCCGCATGACGGACCGCCCGCTGCGTCCCATGTTCCCCAAGGGTTATTTCTACGATACGCAGGT